>OGGQ01002311.1_pt1 | contig 21238 bp, 21 predicted proteins | sample 1571191 | NCBI WGS metagenome assembly OGGQ01 (sample SAMEA2582061, study PRJEB24529) | metagenome | biome: Human gut stool | place: China | collected 2011
GTCCCGCAGACGGTTGCGGACTATGTACCCGGCCCGTTCCAGCTCCTTCAGGGCGGAGCCGATGCTGTCCGTGCCCTCCTTGCAGATTTTTGCAAGGCCCCTGGTGGTATAGTTCCAGTCCTCCGGCAAGGACAGCATCATGGAGAGCAGCCCTTTGGATTTCAGGGACAGCCCCGCGTTGCGCAGGTGGTGATTGGACATCACCGTGTAGTCACGGGTTTTCTCAATGCGAAATACCGCCATGATATCACCTCCTTTCGGCGGTTTGGAAAAGTGTTTGTTTTTGAGGGAAAGGCGGCCCCTATGCCGCCCGGATACCACGGAGGGGAAAACCTATGGGAGGCGGTCTTACGGCTGATTGTGGAAGAAGAAACATGGAATTACCAGCTCCTTTCAGGACAGTTTAAACTTTTTAAGCTGTGTATCATTACACACTAAAGGAACGATGAAATATCTACCGGACATAAAAAAGTGCCGTAGGCAATGTTCAACCTATGGCACAATACTATGTTATATATTTTTTGGCGCAATGCATGAATTATTGTCTTAGCGACGGAATAATGATATAATATTTTAAATGAGGAGGAGAAAGTTGCTCGGTTATGTGCAACTTTGTGGCTGGAAATTGCTATATTGAGGACTCTTAAAATGATGTCATTTAGTCTAGGATTAATAGACATTATCGCCTTTGCGAATCATAAATATGTCAAGGGGGAGAATCTATGGATGATTTAAAAAAGATTACTTACAAAAACAGCTTTTTAAGCCAAGTTGTTGTAAGAATTGATTTCTTGCAATTTATTCCTAATGAAAGTGCTTTTTCTACCGACATTGAAAAAAGCATTCTAAAAGTATTTCCTCGGAAGGGAAAAGATCAAATTATCCGCTTTAATTCTGTAAACCTTACTTTTGATGCTGCGCATCCAGGTGTACCTAATGCAAATGGACAGATATATGAGGGCATACAAAGGGAGTACCTTGCGCAAGAAGAAAACAATAAGCTTATTTTATCAAATAAGTTTATTGTTTTTGAAATTAATCAATATGACACTTTTGAAACTCATATGCGATGGTTCCGAGACATTCTTGTTTCGTTCTTTTTGCAAAATCGTGTAACTGCCATTAGAACGGGTATTCGCTATATAAACTTATTTGATTCCGAAAAAATTAAATTACAAAAGAATTTCTTTGCCTCTGATATTGCAGCAACACTTGTGACTAAGCTGCCCAATGACGAGCATGAAATGTCACTTATTCGGTCCATGCATATGTCAGAATATAGGCTTCCCACAATGACGCTTAACTTTAGGTACGGTATGTTTAACCCAGAATATCCCAATGTATTAAGAAAGAACAATTTTGCACTTGATTATGATTGTTTTACTACTGACCAACTAGAAAGCGCAGATGAAATCCTGCGAAACTTAGAAAACGGGCATCAAGCTATACAGTATCTATTTGAAAATGCGATTACTGATGCAATGCGGAAGGTAATGAATGGTGAGTGACTACTTAGATAATAATTTCGATATCACTACAGGAACAGTAGTTCCTTCAGCGGAAAAGGCATTTGCCCATAATCCCACTATATCGCTGACAGGCGTTGGTATGGCCGAAATACCTATTAATGAAGTGGGGGCCATGCCAAGCATTACCGGAGTAGAGCAAAATGAAATTATACCAACAACTTCAGAGACGGAGGCCTCTTATACTTATTTGCAACCCAAAAAAGTTATAGTGAAAAGATATAAACTAAAGAAGTGAGAAAATGGCTACAATTTCAAAAGCGGTATATAGCAAATTAGAGGATCCTATATGCCAAGGTGATATATTTCAGAATGTAAAATATAACTATATAGATACTGAAGATGAGCAGAGTATTAGTGTGGTTGAATTTGAATTTCCCTATGCCATAGTGATTAGTCAAGCTTGTGATGTAATCGCTATGGATGATATTGTAAAAAACAAAAAAGGTAAACCCACAAAATTCATGCCATCTATTCTTATGTGCCCTATATACGATAAGGCCATGGCTAAAAGCGGAAACCATATTGAAGATATGTTTTCTGAACTCTCTCTATGCTTAGAAAAAGAAAACATATATAACAGTGAAGAGTATAAGGTGGTTAAGCGTGATTGGCATTACCGATTCCATGATCTTACAATCTCAGCAGATGGAAAAAATATTTTAGAAAATTCAGTAATTGATTTTAAACATTATTTTACTCTGCCAATGAGTTATCTTTTTTCACATAAGCCAGATAGAATTTTGCGCCTTGATGATTTGTTTGCGGAACAAATAACTTTAAAATTTTCTACATATTTATCAAGGGTTGCAATCCCATAATATTTTTGCAAGTTGAAGGGACATCATAGGTGTTGCATTCCATGATGTCCCTTTTATTTATTCCTCCACCCCTTCCATCTTCAGCCAATCCTCAAAGGACTTCCTGGAGATGCGGATCATGTTGCCGATGCGGATCGTCTTGAACAATCCGGAGTTGGCGAGCTTATAGGCCGTAGCGCGGCCGATGCCGAGAATAGCTGCGATGTCATTCACGGTGTATGTTCTGCTTTGAGGCGTCTCTTTTTCGTTGGTGCTCATAAAACTATCTCCCTTGCTAATATCATTTTGAAATGGCCCCTGGAAGCCCTCTGTCACAAGGGGTTCCTGCTAATACCTTGCTAATACGACATTTGAAAAGCCGTTGTAAGGCAGCATATTTCAGGGGAATTTGTGCAAATTGACCTGCCTCCAGGCAGCACAATTTGCGAAGAAACAACACGGGAAGATATGATATGAACAATTTACGAAATGGTACGCCGTACTCCTAACGGCTTCGAACAATTTACGGCCTAGTTGCATAAGATTTTTTTGCTCTTTTAGTTACTTGCGGTATTGTATCGTGTCATTTCATATCAAAATACTCGTGCAATTATTGTGAAATCAATATGGTAAATTTCAGATAGTTCCAGGCCTTATACACAATTTTACGGATAAATCGTTCGAATTTATGATTTGTAAGCTCTCACAGCGGCAGCAGAAATACAACGAAAACTCATGAAGCAAACAGGAGAGCGTGGTGCTCATGCACCACGCTCTCCTGTTTATGTCCTGTCATTATGCCATCCCGCGGTAGCCGTGCTTTTCTGCATGACCAAGCAGATAAAGGAATGCAAAGGCCGGAATACGGATCAAATTTTTTCCGCTTTTCGTATTGTGGACACCAAAGTCATCGGCGGTTTTTGTCACCACGATGGAGGCCGCAGCCTTTCCGCTCAGTTCTACGATGGCGGAATCGTCCGGGATGGGGGCACCCTCCCGATACTTCACCTCAATGAGAATGTTCTTGGAATTGGAGTATTCCACCACAACATCGATTTCTTTGCTTCGCCTGCCACCACGATAATAGCCCACCGATGCGGCCTGCTGATAATAGAATGCGGCCACATGCTTGTAAACGGCGGTTTCTACGACTTTTCCCATTTCCACCGGGTCACTCAGCATGGAATCGTCCATTAAAACCGCATTGCGGATCGCCGCATCAGCAATATAGATCTTGGGACTGGCTTTGAGGACCTTTTTCCCCGCCATATTGACGGGCCAGCTCTGATAAATCAGGTTGGCGCTTTCCAAATAGTCAATATAGTTCTCGACGGTGGGCCTGGAAACACCTTTCAGTTCCTTCGCAATCGCCTCGATAGAAACGATCTCGGAAGAAACATTGCAGAGATAAAGAAAGATTCGCTCCAATTCTGTTGCGTTGCGGATTTTGTAGAGGGAGGGCAGGTCCCGCTTGAGCACTTTGTCCACCACATCCTCCCGCATGACCTGCTGGGCCAGGATGTCGTTGTCGGCCAGGGCCAGTTCGGGGAAGCCGCCTACTTGCAGATAGCGGTTAAAGTGGTTCTGTACCTTAGAGAGCTGCAGCATGATCTGGGTGCGTTCCTGCTGGGTCTTATATACCAGCGGCGTGATCTTCAAGTCGTCCGGTAGGTCGGGGCGATCCACATTCAGCAGCTCACAATACTCATAGAAAGACAGTGTCGGAACCTGGATGGCCGACCATCGTCCGGCGCCGCTCTCCTGGCTCCCTTTAACTAAAACCGGACTGGCCGAACCGGTGGCTACCATTTTGGTGTCCGGCTGCATATCGTAGATTGCCTTCAGCCATTTGTCCCAATCCTGCGCGTACTGAATTTCGTCAAAAAAGTAGTAGACATCCTGATCCGGATAGATGTTTTCGTGATAGCACTCCAGAATATCGTTCATGGCGCTCAGCTTCAGCATAGGATGATCCATGGAGACAAAGACAATCTTCTGGGGCGGAACACCGCTTTGAAGCAAGGCCTCGATCATCTGGTACTGTATGGTGGTCTTTCCCACTCGTCTTGTGCCGGTCAAAACCACTGTGCGCCGGATGTCCGTCTGGTTTAGGCGTTTCATGGCCTCATAAAAGGCGAACCGCTTATAGGTTTTGGACAGTTTCGGGTTTACGACTCCTGTTTTCCACCAGGGGTTGTAGGAGACCAGCACTTTCAGCAGCCCTTCCTTGCTGATGATGGCCATGCAACCACCTCCTTTAACCATATAGTAGCGCTAATCTTCATCTTTGTCAACTATCATTGCAACTGTACTTATAATAATTGCTCATTATTATTGATAATTGCACTACTATTCTATCCAAATCTAGAGGCGAGCATACCTCCGCTTTACTACCGGTATCCCTTGTGCTGAGGACCTTTACTCTCTTGACTCTTTTCGTGTTCTCGCCTGCCAAGAAGTTCGTCTTCTTTTGCAACTGTGGGGTCATACCAATCTGCTTTTGCTCGAGCCCAGGACGCCCATTCAGAAAGATCCTGATCCGAATGTGCTTTTTCCATAGCAGAAACATAAGCACGGATTTTGCGCGCGATCTCGTAATCTGCCGCACAATTGACAAGTGCAAGGGTTCGATCCACCTCGGCATTATACCGTTGACGTTGCTCCTCTCGCCTTCGTTCCTGTTCCCGGCGCTGCCGTTCCGCCTCCTCCCGGGCTAAGCGTGCCTGCTTCACCTGCTCCGCCTCACCATAGATGGAGAGCATCATATCACCTAAACGGTCTTCCAGGACATAGGATCGGCAATCCCGAAATGTTTTTGCACCGTTGATACATAAACTCAAGCGGCCATTGTAAACGGAATCGTATTTACGAATTTGCGGCTTCGTTGCCCACGAGTGTTTTTTACGCGCTTCCTCATATTCCAACAACTTGAGATTTTCTTCTCTGGTTGGGGTATGTAGAATCTGGTCAGTCGCCTCAGAAAATGTGAGTGTAACTATATCCTGGTCCCTTGCAAATTGAAGATCGTTCGTCAAACTCCACCCCAACGGTATCATCGCTTTGGCCAGCGCATCGATCAATCGAAAAATTCTCGGTTGCTGCTCTTCTGAAACCCCTTCAGCAAATGGAGGTGGAACTTCCCGTCTCCCGCGGTTCCAGTTTGGGCCCAATTCCCGCTCCAGCTGGCGCTTCCTCTTGTTCCACTCTGCAATTCGTTTTCGGTGTGTCACGATCTCCGGCCGCATACGGGCGTGCTCCTGGGGCAACAGGATCTGTGCTGCCACATTCAGCACCACTTGTCGCTCTTCTTCAGGTAAAAACGCCAGAGGTGCTGCATTCTCACTTGGAGAATCCACATGGCTGACCCCAGTCTGTATTCCCAGTTTCGTCTGTTCTTTTCCGGGCGGGAGGGGCAATTTCTCGACAGGTTTTCCAGCCCGCAATTTTGCCCAATATCCCAGCGGCGGCGTGGGAATGTTCAGCGACTTACAGACTTTATGGATGGCAACATCGGAGACTTTATACCGTTTTGCCACCTCTGTTACGGGCATGGACCAGACTTCCTGATACAGAGTCTCCCGATGATACACATTATAGGCTTGTCCAAACTTTTCAATCGTTTCCGGTGGATTGACAGTCATCTGAGCGGTCTCTGTCTCAGGCGGCTTTTGCGGAGTTGTCTCTACCGGAGAAGGCACAGGGAACGACCCGAAGGCAGTTTTCTCCTGAAGCTTATGTTTCTCTGTATCTTTGGTACTGTTTACTGTTTCCTGGATCAGCTCAACAACTTCATTCCCATCGCCGGAAAGGGGCGTCTGCTCCACGGATTTTCCGTAGTTGAGTTTAGTCCAGTATCCAGAGGGCGGAACAGGGATCTGGGCCGCCTTGATCTTTGCCAGACACCTGGCGTATGGGATGCCATATTTTTTGGATACACCTGCCACGGATATGTTCCAGATTTCTTCGTAAAGTTCCTTTCGTGTCAAACGAATCTTCGTGGGCAACATCGCTGTTCTCACCTCCTTGTCGGGAACTACTGCCTTTCCCTCTTCGGTTTGAAAGGGCTGTGCTTTTGATGCTTCAGTATCTGCAAGGAGCGCTAAAAACTGTTTTATCCCTCCAATTCCTCGTTTTCTTTTAATAGAAAAACCAGGTCGCGTTTCATCTCTTCAAATTGACTGATGATGGTGTTCAGGTTCTTTTCAATATTCTGGACCTGTACTTCGTTGATTTTGCCATGGTTATAGGCGATCAACCGCTCCGGAATGATGTTGTAGCTCCAGCTTTCGCTGTATCGGTCCTCTTTTTTGATGGCGAAGCCGATTGGAAGCACATTGTTTCTCATGCCCAGGGTCACCATCATGGGAGAGATGCCCAGGTAGTCTGCGGCAATTTTGGCTGTGATTTTCGGCATTGCCCGGATCTCATCGTCCGTATACTTTCCCATACACTTCACCTCCTCTCTCTTGGAAAAATACCAGTTTGATTAATATTCATTATATCATAGAGAGAGGCAAAATACTGAAAGGATTCTTAAGTAAAAAGTTCACCTGTAATACAGAGGAGCGCACCATGGCCAACCCATGGTACGCTCCTCTGCATTACAATTCCAATTGATCCAGCCATTCGTCAAAGGATTTCCTGGAGATCCGGATGGCTGTGCCAATGCGTACGCTTTTGAAGTACCCTTTCTTGACCAGGGTATAGGCGGATGACCGTCCGATATGGAGGATGGCCGCAATCTCTTCCACCGTGTAGGCGCGGGTCTGGGGCTGCAATTCTTTCTCTTTTTGTTCCATGATTTTACCTCCTGAATATGTCGCCGGATGGGCCGTTTCCATGCTGCCTTGTCGGGCAGCAAATCATCCTTCCTGCTAATTTCTTGCTAATACGACTTTTGAAAAGCGGTTAAAAGCAGGGGATTATAGGGACAATTTGCGATTAGGTGTATCCGCCGTACGGCATGATATGAAACGAGAAGAAACTGTAGAGGAAGTAGAGAAGAACACAAAATGGCAACGCCGTACTCCTAAGGGGCAGTTATAGGTTCGATTCCTATTGGGGGTGCCATAGAAAAACGCCGCAAGATAATTCTTGCGGCGTTTTTTGTTTTTGGCAAAAATCGTATTGGAAATAGAGAATTTCTATTCCAGCAGGATATAAGCCAGGGTCTTGCACCTTTTTCAGGATGATTCTAGTGCGGCGTTGAAAAACAGCGATGTGAACACATGATAGATGTCCATTTGTCACAATATCTTGATGGTTTGCTTGGAGGTTTGCGCCAGTTTCCTATTGATGATGGGGGCAACCTTTTTTGTTTGTCTTGATTCTCAACTGACCCGTATGGTTTTGATGTTTTCCCAATAAATGAAAACTGTTATTTGGGAAAAACAAGCACACAGTTCTCTAAATCATCGGCATCTTTTTCAGAAATATATATTTGCGCCGACAACGATAAATCGTTTCCGATAAACTTCTCTCTTTGAAATAACTCACTGACGATATGCCAATTTTCATGGGCATTTTCAGTTTTCAACCAAATACCCATCAATGGACCAGGATCTCCTTCTTTTGTATCGATATAATCATATCCATTGTCTTGTATCAAGGAGTTTGATACTTCTTCGATACGATCTGGTATGCAATACCGTAAATCCAAATCAGCATTTTCAAGTTTACCCGGATTCAACAGCACAATGATTGTCTGCATATTTATTTCCTCCAAATTTCGGTTTGTGTATAAGCGCATTTTACCATCCAAATGTAAAAAAATCCATTCATTTTTCTTCTGTCTGCCCATGGCTTTTCAAAGACATTGCAAGCATATAGGCAGGCGCAAAAAAGCCGCTGTAAAACCATCCAATGGTTTACAGCGGCTTTTTATTGGAGTTTTCTGGATGCAAGAGGACACAAGGCCAGAGAAGAATGCCGATAAGGGCGGTTTATTTCATCAATAGATACACGGTTATACCGAGCGAACAAAGAATAAAAAATACGCCGCCGATCCGCATCAAAAGTAAATATAATTCGGTTGGTTCTCCGTTCTTCACCGTCAGCAAATTCTCTGTCTTCCATAATGTTTTGGGATAGCATAACATGAAGACGCCCAAAATCAACAAGACCAGCAACCATAAATAGCTCATCGGCCTTTCCTCCGTTGACTACAATTCTATGCGCCTATTCTTGATATGGTCAATCGCCAACTGGAAGCGGCTTAGATCGCCCATCAGGGCCGATGAGGAAGAGAGGGCAGTCTGGCCGCTGGCCTCGGAGGCTCTGGCCGTGTTCATTTGGCCCAGAATATCCAGCACTTTGGCATAAGCGCCTTGCTTGATTTGCAGGCTGCTGCCCGGCACTTCCCATTTGGTCATGATTTGTGCAAACAGGAGCGCATTGCCATTCACATCGCCCAATGTGTTGATTTCTGTCCCCAGGCTGGATGACGATGTCCAGATCTGTGCGGACTGGGAAAACCCTGGTATAACATAGCAGACCGATGCGCCAATGTCGCTGCTCTCCAGAGGACTCAGGACACCTTTTTCCTCCAGATAACGGATAAAGCTGTCATATTCCTTCTGTGTCATGTTCTGTGGATCATATTTTTTCGCCAGCTGCTGAATTTCCTCCTGGGTCAATGTATTTTGGCCCACAGGGTTCTTTTGCAGCTGATCCGCCCTTTGCTGTATCGTTGCCATCATAGCAGCTGCATCATAAGAGCCGGACTCTAATTTTTTGGTTACAGAGTTCACATAGTAGCAAGGCCGAAGAGAATTGGAAATTTCCGCTGTATTTACCTGGAATCGCCCCTTTCCACATAGTCATGTTCACAGATCGCGATAAAAGGTATGGTTGAATGTTATGGCGTATCGGTATCGGTGTCAGTGCTGCCGGAGGATTGCTCCTGAGCCTTCTGCTCTTCGATGGACAGATCGTCATAGATGAACTTGTGCAGCCGGTCCACAGCCAGAGCGTCCTCATAGGCCACCACGGAAAGGCCGCTGGAGGTGCGTTTTTCCGACCATTCGCCTTCGCAGGGGAAGGTGGCCCGTTCGATATTCGGCTTGCCGCCGGAGAGCACCTGGGTGGCCAGGGAAAGGATCTCCTTGGAAGAAAGGCTGGTTTCCACCATAGGCAGGAGTTTTGCGGCCAGGGAGGGATATTTCACAATGCTCATATCCATCACCTTTTCCATCATCTTTTCCAGGATCTCCTGCTGGCGGCTGGTACGGGCCTGATCGCCGCCGGTGGCGCCTTTGCGGATGCGCCCATAGGCCACAGCCTGAGGGCCGTTCAAGGTCTGAAATCCCGGTTCGGTGAATTTGTAATCATCCCAGATCAGGTCGTTGAACACACAGTATTCCCAAAGTGCGTCGTTGGCCTCGTCCATTTCGGCCTCGGTGACCTCCAGCTCCACGCCGCCGATGGCATCGACGATATCAGCCATTTGGTTAAAATTGACGGTGGCATATTCGCTGATGTCCATTTGGAAATTCTGGTTGATGGTTTTGATGGCCAGCTCCGGCCCGCCATAGGCATAGGCATGGCATAGCTTGGTTTTGCCGTGATCGTCGATCTCCACATAGGCGTCACGCATGAGGGAGGACATCTTGACTTTTCCACGCTTGGGATCTACAGACAGGATAATCATGGCGTCGGACCGGGAATTTTCCCCGGCCCGGGAGTCCACGCCGAACAGGGCGATGTTTGTGATCTTGTCGCTCACCGGCTGCTGGGTCTGCACAATGCCCAGGTCACTTTCGTCCAGGGGATTGTAATCATAGGAGTTCATCATCCTCCAAAAATAAAAACCAACGCCTCCCAGGCCCAGCAAGATCAGCAGCCAACAGAAAAGCACTCGGCCCCGATGGCGGCGATGGCGTTTTTTTCGTACTACTCGTTTTCCTTGTGCCATTTTTCTGAAAAAAGCCTCCTTTGGCAAGCGGCTCATGGGAGCCTGTTTCCGGACTGTCTTTTTTTAGACGGGTTTCTCCGGCAAAAAGTTGCCGGGAAGCCTTTCTTTTTTTATAAGCTTCGATATTATACCAGAAAACAGGGAAGATGCCAATCCTTTGACCAAAAGTTCAGAGTTTTCTAAGAATTTGCCGATGTTTTCAACTTTTTCAGACAAAAAAATCCCCGAAGCCGCAGCTTCGGGGATAAGGGCGATCAGTTGTAGTACCGATAGAGGAAGGTGAACACTTCCGAACGGACACAGGTGCGGTCGGGCGTGAAGGTGGTGGCCGTGGTTCCGGTGGTGATGCCCTCCTTCACCGCCCACACGGCGGCATTGGCAAACCAGTTGCCCTGGGGCACATCAGAGAATCCGGCGGACCCGGCTACGCTGGGACGGCCGGCCACCCGATAGAGGAAGGTGACCACCTGGGCCCGGGTGAGTACCATGCTGGGGGAGAAGGTGGTGATGCTGGTACCGTTGGTGATGTTTTCCTCCACCGCCCAACGAATGGCTTTCCGCTCCTGGGTGGACAGGGAAGAAAGATCGGAAAAGGCGTTGATGGAGGTGATGGGCTCAGGAGAGCCGGCCAGTTGCCACAGATGGTACACCATTTCCGCACGGGTGCAGGGGGTATAGACACCTACCGTATTGCCGGCATCGTCCAGCAGGCCCTGGTCGGCGCACCACATGACGGCGTCATAGAAATAATCGCTTTGGGACACATCGGTAAAGCTGTGGGGCCCCTGGGAGGACTTTGACACTGTAACACGGCAGGAGCCGGAGGCCTTGCTGTCGGCGGTGGTGGCGTAAATGGTGGCAACGCCTTCGCCCACAGCGGTGACCTGGCCGCTTTGGGTGACGGTGGCCACGCCCGTGTTGCTGCTGCGCCAGGTCACTTCCTGGCTGGAAGTGGAAGGGGTGACCCAGGCAGAGAGGGAGGTCTTTTCACCCACTTTTAGAAAAACGGGGGAGGGGGAAATGGTAACGCTGGTGGGATCGGTGACCACCGGGTCGGCTTTCTGGATGGAAATACGGACATAGGCTTGCAGCCGTACGCCGGTATTGGGGTGAATGACGGTGGCCGTCAGCGTGACGCCGGTGGGTTTTTTGGCAGTCACCGTACAGCTGGAACCCTGGGTGGAAAGGGAGACCCGCTCAGGATAATCCACGCTCCAGGTAACAGGGACGGAGGGAACGCCCTCCGGCAGGAATTTCACCTGGGTGGTCAGGCTTTCTCCCACTTTCAGATTGAAGCCGCCGGCAGGTTCTGTCAGGGCGATCTCCTCAAGGTTGTTGAATTCAGGGACGGTGACCGACAAAGTGACGGTTTTGCCGCCAAAGCCCACGGTGACGGTGGTGGAGCCAGGGCCCACAGCGGTGAGGCGCACAGCGGTGTCCGCCAGGCTTACTTTGACCACGCTTTCGTCTGCGGAGCGGAGGATGTCGGGCACCACAGGGCTTTTGTCATTGAGAACGAACACATCCTGGGGCTCATGCATCTGGACGGTGTAGGAAGAAGTCTCCACATGAGGGGTGATCATATCCGGGGCGACGGGTACAGAAAAAGTGAGGTTGGCCGTGCCGGTGAGGGGATTGGGGTCCACTTCGGCTGTGGCCGAAGAGAAGGTCTGCACCCAATAGCTTTTTCCGTCCCGGGCATAGACGCAGGCGATGCCCACTGACTGGTGGCTTTCGTCCATCATATTGGCGTAGTGGGGGGGGAGTCTCTCCAGGTCTGGGTGGCCCGCTGGGGAGAGACCTTGGCGGTTCCCCAGAGGATGTTTTCGCTGTAAGTGCTGCTTGGGTATCGGCTGTCCGAAGGACAGGCGGTGGGGTAGCCTTCGCCGGAGGGCCGGGTGTGGCTGTAATAGACGGAACATTCACTGGCTCGGGTGATGGCCGATTTTACCAGATTTTCGTCCATCACCAGATCGTGAAGGCCCGCCTCCCGGCGGAGCTGGTTGAGATATTCCACCGCTTCTATGGCGGCCGCATAATCCACGGTCACAGCCGTTTTGACGGTCTGGGTGCCTGCGGCCAAAGCGCCGGCGGGCAGAAGTCCCAGAGAAAGGCACAGGATCAGAAGGAGGGAAAGGACGCGTTTTTTCATCAGGGACACCTCTCTTTTCTTATATTATAATAAGTATAGCACCGGATAAAAATGGATGTCAATGTAAGAAAAGGAATGGTTTTCCATCCCTGTTTGAGGGATATCCTGATATTTACAAAAAGGAGAAAAGCAGATAGAATAGAGGCAACAAAGAAGGGGGTGGTGCCTGTGAACAATAAAGAACATTCGCCGCAGGAGCTGGCACATTGGTTGGAAGAAACCTGGGGAGCGCAGCCGGTGGATTACGGCAGTTTGGATGGTTTTTTCCGCCATATCCAGGAGGACAACGCCTTTTTCGCCGGGAAGAAAGAAGGAGCCTTTTTGGTCTATCGCATTCCCCAGGGAGAAGAAAGCGCCCCTCTTTATGAAGAGGAGCGGGAAGCGGTGCCGCTGGAGTTGAGCCAGCTTCCGGAAGGGGCCTGTCCCTTTGATGAGCAGGTGTATGCCCTGATCGGGCAGGAAACCGGCTATACTTATAGCAACAGCCCCCGGCTTCAACTGTTGCTGCTTATTTTGCGGGGCGTGCCGCAGGAGCTGGCCCGGCCGGGAAATCCCCAGTGGGAGGCATGGAAACACTTTACGGAGGAATACCGGCAGCGTTATGGGGAAGACCAGATTCCCTGAAAGAGTGAAGCAAAGAGCTGAAACAGAGAAAAGGAGGTTTTCAAATGATCCGTTATATCGGCAAGCGGTTTTTTGTGCGTCTTGTACTGCTGACGACGGTGATCCTGGGAGTGGTGGGCCTGTTTTCCTGGGCAGAAGGCGGCCCCACGGAAAAGCTGGGTCTTTCCCCCTTCCGGGAAACTCAGTATGCCTATGTGGACAGAGGAATCACCGTGCCGGTTTCGGGGAAAGGGGCCCAGGGCACCATCCGGGCGCTGGCGGAAGATCTTCGGTACGACGATCTGCTGGATCTGTATCCCTCCATGGGCACCTGGCCCCATCGGATGACTGAAGTGGGACAGATGTATTTCCCCGCCTGTTTTGTGATGCGCCAGGGAAAGGACGCCTGGGCACTGTCCTTGATCGGGGCGGAGCGGCCGCAGGTGAAGGTGTGGAAGCTGAAAAACACAGAGGGCCAGTGGGAAACGGAATGGGAGGATTTTTATCAGAGCCGTAACCCGGAGCTTCTGGAAAACCTGTTTGCCTTGGGGAAAGCCATCGGTCAAAAAGGCGTTTCCGCTCTGCAGTAGAGCCAGGGATAGTTGTGTCCACCAGGGCAAAGAAAGTGTGGCTGCGGGGGCACCCCGCTGATGCTGCACCCGTACTGCGCTCCCACGCTCTGCAGTAGAGCCAGGGACGGTTGTGTCCACCAAGGCAAAGAAAGTGTGGCTGCGGGGGCACCCCGCTGACGCTGCACCCGTACTGCGCTCCCGTGATCTGCAGTAGAGCCAGGGACGGTTGTGTCCACCAAGGCAAAGAAAGTATGGCTGCGGGGGCACCCCGCTTGTGTTTTTGGGTGGGGGATGGTATGATAAAATGCGCAGGCAAAGGCTGCGTAGGCCTTTGACCCATACTATATCCGGCGCGCCGGCTCATTCGCCGGAAGAAGCAAAGGCGCCATGGAGGAAAGAAAATGAACAGCAAAGGAAAGTACTATTTGACCACGGCCATCGCCTACACCTCGGGCAAGCCCCATGTGGGCAACACCTATGAGATCGTGCTGGCCGACGCCATCGCCCGCTATAAGCGGAAGGACGGCTACGATGTGCTCTTTCAGACGGGCACCGACGAGCACGGCCAGAAGATCCAGGAGAAGGCCGAAAAAGCCGGCATGACCCCTCAGGCATTCGTGGACGAGATGGCCGCCGAAGTGCGCCGCAACTGGGATGTGCTCCACACCTCCTATGACCGGTTCATCCGCACCACCGACCCCATGCACGAAAAGAAGGTCCAGCAGATCTTCAAGCGTCTGTATGACCAGGGCGATATCTATAAAGGAAGCTACGAGGGCTGGTACTGCACCCCCTGCGAGTCCTTCTTCACCGAAAGCCAGCTGAAAGACGGCAAGTGCCCCGATTGCGGCGCCCCGGTGCAGAAGGCCAAGGAGGAAGCCTATTTCTTCCGCATGAGCAAATACGCCGACCGGCTGATGCAATATATCGAAGACCATCCCGACTTTATCCAGCCGGAATCCCGGAAAAATGAGATGGTCAACAATTTCCTCAAGCCCGGCCTTCAGGATCTGTGCGTTTCCCGCACCTCCTTCAGCTGGGGCATCCCGGTGGAGTTTGACCCGGGCCATGTGGTCTATGTGTGGCTGGATGCTCTGACCAACTACATTACCTTCCTGGGCTATGAGCCGGAAGGGGAGAGCACAGAGGAATACAAGAAGTTCTGGCCGGCTGATGTGCATCTCATCGGCAAGGACATTCTCCGTTTCCACACCATTTATTGGCCCATCTTCCTCATGGCCCTGGGCGAGGAGCTGCCTCACCAGGTTTTCGGCCATCCCTGGCTGCTGGTGGGCGAGGGCAAAATGAGCAAATCCAAGGGCAATGTAATTTATGCCGATCACCTGGTAGAGCTGTTCGGCGTGGACGCTGTGCGCTATTACCTGCTCCACGAGATGCCCTTTGCCAACGACGGTACCATCACCTATGAGCTGCTCATCGAGCGCACCAACAGCGACCTGGCCAACATCCTGGGCAACCTGGTCAACCGGACGGTGACCATGTGCCATCGGTACCAGAACGGTGTCATGGGCAGCCATGATGTGTGCGAGCCGGTGGATGAGGAACTGAAGCAGGTGTGCCTGGAGGCCCCCGAAAAGGTGCGGCGGGCCATGGATCAGCTGAAGGTGGGCGATGCCATCGACGAGGTCTTTGCCATCTTCCGCCGGGCCAACAAGTATATCGACGAGACCATGCCCTGGGTCCTGGGCAAGGACGAGAGCAAGAAGGGCCGGCTGGACACCGTGCTCTATAACCTGCTGGAGAGCATCCGTTTCGGCGCCGTGCTGCTGGAGGCCTTCCTCCCCGACGCCGCCCAGAAGATCTTTGCTCAGCTGAACACCGATAAAACCTGCTTTGACAGCCTCAGCTCCTTCGGCGCGCTGCCGGAAGGCCATCAGGTGGGCCAGGCCGAGATCCTCTTCGCCCGGATGGACGCCGAAAAGAAGCTGGAGGAAGTGGCTGCTTTCCAGGCCGCCCATGCTCCCCAGGAGGAAAAGAAAGAGCCTCTGCCCCCTCACGAGCCCAAGGACACCATCGTCTATGACGATTTTGCCAAGGTGGAACTGACGGTGGCCAAGGTGCTCCACTGTGAAAAGGTGAAGAAGAGCAAGAAGCTTTTGCGCTTTGAGCTGGATTTGGGCTATGAAAAGCGTCAGGTGCTTTCGGGCATCGCCCAGTGGTATGAGCCGGAAGACCTGATCGGCCACAATGTGGTGGTGGTGAGCAACCTGGCTCCCCGGAAGATGATGGGGCTGGACAGCTGCGGCATGATCCTGTCGGCCACCTGCGGGGAAAACGATGTACGGGTGGTGCTGGCCGACGGCGCCGTGCCCGGGGCCCATCTGTCCTGATGGGGGTCTTTGATACCCACGCCCACTACGATTCCGGAGCCTTCAATCAGGACCGGCTGGAGGTGCTGGCCGGTTTGCCGGAACAGGGCGTGGAGCTGATCGTCAACCCGGGATGTGACCTGCCTTCCTCCCGCAAGGCGCTGGAGCTGGCCCATACCTTCCCCTTTGTCTATGCCGCCGTGGGCATTCACCCTTCGGACTGCGGGGATTTTGAGGAGAGCCAGATGGGCGAGCTGGAGGAGCTGGCCCGGGATGAAAAGGTCAGGGCCATCGGGGAGATCGGCCTGGACTATCACTGGGAGGACAATCCCCCCAAAGAGCACCAGAAGAAAGTCTTTGCCCTCCAGATGGAGCTGGCGGAAAAACTGGGGCTTCCGGTGGTGGTTCACGACCGGGAAGCCCATGGGGACAGCATGCAGATGGTGCGGGAGCACCCGGGTGTGCGGGGCGTGTTCCACTGCTATTCCGGCAGTCTGGAGGATGCCAAAACCTTGGTGAAGATGGGCTGGATGCTCTCCTTCACCGGCGTCATCACCTATAAAAACGCCCGCCGGGCTTTGGAAGTGCTGGAATGGCTGCCCCTGGACCGGGTGATGATCGAAACCGACTCCCCCTACCTTACCCCTGAACCTTTCCGCCGGGAGCGGAACGATTCCTCCAAGGTGTGGAAGGTGGCCGAGTGCATCGGCAAGATCAAGGGCATCTCCACAGAGGAAGCGGCCCGGATCACCCTGGAAAACGGCAAGAGATTTTTCAATATTCCATAACGCAATAAAAAAAGAGCCGAAAGGCTCTTTTTTTATTGCTCAGACGATGAAAAAACCATACTGTGTGAGAAGTTCTTTTTTTATTGCTCCGGGGGAGCGGGATAGGATTTTGATTTTTTGGCTTCTTCTTTATAGAAAGAAGCGGGCAAGGCTGTGGAGAGTTCCAGCAGCACATGGTCAAAGCCGCTGGCATAGTCCGGGGGCGGAGCGCCCAGGGACAGATACGGCGTGGAAGGGTGCAGCGGCAGGGACAATGTGACGGTGGTGCCCTCATCGGGAACGCTGGAAATGACGCAGGTGCCGCCGTGGAGCAGCATCACCGCCCGGGCCAGCATCAGGCTGTAACCGGCGCCGCCCACCATCAGCCCCCGGGACAGGGAGGATTCGGGCGGACGGCTGAACAAATGGGGCAGCACCGAAGAGGGAATGCCCCGGCCACGGTCGGCCAGAATGATTACGGCGTTGTCCTCCCGCTTGGTGAGCACCAGCCGCATCTGGTTTTTCTGCCGGGTGTATTTTATGGAGTTGGAGATCAGCCCCAGGATCACCCGCTCCATCCGCTCCCGGTCAAAGGGGCAGAAAAGGGGTTCTTCCGGGCAGTCCCAGGAAAAGGGAATGCCTATTTCTTCGGCCATGGGCGCTACCCGCTGGCAAAGCTCCCGGAAGAGCTGGGACAGATCGCCCTGGCGCACATTCAGCTCCAGCTGGCCGCTTTCGGCCCGGGCGCAGTCCAGCAGATTGCGGCCCATGCGCATCAGCCGGTACATCCCTTGGCGCAGCACGCTTTTGGCGTATTGGCTTTTTGGGTCTTGGGCCGGGGGCAGGGCATCCCAGGCGGCGAACATGGTGCCCAGGCTGCTGCTGATCTCCCGGCTGAGCAGCTCGGCGGCGCTGAGGGCCATGGCCGGGGGATGGTTCTCCTGGGCGAAAAAGACGGTGATGAGCATATTTCCCTCTTTGGGGGTCATACTGCACCGGACGGCTTTGCCCTGGAGTTTTGTGTGAAAGGAATGGCTCTGGCCCTCATGGGCCAGGGTGACGATCTGAGCGGCCAGGGAATCGGGGAAAATATCGTTAAGAGAGCGGCCTACCAAGTCCTCTTCCAGCTGAAAACGCAGGCTGCTTGTGACAAAGAGGATGCGGCCCGATGGGCTGCAAATCATCAGCTGGTCATCGGCGGCAGGGAACCAGGTCATGTCCCCCAAGGCGGTGTTTTCCAAGGCAGGTCCTCCTTTCCGGCGGATATGGGGAGCAACTTTGTCTTTTTTTAGGCAAAGACTGGTACATTTTGCATAACATCCACCCCCATTCTAGTATGGGATTGGCCTGTTTGCAAGAAAAACTTCCTCCAGCGGGAAAGTTCTTCCTTTGTGCTTGAGAAACCATGGGAACATAGTGTATAATCAGGAATAGGAAATATGCGCGGGCACAAAAAGCCCGCCCTATGCAAATGCAGGAAAATGCGGAGGTATCTGGAATGAGCGTAAAAATCGGTATCAACGGGTTCGGCCGTATTGGCAAGCTGGCCTTCAAGGCCGGCATCGACGATCCTGAGGTGGAATTTGTGGCCATCAACCATCCCAGCCTGACGCCGGAATACGCAGCCTATATGCTGAAGTATGACACGGTGCACGGCAGATGGGATGTGGACATCACCTGGGATGAAAACTCCATCACCGTCAACGGCAAAAAGACCATGGTCTTCAACTGCGAAAAGCCGGGAGATATTCCCTGGGGCAGCGTGGGGGCCGAATATATCCTGGAGTCCACCGGCAAGTTCCTCACCAAGGAAAAGGCCATGGCCCACATCCAGGCCGGTGCCAAGAAGGTGGTCATGTCCGCCCCTTCCAAGGATGACACCCCCATGTTCGTGATGGGCGTCAACCATGACAAGTACCAGGGCGAGGACATTGTCTCCAATGCCTCCTGCACCACCAACTGCCTGGCGCCTTTGGCCAAGGTCATCAACGACACCTTCGGCATCGAAGAAGGTCTGATGACCACCGTCCATTCCATGACCAAGTCCCAGAAGGTGGTGGACGCCCGCTCCGGCAAGGACTGGAGAAGCGGCCGGGCCGCCTCGGGCAACATCATCCCCGCTTCCACTGGCGCTGCCAAGGCAGTGGGCAAGGTCATCCCCGAGCTCAACGGCAAGCTCACCGGCATGGCATTCCGGGTTCCCACTCTGGATGTGTCAGTGGTGGATCTGACCTGCAACCTGAAAAAGCCCGCCACCATGGAGGAGATCTGCCAGGCCATCAAGGAAGCCTCTCAGGGTTCCATGAAGGGCATCCTGGGCTATACCGATGAGCCCCTGGTTTCTTCCGACTTTGCCGGTGTGCTGGTGTCCTCTGTCTTTGACGCCAAGGCCAGCATTGCCCTGACTCCCACTTTTGTCAAGCTGGTATCCTGGTATGACAACGAGGCTGGCTACGCTGCCCGCACAGTGGATCTGATGAAGCATATGCACGCAGTTTGCTCCAAATAAGAGCCATTTTCAATCCCCCGGCGCTGTAAATTGCGCCGGGGGATTTTTGCCCTTTCGACGGGATTTTTCAAAAAAAGCGGTTGCAATTTTCCAAAGATACGCTATAATAGAGTTACTCCATGCGGGTATAGTTCATTGGTAGAACGTCAGCTTCCCAAGCTGGATAGGAGGGTTCGATTCCCTTTACCCGCTCCACAAAAAAGACAGCCATGGGCTGTCTTTTTTTATACTCTTCCGAGAGGTGAGAAAAATGGCAAAGGTGCTGTGCTTTGGCTCGCTGAACATTGATTATATCTATCAGGTACCTCATTTTGTAGGGGCGGGGGAGACCCTCAGCGCTCTGTCCCGGCAGCGGCTGGCCGGGGGCAAAGGGTTAAACCAGGCTGTGGCCCTGTGCCGGGCCGGGGCCGAGACCTATATGGCGGGAAGCGTGGGAGAGGACGGGGATTTTCTCCTGGAGACCCTCCGCCAGGCCGGGGTGGATACTTCCCTGGTGCGGCAGCTGGAGGGAAACACCGGCACCGCCGTCATTCAGCGGGACGGAGCGGGGGAAAACTGCATCCTGCTCCACGGCGGAGCCAACCGGTGCATCACAGAATCCCAGGTACAGGAGACTCTGGAGCATTTTGCCCCGGGAGACTGGCTGGTGCTGCAAAACGAGATCAGCTGTTTGCCCCTGCTGCTCAGAGAGGGGAGAAAGCGGGGAATGCAGGTGGTTTTCAACCCTTCGCCCATGGAACCGGATTTGCTGGGGCTGCATCTGGAAAAGGTGCATTGCCTGGTGCTCAACCAGGTGGAAGGCCGTCAGCTGCTGGGAGGAGAAGCGCAGGAGGAAGAGGCTTTGTGCCGTGGGCTGGAAGAGTGGTTCCAGGGGGATACTCTGGTGCTCACCCTGGGCAGCCGGGGCGCCTGGTGCTTGCATCAAGGGGAATGGGTGTTCCAGAAGGCCTTTTCCGTGCCGGTGGTGGACACCACCGGAGCCGGGGATGCTTTCACCGGCTTTTTCGTGGCCAGCCGCATGATGGGGCAGAGCATCCCGGAGGCGCTGGAGAAGGCCGCCTGGGCTGCCGCCCAAACCATCCAGCACCCCGGCGGTGCGGCGGCCGCACTGCCAAACTGACCCTCCCCTGGGTTGGGAGAGATAGCGGCTTGTGCTTTGGTCGGGTCGGTGTGGTGGCCACACTGCCAAACTGGCCCTCCCCTGGGTTGGGAGGTGCAGCAGCTTGCGCTTTGGTCGGGCCGGCGCAGGGGTTGTGCGGGCAAACTGGCTCTCCATGGAGTTGGGAGGAACCATGTGCCCCCCGGTGGCACGCCGCTAGATAGCCAGGATACACCCAAGCCAGCGGCCCGACCAAATAATAGGCTTTTGTTCCACTAGAGTCCGGGGAGGGCCAGTATGCCTCCGGCGGCACGCCGCTCCAGTTAAGGTAAAACCTTGTGCAGCAAATGCCGCCGCGCAGCGTAAAGCAAGGAAGTTTCCTCCACAAAGCCTGGCGCTGCGTAGTATGCCTCCGGCGGCACGCCGGTTGCAATGTGGGGAGAAACAGGATATAATAAAATATCAAACTGTGCCCAGGGAAGATTTTCCCGGGAAATTTGGAGTGGAAGTGTAATGGATCATAATAAACTGGCGGAACTGCTGTTCCCCCACATCGACAAAACCATGGAGGAATACCTCACAGAGATCTATCCTCCCCGGAACCTGCCCCAGGGGGCCATGGTCACCCGGTTTGCCCCCAGCCCCACCGGTTTTCTCCACATCGGCGGTCTGTTTACCGCCCTGGTCAACGAGCGGCTGGCCCACCAAAGTGGCGGCAAAATCATCCTGCGCATCGAGGACACCGACAAAAAGCGGGAAGTGGAGGACGGCATCACCGGCATCGTGGCCGGCCTGCGGGATTTTGGCGTGGAATTTGACGAAGGCATGATGAGCCAGACCGAGGAAAAGGGCGATTACGGCCCCTACCAGCAAAGCCGCCGTGGTCCGATCTACCAGGCTTTCTGCAAGGAACTGGTGAAGCGCGGCCTGGCCTATCCCTGCTTCTGCACCGAAGAGGACCTGGCCGC
>OGGQ01002312.1_pt1 | contig 21214 bp, 20 predicted proteins | sample 1571191 | NCBI WGS metagenome assembly OGGQ01 (sample SAMEA2582061, study PRJEB24529) | metagenome | biome: Human gut stool | place: China | collected 2011
GTGTTTTGCGATATCCCTGTTGGTCGCCCTCCATGCGGAGGGCGTGGATAGAAATAGTGAAGCTCATAAGGTTATCAAATACCATGAACCGTCGCCCTCCATGCGGAGGGCGTGGGTAGAAATTGGTTTGACATTGTGTCCGCGTGGCTCAAAGACTGTCACCCTCCATGTGGAGGGCGTGGGTAGAAATGCTTATACTAGAGTGGGTTGGAAAGAAGTTGGAGTCGCCCTCCATGTGGAGGGCGTGGGTAGAAATCTTTATTCGCCGGGCAGCTCCAGCCAGTGCGCTCGGGGTCGCCCTCCATGTGGAGGGCGTGGGTAGAAATCGCGAGGTCAACGAAATCGACGGACAGCGCGGTTGTCGTCCTCCATGTGAGGGCGTGGGTAGAAATCACGGTATTAGAGTGACCGAGAAGCAGACGCAGATTGTCGCCCTCCATGTGAGGGCGTGGGTAGAAATCGCCTGATCACCGACGCGCAGCTGGACATCGCAAATGTCGCCCTCCATGTGAGGGCGTGGATAGAAATTTTGACGGGACTGATGACGATGAGTTAGAGCAGGCAGTCGCCCTCCGTGTGGAGGGCGTGGGTAGAAAGAGGTCCATCGGGTTGATGTAGTTGATGGAAGTGGGCAGTCTCCCTCCACACGGAGGGTGTGGGTAGAAATCTGCTGGCCTTGTACGAACGGCACGGCCAGCCCCGTCACCCTCTGTGTGAAGGCGGGGATAAAAGTTTGGCCCTGACCAGCTGGCTCAAAGAAGTCGCCCTCCGTGCGGAGAGCGGGGATAGAAATGTGGACAGGCCGGAGGGGGCCAGTCAGTTTCAGTCTATAGCAAGGGGAGGAAGGAACAAACCTTCCTCTTCTTGCTATTTTTATACCTGCTCTGCACCCGACGCACAGAACCCTCGTTTTTTCTGTGGCAGCTGCTCCTGATTCTCCCTGGGGTAAAGGAGGCCGGTCACAACGCATACAGAGGTCTCCCCTCCGGCGGCATCGACCTGCGTCAGACGCCGCGAGCTTTTCCCCTCCCCTTTCATCCACAAAAAATAATCTCTTTCCTTTTGCAGTCCTGCCGCTATTTTCAGCTGCCATTTCTCCCTTCGTTTTGCAGCAATCCTCTTTTCAACAAAACCAATATCTGCTATACTAAATCACGGCATATTACGCGGAAACGCGATAAAGAGGTGGCAAGTATGAAGCGTATTTTAGTGGTGGAGGATGACCTCGCGCTGAGCGCGGGGCTTTGTTTTGAACTGGACGCGGCGGGCTACACCGCCATCCCCGCCTACAACTGTGCCAAGGCGCGGCATCTATTTCAGCAGGAGCAGCAGCTTGCGCTGGCACTGTTGGACGTCAACCTGCCGGACGGCAGCGGGTTTGCGCTGTGCCGGGAGCTAAAGACGGAGAGGCCGGAGCTGCCGGTCATCTTTCTGACCGCCAACGACCTGGAACAGGACGTGCTGACCGGCTTTGACATGGGAGCCGAGGACTATGTGACCAAACCCTTCAACATGCAGATTCTGCTCAAGCGGCTGGAGGTTGCCCTGCGGCGCATGGGGCAGCAGCCCTCTCCTGCCGCGGACCGCTGGACCGACGGCTCGCTGGTGCTGGATTTTTCCGCGCTGACCGCGCAGCGGGGGCAGGAGAAGCTGGTCATCACCCCCAACGAATACAAGCTGCTCAAGCTTTTCACCGACCATCCCGGCCAGATCTTAACCCGGCAGCAGCTGCTCGACCGCCTGTGGGACAGCGCGGGCAACTTCATCGACGACCACACCCTGACGGTGACGATGAACCGCCTGCGTGCCAAGATTGAGGACGGCGCCCACACCTACATCAAGACGGTGCGGGGCATGGGATACATCTGGACAGGAGGGAGATCATGAAACACCGCCGCATCGAGATCCTGCGCACCGGCATGCTGGTGCTTTCGGCCGTGCTTTTTGCCGCGCTGGTGTGGGTTTTGTGGCGCACCATTCCCTGGAGCGCGGTGCGGTACGGCATTCTGGGACTGTGCGCCGCCATCTTTGCGGTGGTGGGGTTGTGGGCGTGGTATCAGCGGCGGCAGGTCTCGCTGTTTGCCGACGACCTGTGCGAGACGCTCGACGCCCTGCTTTCCGGCCGGCAGCCGGAGAACTATCAGCCCTACGAGGACAGCCTGACCGCCAAGGTGCAGGGAAAGCTGATGCAGTACTTCGACATCATGAGCGAGGGCAAGCGCCAGAGCCAGCAGGACAAGCAGGTCATCCAGAGCCTGGTGAGCGACATCTCCCACCAGGTCAAAACCCCCATCGCTAACATCAAGATGTTCACCAACATCCTGCAGCAGCACCAGCTCCCGCCAGAAAAGCAGGCGGAATTTCTGAGCACCATGGAGGGCCAGATCGACAAGCTGGACTTTCTGATGCAGTCGCTGATCAAGATGTCCCGGCTGGAGACCGGCACCTTCGTCCTTCACCCGCAGGAGGGCCGCCTTGCCGACAGCATCGCCCTGGCTATGAGCGCGGTGTGGGCCAAGGCGGAGGCCAAGGAGATTTCGCTTTCCGCCGACTGTGACGGCTCGATCTGCGTCCAGCACGACCCCAAGTGGACGGCGGAGGCGCTGGGCAACATTTTGGACAACGCGATCAAATACACCCCGCCGGGCGGCAGCGTCACCGTCTCGGTGCGGCCCTGGCAGTTTTACACCCGCGTCGACATCGCCGACACCGGCATCGGCATCGCGGAGGAGCACTACAACGACATTTTTCAGCGCTTCTACCGCGACCCGCAGGTAGCCTCGCAGGAGGGCGTGGGGCTGGGACTGTACCTGGCCAACGGCATCATCACCCGGCAGAAAGGGTACATCAGTGTAAAATCGAAGGTCGGAAAAGGCACCACCTTCTCGGTCTACCTGTTGAGTTAAGCGGCATGATGCCGCGCCCAATCGCGTAGTTGGCTCCTGCTAATTTACGTCTTAACGTTCTCGCGCAGGTCGCTTGCCTTCGGCTGCGCTCGTGCGGCATGATGCCGCGCCCAATCGCGTAGTTGGCCCCTGCTAATTTGCATCTTAACGTTCTCGCGCAGGTCACTTGCCTCCGGCTGCGCTCGTTTGTTGTGACTTCTCGCCGCGCGTACATGGCAACTTTGCGCACAAACCAGGGCGCGAAATTGGGGGCGGCATCATGCCGCCGCGGATTGGGTGCAGCATCATGCCGCCGCGGATTAGGTGCAGGCTCAGCCCGCCGCGAATTGGGTGCAGCATCATGCCGCCGCTTGCCTTCGGCTGCGCTCGTTTGTGGAGGCCCTTTTCGCGGGTACAAAGCAAGTTTGTGCACAAACCAGGGCGCGAATTGGGTGCGGGTTCAACCCGCTGGTATGCCCTCTACGCCTTCGCGGGGCTGGGGCTAGAACTGCTGCTGCTTGGCCTGGTGGAGCCGGTGCTGTTTGGCGGCACAACCAGCGGCGACTACTCCGACACCCAGCGCATCCTGCACTGGCTATTAACCATCCTGTGCTGGGGCGCGATGATTGCGCTGCTGACACATTTTTCTAAGCGTAAACTGCAGTTTGATCCGCTGGCCCGCCGCCCCTTTTCCAAAAAAGGGCTGGGCGCCGCCGCTGTGCTGGCAGCTGTGTTCGTGCTGCTCAACGCCTTGGACTGGGGCACCCTCAAGATTGTCGGCGAGTGGCAGAGCAAGGGCGCGCTGCTCTTTTTCTTCCAGTACGTCTACTATCTCTTTGAGATCGGTCTGGTCTTTTTGATCGTCGCCTTTGGTCAGCGGTTTGCCGAGGGGCTGCTGCGAAAAGAAAGCAGGATTCCCTTCGGCGGGCTGGTGCTCTGCTTTACCTGGGGAATCATCCACATGCTCAGCCAGGGGGACATCTCCACCGGCCTTGGCGTGATGGCCTTCGCGCTGCTCTACGGCGGGATCTACCTGCTGCTCAACCGGGACAGCCTGTGCGCCTACCTGCTGATGGCGCTGGCCTTTGTCCTCTAAAGCCGCTTTCCAAAAGGGAGGGTTATTTTTGAAGAAGCAAACAACATGGGAAGAAACACTCTACCAACTGCTCGGCGTCAAACAGTACTGTAAATTCCTCATTTGGGTCAAGCTTCACTACGACCGCTTGCGCGGCAAGCCGGACACCGACAACTATTTTTTGCGCGGCGGCTCGCTGGAAGATCTGCAGTTTCTGCGCGGGCAGCTGATTAAAAACGCCAAGATTCACGGCTTTGGCACAGCGATCTGCCTGTTCTGCGCGCTGATTGCAGGACGCTTCTGGGTCATCCTGCTGGCACTGCTGGTAGGGATGCACAACCTCTACTGTGTACTGGTGCAGCGGATGAACCTGCTGCGTCTGGACCGGCTGCTCCAGCGCCGTGCGGCAAAGGAAAATGGTGCCTTCTATCCAACAACAAAACAACAACTTTGATATTCTTGAAAGGAGCATTCCTGATGAAACATGCTCTTCTTTACATTCATGGAAAAGGCGGCAGCGCCGCGGAGACAGATTCCTTCGCCGACTGCTGCGATGGTTATGAGCTGATCGGTGTGGACTACGACGTCTACCTCCCCTGGGAGACCCCGCAGCTCATCCGCGCCGCCTTTACAGAGGCCGCTGCCCAATACCCGGCGGTCAGCATTTTGGCAAACAGCATTGGGGCCTACTTTGCCATGCTGGGTCTGTTCGACTGCCCGGTGCAAAAGGCGCTGTTTATCTCCCCTGTTCTGGACATGGAGAAACTAATCCAGACCATGATGGGCTGGGCGCAGGTGACCGAGCAGGAACTTTGCGAGCGCGGGGAGATTCCGACCGATTTCGGCGAGACCCTCTCGATGCGCTACCTCAACTATGTGCGGCAGCACCCTGTCCGCTGGGGAATCCCAACCGAAATTCTCTATGGGGAGCTGGACAACATGACCTCCCCCGAGACCGTGGCGGAATTTGTGCGGACACATCATGCCGGCCTGACCGTGATGCCTGGCGGGGAACACTGGTTCCATACCTTAGAGCAGGTCGCATTTTTAAAGGAATGGCTGCGGCAAGCGCTGCGATAGGTTTTGGCGGCGCCATTCCGACATATTTTAAAAAGCGAGGAATCACAGATGGACATTGTAACGGTACATAACCTGAAAAAATATTTTGGCAAAGGCGAAAATCAGGTCCGGGCGCTGGACGGCATCGACCTGGCGATCGAAAAGGGCAAATTCACCGCCATCATCGGCGCGTCCGGCTCGGGCAAGACGACACTGCTGAACATGATCGGCGGCATGGACATCCCCGACGAGGGCGAAGTCACCGTCGACGGGGTCAGCCTGCGGGGCTTAAAAGAAAAAGAGCTGGCGGTGTTCCGCCGCAGCAAGGTCGGCTTTATCTACCAGAACTTTAACCTCATCCCCACCCTGACCGTCCGGGAAAATATCCTGTTCCCGCTTAGCCTCTCCGGTTCCAGCCCCGACGGGTCCTTCTTCACCGAGATTGTGCAGCTGCTGCGCCTGCAGGACCGGCTGAACGCCTTCCCCAACGAGCTTTCCGGCGGCGGGCAGCAGCGGGTGGCCATCGCGCGGGCGCTGATCGCCAAGCCCTCCATCATCCTGGCTGACGAGCCGACCGGCAACCTGGACAGCAAGACCGGCCAGAACGTGCTGGGCCTGCTCAAGCTGTCGGTCGAGACCTACCGCCAGACGCTCATCATGATTACCCACAATCTGGAGATTGCGCAGATGGCCGACCGGGTGGTGCGCATCGAGGACGGGCGCATCCGCGGCTAAGGGGAGGGATTGTGTATGCTTGCAAACAACAATCTAAAGGTCTGCTGGACGCTGGTGAAGCGGGACTTTCGCTTTCATCGGGCCAAAAATATCATTCTGGCTCTCGCCGCCATGCTGGTCACCGCCCTGTACACCTTTGTCTTTTTGATGGGCAGCTCGGTGCAGGACGCCTTTTTGCTCAACTACCAGTACACCTACGGCTCCACTAGCCACATCCTGTATACCGGCCTGACCGAGCACCAGGCGGAGCTGCTCTCCCAGCATGTCAACGTCAAAAGCACGGTGCGGCTGAGCACCCTCGGCCAGCTCTCCGACCCGATGATTGGCCAGCGGTCGGTCAAGCTGGCGGTGACCGACCAGGCCTACGCCGAGACAGTGCTCTCGCTGCCCACCACCGGCAGCCTGCCGGAGCAGGCGGGGCAAATCGCGCTGGACGAGCTGACCATGAACTCGCTGGGCGTCCCGCATCAGCTGGGCGCGCCGGTTACCCTGCAGTGGACCGACCCGCAGGGGGAGCAGCACACCGACCAGTTCACCCTGTGCGGCTGGTGGTACAGTCCAACCAACTTTTCGGAGGCCTGCGCCTGGGTTTCGGCCCAGACCGCTGCCCAGCTGATGCCGGGCTATGACAGCGAAAACGCCGCCGGCATCACCCTCGGCGTCACCCTCTACCAACCCCGCGAGCTGGAACAGCAGGCGCAGCAGATTCTGCAGGATCAGGGGCTGCCGCAGCTGCAGTTCACCACTAACCTCTCCTACAACGGCGCCCGTCTGGACCAGGCGCAGCAGCAAACCCTCCCCTTCTATTCCCCGGCCATCCTGGTGCTGGTCTGCGGCTACCTGATGATCTACAGCATCGTCCACGTCGCTGCCCAGCGGGACACCCTCTTTTTTGCCTCGCTTAAATCGCTGGGCATGACGCCCCGCCAGATTCGCCGGATGCTGCTGGAGCAGAGCTGCGCGGTCACGCTGCTGGGGCTGATTCCCGGCTGGGCGCTGGGATTTGGGCTGCACTTTTGCATCACCAGCCGGGTCATCACCGGCATGGAGCAAAACCCCGCCCTCTATTTTCTTTCCTGGCAGCCCTTTGTCGTGGCGGCGCTGTGCACCCTGCTCACCGCCCTCGTCGCCTATCTGCTGCCCACCTGGCGGCTTGCCCGCATGACGCCGGCACAAGCTGTCCAGTCGGTTTCGCCCGCCTCCTCCCGTCTTGGCCGCAGCTCGGACGGGCGCACCACTCTACTGCGTCTAGCGCTGCGCACCCTTGGCCGCAACGCGGGCCGCATGGTGCTGTCGGCAGTCAGCCTGCTGCTGGCAGTGGTGCTGCTCAACTCACAGTGGATTTCCTACATCAGCTACAAGGAGGACATCTACCTGCAGGCCATGTCCCCGTGGGACTACAGCATCGCCGACGGCTCGGCCTACCTCTCGGTGCTGCGCTACAACGAAAGCAACCGCGCCATCACTGAGGAGATGGTGGAGGCGCTCTCTGCCCAGTCGGAGGTCAGCTCGGTGAGCGGGCTGAAAAGCCGGGAGCTCACCCTCACCGCGCCGGATTCGCTGTGTCAGCGGATTGTCGACTACTACAACCAGCCCTACGACGACACCATGACCCTGCGGGACACCCAGGCCGCCTACCCCGACTGGTGCGCCGGGCTGGACCGGCTGGAGCAGACCGGCCAGTACACCGCACTGGTGATCGGGCTGGAGGGGGAGTATCTAAACTATGTGCTGCAAAACTGCCCCTTCACCAGCGGCAGCTTTGACCGGGAACTCTTTGAAAGCGGGGATTATGTGCTGGCCGCCGGGGCTTACCACGAAGGCGTCTCCACCCCTGCTGAGGGTGAGACGGTGGCACTTGCCGGGACCGACTTCACCGTGTTGGGCTCGGTGATGCACGACAACGCCTATTTAAGCGGCTCAAACAGCACCGAGGCCACCTTCAGCATCGCCTACATCCTGCCGCTGGAAACCTTTGATCTGCTCTTCCCCGATCAGGCTTACCGGCAGCTGGCAGTGAACATCGACCACAGCCAGCAGGAGAGCTTCGAGGAGTATTTAACCGAGTATGAGCAGGGGCTCAACTTCGGCATCGGCATCACCCGCCGCAGCGAATACCAGCAGAACTTCGAGACCTCGCGGCTCAACGCGGTGCTGCCGGAGGTGATTATCGGGCTGGTGCTGCTGGGCATCGCGTTGATCAACTTTGTCAACATGCTGGTGGTCAAGACGGTCAGCCGCAAAGGGGAGTTTGCCGTCTATGAGAGCCTCGGCATGACTCGCGCTCAGCTGCGCCAGCTGATGCTGCTGGAGGGCGGGCTGCACGCGGCAGCGATGGCGCTGGTGCTGATTCCGCTGACACTGCTGTTCGACCTGCTGGTGATGCCCGGGGCAGTAGAGGCCATCTCCTCCTGGTGCATGGTCTACACCTTTTCCGCAGCGCCGCTCTGGGCGGTGCTGCCGGTTGTTCTTGCGTTGGCCGCGCTTGTGCCGCTGCTGTGCCTGCACTTTGTCACCCGCGGCACCATTCAGGAGCGGTTGAGCAGGGAGGAATAAATTTTTGCAAACCTCCTCATTGCATCCCCCTCCCCTTTCTGGTAGGATAAGGGCAGGGAGGTGAACGGCATGGCAAACGAGGAGAAAAAGGACTTTAACGCGATGCTCCTGCGCGACAACGGCATGCCCAAAATCCAGATTGTCACTGACGAGGCGACAATCAAAAAATACGGCGGAAGTCGGATGTACTTCGCGCCGCCCAGGGTATACGACGAGCTGATGAAGCGGGTGCCGCCCGGCAAACTCATCACGGTGGGCGCGATGCGGGAATATCTGGCAAGGCAAAACGGCGCGGACTTTACCGATCCGATCACCGCAGGGATCTTTGTCTCGATTGCCGCCTGGGCAAGCCATCAGCGGGCGGAGAATCCGACGCCCTACTGGCGGACCCTCAAAGCCGGCGGGGAGCTCAACCCCAAATATCCCGGCGGCATTGAGGCCCAGAGGCAGAAGCTTGAAGCCGAGGGGCACACCGTCCTGCAAAAGGGGCGGAAAAACATCATCTATTTTGTCAAGGATTATCAGGAGATCCTGTTTTCCCTAGACTAAACCTTCATGCAAAGGGGAGGGGCTTTTCCAAATTGGAAAAGCCCCTCCCCTTTTTTGCAATGTTACAAAACTGTACCTTCTCTGTACCGCAGATGAGACTTTGGGGTGGTAAGATGGTGGCAGAACAGGAAAAGGAGGACTTCATCATGACAAACAACATCATCCTGCAGGCAAGAGGATTAAAAAAATACTACGGCAGCGGCGAAACGCAGGTGCGCGCGCTGAACGGGGTGAACCTGGACATCGAGCGCGGCAAATTCACCGCCATCATCGGCACCTCCGGCTCGGGCAAATCCACCCTGCTCAACATGCTGGGCGGGCTGGACACCCCCACCGAGGGCAGCATCCAGGTGGGCGGCACCGAGCTTGCAAACCTTTCCAGCGAGCAGGCCACCATCTTCCGCCGCAAGCAGATCGGCTTTATCTTCCAGAACTACAACCTGGTACCGGTGCTGAGCGTCTGGGAAAACATCATCTTCCCTATCTCCTTGGACGGCAGGAAACCGGACAAGAACTTCATCATGCAGATTGTCTCGCTGCTGGGGCTTCAGAAAAAGCTGGACAGCCTGCCGAACAACCTCTCCGGCGGCCAGCAACAGCGCGTCGCCATCGCCCGCGCGCTGGCCAGCAAGCCGTCCATCATCCTGGCCGACGAGCCGACCGGCAACCTCGACTCCAAGACCAGCGACGACGTCATCGGCCTGCTCAAGATGACCAGCCAGCAGTTCCATCAGACCATCGTAATGATTACCCACAACCCCGAAATTGCCGCCCAGGCCGACCGGGTCATCCGCATCGAGGACGGGCAGATTGTGGCAGACTAGCAAGGGAGGCACAGCCATGAAAATCGAGAAACTTTTTCGACCAATTCCCACCCTTTCCAAAAGGATGTTCCACACCAGCTGGGGACGAAACCTGGTGGCGGTGCTGGCCATTCTGCTGACCACCATGATGTTCACCACCCTCTTTACCCTGTCCCAGAGCATGAGCCAAAACCTCATCGAGATGACCTTCCGCCAGACCGGCTACAACGCCGAGGCCTCGATGCGGGGGTTAAGCGAGGAGCAGGCGGACCTGATCGCCAACCACCCGGATGTGGAGGAGCTGGGCCGCAGCATCGTGCTGGGGCTGGCGGAAAACCGGGAGCTCAGCGGCCGGTCGCTGGAGATTCGTTGGGCAAATGACCCTTACGCGCAGCACTCCTACGCCCTCCCCACCACCGGACACCTGCCGCAGGCAGCGGACGAGATCGCGCTGGACACCCTGACACTGGACCGCTTGGGCATCCCGCATGAGCTGGGCGCGCCCGTCACGCTGGAGTGGCGCGAGGATTCATCCGACCCCGATACCGAAACCATCCGGGCAGACTTCACCCTCTGCGGATTCTGGGAGGGCAACCAGTCCAGCTACTCCTCGATGGCGTGGGTCAGCCGCGTGTATGCCGACAAGATGACCGGCGGCCTCCTCTCCACCGACCCAAATCAGATCTTCGGCCTCTACATGGTGCAGGTAAACCTCTACAGCGACCAGAACATCGAGGAGACGATGGAGCGCGTCCTGGCGGACACCGGGCTCAGCGAGCTGGAATACAGCGTAAACCTGGCCTACTCGCCGGAGATGGGCGCGGTCGCCGCGCAGGAAAACCTGCCGATGTACCTGGGGATGGGGCTTGTGTTCATCGCGGGCTACCTGATTATCTACAACATCTTTCAGATCAGCGTTACCGCCGACGTGCAGTTTTACGGCAAACTGAAAACCCTGGGTACCACCACCCGTCAGCTGAAAAAGTTGATTTACAATCAGGCCAACCGCCTGTGCATCGTCGGCATCCCAGTGGGCCTCATTCTGGGCTGGCTATTGGGGACGGTTCTGGTGCCGGTGCTGATGGGCAGCATGGAGGGGACGGCGGTCGTCTCCGCAAGCCCCATGATCTTTATCGGTTCCGCCCTGTTTGCCTGGGCCACCGTGCTGATCTCCTGCCTGCGTCCGGCGCGCTTGGCGGGCAAGGTTTCCCCCATCGAGGCGCTGCGGATGAGCGACGCGGACAGCGGCAGCAAGAAAAAGGTCAAGCGCCATCGCGGCTCCGCATCCCTCTCCTCGATGGCCTGGGACAACCTGTGGCGCAACAAAAAGCGCACCGTCACCGTCATCTGCTCGCTGACGCTGGGACTGGTGCTGCTCAGCGGCTTCTACGCCAAGAATGCCGCCTTTGACATGGAGAAGTATCTGGCCGACCTGACCATCGCCGACTTTACCCTCTCCGACAGCAGCAGCGAGGACTATCTGAACGGCTACGACCCGCACGGAACGACCTTGACCGGTGAGCTTGTCTCCGCCGCTGAGTCGCAGCAGGGGCTGGAAGCGGTCGGGCACCAGTACTCGGCGCAGATCGACTGGCAGATGGATGAGGCGACGCTGCAGAATGTCGCTGCCTTTTACACCGAGGAGCGTCTTGCCGACTGGGAGAGCTACGACCCCGCCGGTGCGCAGGCTTTGCGGGACGCGCTGAGCAGCGGCGGGGCCTCCGCCACCCTGTACGGGCTGGACGGCATCCCGCTGGACACCATCACCCAGCAGCAGTACCTGATGGAGGGCAGCTTTGACGCCGCGGCCTTTGCGTCGGGGGACTACATTCTGGAGGCCGGCCCGAGCATCGAGCCGGGCGAGAGCCATCCGGTTCTGCCCACCTCCCCAGTCGGGAGCGTGGTGGATCTAAACGGCCGCAGCTACACAGTCATGGCAATCGTCTACCCGCTGAACCCGGTGACCCAGCTGGCGCCGCAGCAGGGCGAGAACGGCAAATTTGCGCTTAGCTTCATCCTCCCCACCGCCGTCTTCCGGGAACAATGGCCGGACCACACCCTGCGTCAGCTGTTCCTGAACACCGACGACAGTCACATCGAGAGCATGCAGGCCTTTCTGAACGAGTACATGGCGAGCACCAATCCGGGCTTGCCGGTCACCTCCCGCCAGACGATGGCCGAGCAGTATCAGACGCAGACCCGCTCCTCGGCGGTGATGGGCAACGCGGTCAGCGTGGTGATTGCGCTGGTGGGCGTGCTCAACTTTATCAACTCGATGGTGACGGCCATCGTCTCGCGCAGGCGGGAGTTTGCGGTGATGCAGAGCGTCGGCATGACCAAGCGCCAGCTCTGCCGGATGCTGGTAAACGAAGGGCTTTACTACGCGGGACTGACCCTGCTGTTCTCCTACCTGATCAGCGCCTTTGCGGTGGGAGTTGTGGTCCGGGCGATGGTGGAGGGCGGCTTCACCACCTTCCGCTTCACCCTGCTGCCGCTGGTGGCCTGCACGCCGCTTCTTGTTTTCTTCGCTGTGCTGATTCCCTATCTCTGCTTCCGCAATCTGGACAAACACAGCATTGTGGAGCGCCTCCGTGCGGCAGCGGGTTGAACCCGCGAACAATCGCGTTGTCGGCTTCTGCTCGACGATGCTTGACGCTCTCGCGCAGGTCGCTTGCCTTCGGCTGCGCTCGTTTGCGGAAACTCTCTACCGCGCGTACACGGCAACTTTGCGCACAAACCCAGGCGCGAATTGGGTGCGGCATCATGCCGCCGCTTGCCTTCGGCTGCGCTCGTTCGTAGAGACTTACAACCGCGTGTACAAGGTAGCTTCGAGAACAAGCCCGGGCGCGAAAATGCCTGCGGGTTCAACCCGCCGCTTGCCTCCAGCTGCGTTCGTTTGTTGAAACTTCCCGCCGCGCGCAGAAGGTAACTTTGAGAACAAACCCAGGCGCGAATTGGGGGCGGCATCATGCCGCCGCGGATTGGGTGCAGGCTCAGCCTGCTTTTGTGCAAAACTCCTTTTGAAATCGAAGGGAAAATTGTGGTAAAATAAAATTAGGGGAGAATCACCTCAAAATTCTTCCCGCCGCAGTTTTGTTCTTTGTTCTTGAAGGGAGTTTTGTCATGTATCCAGTTGCTCCTATATTTTGTACGGCAAGCACGGCGTCTGCCATGTGGACGAGGTGGATTTTCCACCGAACCACGAAAAAACCGATGCAAGCCGTCTATACTATAAGCTGTCGCCCGTCTTTGCCGACGGCAACGAGACCATCTTTGTCCCGGTCGACAGCTCGGTCCACATCCGGGAGGCGATCGATTCCGACGCCGCCAGCCAATATATGCAGTCCATCCCAACCCTGGAACCGGAGGTTTTTTATTCTTCGCAGCCGGCCAAGCTAACCGAGCACTACCAGAAGCTCACCGATTCCTATGACCCCGGCGTCTACCTCTCGCTGATGAAGGAGGTCTACATCAAGCGCCAGCGAGCAAACCGCCTGCACAAAAAGCTGAGCAACATCGACCAGCGCTATCTGGCCTTTGCCGAGAAAATTGTCTGCACCGAATTTGCCGTCGCGCTCCACACCTCCCCCGAAACCATCCGCGAACAGATCAACACCTCTATGCAGGCAGGTTGAGCTTGGCGGCATGATGCCGCGCCCAATCGCGTATTTAGCTTCTACCAATTTGCGTCTTAACGTTCTCGCGCAGGTCGCTTGGCAGGCTGAGCCTGCACGCAATCGCGTAGTTGGCTCCTGCTAATTTGCGTCCTAACACTCTCGCGCAGGTCGCTTGCCTTCGGCTGCGCTCGTTTGCGGAAACTCTCTACCGCGCGTACACGGCAACTTTGCGCACAAACCCAGGCGCGAATTGGGTGCGGCATCATGCCGCAGCTTGCCTTCGGCTGCGCTCGTTCGTAGAGACTTACAATCGCGTGTACAAGGTGGCTTCGAGAACAAGCCCGGACGCGAAAATGTCTGTGGGTTCAACCCGCCGCGCCGCCGCAGCATAAAAAGGGATGCGCTTCCAGATTGGAAGCGCATCCCTTTTGTTTGTGCGGAATCGATTGTTTACCCCTCAAAGTAAGCTGCAATTTCCTGCATCCGCTCCACCTGATGGACGTGGAAGGGGCAGCGGGAATCACAGTGGCCGCATGCAAGGCAGTCCGAAGCCTTAACGGTGAGGTTGTTGTAGTGGTCCCTGGCCAGCGCGTCGCCCGCTCTGGAAAGGTCGTAGTACTTATTGATGAGACCGATGTTCAACCCCGCTGGGCACGGCTGACAGTGGTTGCAGTAGACACATTTGCCCGCAACCTCTTTTGGGGTCAGGGAGCTGATCATCGAGTAGTCCTTCTCCTCGTCGGTGGCGTCAAAGAAGCCGAGAATCCGCTGCAGATCCGCGCGGTTACGCACGCCCGGCAGCACCGTCACGACGCCGGGGCGGTCCAGTGCGTACTGGATGCACTGGTACTCGGTCATCGCCTGTCCGAAGGGAGAGGTCTTTGCATCGAGCAGCTGGCCGCCGCTGAACGCCTTCATTACTGAGATGGCGACACCCTCCGCCTGACAGCGGCGGTAGAGGGCCGAGCGCTCATCGCTGCCGCCGATGGCGTACTCGCCGTGGTTGTAATCGTAGGCCGGGTTGATGCTGAACATCAGCATGTCCAGAATCTTCATGTCCAACACCTGCTGCACCACCGATGGGGTGTGGGAGGACAGGCCGATGTGGCGGATGACCCCTTCCCTTTTCAGCTGCTGGATGTAGTCGATGGTGCCCTGGGCGACCGCCTTTTCCAGGTCGGCGGCCTCATCGATGCAGTGGATAAAGCCAAAATCGATGTAGTCTGTTTTCAGCTGCTCAAGCTGCCAGTCGATCGAGCGCTTGATCTGCTCGAGGTCGAGCGTCCAGCCGTAAGCGCCGCTGCGGTAGTCGGCGCCAAAGTGGACCTGGAAGTAGACCCTGTCGCGGCAGCTCTGCGTCACGCGGCCATAGGGTGCAAAGGGGGTGGCGTCCCCCGCCGCCATGTCAAAGTAGTTGATGCCGTTTTCCAGCGCCATCGCGACCGTCCTTTCGGTCTCCTCCACGCCGGAGGCGCCCAGCGAACTGTTGCCTAAACCGATGACGCTGATCTGTTCCTCGCCATGCGGCAATTTCCGATATTCCATCTTTTTATGTTCCTCCAATTTCATGCGGGTTAATCCCGCGCCCAATTCTCGGCAACCTGAACCCCCTGCTGTTTCGCGTCCAAGTCTGTTCTCGAACTTACTTTGTACTCGCGGCAAAGAGTCTCTACAAAAGAGCGCAGCCGGAGGCAAGCGGCGGCATGATGCCGCGCCCATTTCGCGCCCAAGCTCCTGCTTAAATTTGCCTTGCCCTCGCGGAAAGTGCCTCCTCAAAAGAGCGCAGCCGGAGGCAAGCGACCTGCGCGAGAGCGTTCAGCCCCGATTTGCAGTAGCTAAATACGCGAACTGTTGGCGGGTTCAACCCGCCGCCTTAGTTGTTCGTTTCAGATACAGCTTTTGTCTGCTTGAAGGGTACAAGCCCGGTGCGGTTGAGGGCGACCATGATGGCGGGGATCAGCAGCAGCTGCAGGACGATGCCGGGGATGGCATTGAGCAGCGCGCCCGCCATAAAGGCCTGCAAGGTGAAGGCACTGCCGGAAAGGCCCAGCAGGACAATCTGCGCAACTCCCCAGACCAGGCGTCCCGCTACCATTGACGCGATCATCGAGCGATACAGCGCGATGACACACTGCCAGCGGGAACGGTTGTACAAAAAGCCTGCGACAAAGCCGTAGGTCATCAACTCAAAGCACATCGCAATCGCGGTCGGGAACAGCGGCGGCATACCAAAGAGCACCGAGCGCAGCAGCGGCAGAATCAGCCCCACCAGCGCGCCCCACGGCCCGCCACAGATCAGCCCGCACAGAAAAACCGGGATGTGCATCGGCAGCAGCATGCTGCCAATCTGCGGAATCTGGCCGGTAAAGATCGGCAGCACCAGCCCAAGAGCCAAAAACAGCGCCGACATCGTTAAGTTTCGAACATTTTTCTTCATAAGAATCATCACACTCTCTTTCCTGTGTTTGCAAAGTCCGCAAACTTTTCGTTGCGCAAACTCCGCTTTACCGATATGATAGCACCTGGAGTATACTCGAAGTCAAGAGGGAATTTTCTATTTCTTTATTTTGCTCCCCTCCCCCCGTCTTGTGAAAGCAAATACTTTATCTTTTTGACAAGACGGGACAAAAACTTTTTTCTTTTCCTTTACAAACCGCGCAAAGGCTCGTATAATAGAAGGTACGAAACTTGTTTTTGCAGGGAGGTATTTTATGTCAACCCGTCCTTCCGCTCCGGTTGCCGGCAAAAGACATCTGTCCGTTCTGCTGATGCTTGCCTGGCCAGCCATTCTGGAGCAGCTGCTTTTAACGCTGGTGCGCTATGTCGACACCGCCATGGTCGGCGCTTTGGGCGCAAACGCCACCGCCGCCGTTGCCATCAACTCCTCGCCCACCTGGCTGATCAGCAGCATCCTGAGCGCCATCGGCGTCGGATATTCGGTGCAGGTGGCCCACTCGATCGGCGCCAGAGACCACGAGCACACCAAACAGGTCATCCGGCAGGCGCTGCTGGCCGTCATCGTGCTGGGGCTTGGCATCACCGCGGTCTGCTTAATGATCTCGCCCTATCTGCCCGGATGGATGGGCGCGGAACCGGAGGTTATCCCGGACGCCATCAGCTACCTGCAGATCTATCTGCTCTCACTGCCGTTTCAGGCCGGGTCCTATACCTTCTCCGCTATCCTGCGGTGCATGGGCGACACCCGCACCCCGCTGATTCTCAACACCAGCGCCAACCTGCTCAACGTGGTGCTCAACTTCCTCTTTATCTATTCCACCCGCCCTGGTACGCTGTTCGGCATCGACATCACCATCCCCGGCACCGGCTGGGGCGTGGCGGGCGCCGCCGTCGCCACCAGCATCGCCACCACCATCACCGGACTCGGCATCACCTGGACCGCGCTGTTCGGCAAGGAGGAGTACAAGGTCTCGCTGCGCGACGGTCTCAAACCCGACCGGCAGATCATCTCCCGCGCGCTGGAGCTGGGCATCCCGACCGCGCTGGAACACGCCACCGTCAGCGCCGGACAGATTGTCATCACCCGCATCAACGCCTCACTGGGAACCACCGCGCTGGCTGCGGCGCACGTCGCCATCACCGCCGAGGGCTTAAGCTACATGCCGGCCGACGGCATCTCCTATGCGGCGACCGCCCTGGTTGGCCAGTCCTATGGCGCCAGAGAATATGAGGACGCCCGCCGCTACGGCAAGCTGTCGGGACTGGTGGGCTTTGGCTGCTCCACCTTTATGGGGCTGCTGCTCTTTATCTTCGCGACGCCGCTCTCCACCATCTTCTCCTCCGATCCCGCCGTTATCGAGCAGGCGGCGAATATGCTGCGCATCGTGGCGATTTCCGAGCCGCTGTTCGGCGTCTCGATCGTCCTTTCCGGCGCGCTGCGCGGCCTTGGCGACACCCGCTTCCCGCTGGCCATCTCGCTTGTCGGCATGTGGGCAGTGCGCTGCACTCTGGCCCCGATTCTTGTATTCGGTCTGAAAATCGGTCTGGCCGGTTCGTGGATCGCGATGGTCTGCGACCTGTGCGTCCGCGGCATCCTGTGCACGCTGCGCTTTAAGCGCTTCACCCCGCAGTATCTGGCGGAGCATCAGCGATAAAATTTTCCATCAAAAAAGGAACCGTTCTGTGCGAGCGGTTCCTCTTTTGTTATATTGATCAAATTCCCAGCTTTTCCCGTATCACCGCGATCTCCTCAGTCGTTGGTTCCCAACTGAGGTCGAGCTGGAGGATGCTGTCGGGGGCGTAGCAGATGTAATATTCCGGCTGCGGCTGACCGTCGATATGGCGCTGGTAGACCTCCTCCGCGCCCCACTGCGGGGCCTCCACCAGCAGGAAAGTATCCTGCTCCCCGTCGTACCGGAAACGCTCCTCCGCCCGGAGCATCGAATCCAGAACCGGCCAGAACCAAACCTCCTGCTTGAGCCGAACCACCGTGTACAGTAGGCGCTCGTTCTCCAACCCGTCGGGGAAGCCGGTCTGTCTGGCTTCGAGCACCGAGACGAAGGGGGAGGACCGCTCGGTCATCTCGTAGGAGTAGTGTGGGTAATCGGTGGCGCGCAGGTCCTGCACCTTCAGCGGGATGGGGTCGTCGTAGACATTCCAGTCCCAGCTGCTGCTGCCGTTCTGGGTGGTGTAGATGTAGGCCGGCTGCTTTTGAAAAAGATAGTTGTCGGAAATCCATCCAGCAAGGAGAACCTGCAACCCGCCAAAGCCGATGCTCAAAAAGAGAATCAGCACCGCGGTGGCGGCGATATTGCTCTCCTTGGCAAAGCCCTTTTTTCGCATGATGGCGCGCGCCGCCAAAGTAATGGCCGTAATGCCCGAGAGCATTGCCGCACAAATCAAGATGACAGGCCAGTAAGCCCCCACACTGCACAGGTAAAGTGCCAGCATCAAGAGCACCAGCAGCCAAACCGGCCCTCCCAGCCAGTGCTGAAAGCGTCCGCCCCGCACGCAGCTTCCGCCGTTTGCAACCGAGCGCAGCGAACGACTTCGCCAGAAATAGTAGCCGAGCAACATCCCCGCCTCCGACAGGATGGCCAACAGAAGCAGCGTGATGGTGATGAGCCGGGTGTTCTCTGCCAGCAGGGAAAGCAAATCCCGCGGGATACTCAACAGCTGCAGCCCCAGCAAAATCCCCATCAGAATGAGAATCACAATATTGCCGGGCAGAAAGTTTTTACGCATACAGCGGTGGATGTTTTGCAGGCGGATAGGCTCCTCGGTCTCAAGCGGGACGGCGTCGGAATTTTCGCTGTAAAAAATCTGCATCTGACACCATTGGACAGCAAACCGCCAGCCCGCACTCTCGCAGTATTCCTGAAAGGTCTGCTGGTTTTCGGTCGGCCCGGGGTTAAAATCGGAGGCCTCTGGGAAGTAGGTCACCGCAAAGCGCAGCCGCTGCGGCTCGATTCTGCGGTAGGTCCAGAAATAGTTGTTGATCCGCTCAATCATCCACCCCTTCTGTGCCATCCGCTCCAGATGGCGGGCGATGCCCTGATCGTCGTAAAAGGCAAAGAACTCCATCCTGCGCTTGGTTTTTAACATTGCGGCTCCCCTCCCTGCTCGGTCATGCAGCGCTCGTAGTCGAGCAGCTGCTTTTGCATCCGTTCATATTCTTCCCGCAGCGCCTGCCGCCCCCGGTCGGTGAGGATGTAGCTGCGCCGGCGCCCGAACGAGCCGGTCTCCTCGATCATCCCGGAGAGGCGAAAGCTGTCCAACAGGTTGTACAGCGTTCCCGGCCCGATGGTGACCCGGCCCTCGGTCATCTGCTCCACCTGGGCCATCACGTCGATGCCGCAGCACTCGGTGCGCAGGCAGAGCAGGATGTAAAACATCTGCTCGGTCAGCGTCTGAAACTTTTCCCGGGGCATAAGTTCCCTCCTTTATATCGAATATCGATATTCCTTGGTTTTATTATAATATCGAATATCGATATTGTCAAGGCACTCCCGCAAAGAAAAAGAAAGGGAGCAAACAAACAGATACGCTTGGTTTCTCCCTCTCTGCATCATCCTTTTCTTTTCCTACAATTCAAACGACACGGTAATCTGCTTGCGCTTCCAGTAGCCGGACATCGAGTAGTAGGGGTCTTCGGTCACGTCCTTGTGGAGAAACGGCGGCATCTGAAAAGCCTTTGCCTCCTCAATGCTCTCAAACTCCACCTCCGCGTAGGCAAATTTCCCGTCCACCAAACTGCACTCCAGCAGGTGACCGTCGGGCAGGCGGTAGACGTGGTAGTCCTTGTGGATCATCGGGATGGGCAGCATCCCCTCCAGGGCCTCAAACTCCTGCGGGGTCAGCTCCTTCTCGATCTCCTCGCGGGCCAGTTTCCCCTTCCCCTTGATGCAAAGGATGTAGTCGGTGTGGCCGTCGGCAAAGTCCCGCCTGCGGATGCGCACCACCGGCGTTGCGGCGCTTAAGTACCCCTGCCAGCTCTGGGCGGATTTGACTTCCGGCAGGCCCAAAGCGGTGACCTCGTTCCAGTCGATCAAAAACTTGCGCTCAATTTCCATCTTGTTCTCCTTCCTTTCCATAACAGTGAAGATGACAAAAGCTGCCGGCATCCCCGCCGGCAGCTTGTTTTGTTAGATGTTGATGGCGTCGTTGACCTGCAGCAGATACGGGTCCAGACCCTTCTGCATGGTCAGCGCCTCCAGAATGTCGTAGTCGGTGATCTTGCCGTCCTTCTGGATGACGACCCGGTTGCCGATGCCCTGCTCCAGCAGCTCCACCGCATAGTAGCCCATCTGGCTGGCGATGATGCGGTCGCGGGCGGTCGGGGTGCCGCCGCGCTGGATGTGGCCCAGGACGGTGGCGCGGGACTCGACGCCGGTCTTCTCCTCGATGTATCGCGCCAGGCGGTGGACGTCGGTGATGCCCTCCGAGACGATGACGATGAAGTTGTGCTTGCCGGTGCGCAGAGTGCTGATCATCTTCTGGATGATGTCGCGGTCGACGTCGAAGCCGATCTCATTGACCCAGCAGGCGGTGCCGCCGCAGGCGACGCTGGCATACAGCGCCAGATGGCCCGCGCCGTGGCCCATGACCTCAACCACCGAGCAGCGGTCGTGCGACTCGGAAGTGTCGCGCAGGCGGTCGATGGCCTCGACTGCGGTGTTCAGCGCGGTATCGAAACCGATGGTATAATCGGTGCAGGCGATGTCGTTGTCGATGGTGCCGGGGATACCGATGCAGGGGATACCCTTTAAGGACAGGGCGCGCGCGCCCATGAAGGAGCCGTCGCCGCCAATGATGACCAGTCCATCAATGCCCAGCTCCTTGCAGACGCCGACGGCCTGCATCTGGCCCTCCTCTGTTTTAAACTCGTTGCAGCGGGCGGTCAGCAGCATGGTGCCGCCGCGGTGCAGGACATTGGAGACCGAGCGGATGTTCATCTCGGACATATCGCCGTTGATCAGGCCGTTATAGCCCCTGCGGATGCCCATGACGGCCATATTTTTTTTGATGGCGGTTCTGACCACCGAGCGCACCGCGGCGTTCATGCCGGGGGCGTCGCCGCCGCTGGTCAGGACGCCGATGACCTTCTGGTTCTTCTCGTTCATAAAAAATCCTCCATTCTCTCCATCCGTTACACAGTGGGGGCGCGGGGGCCCCTTTAGATTGTTAAAGAATCTACCAAGGGTAAGTATAGCTTATTTTGGGGAAATAATCAAGGGGCTATGCCCTCTCTGCACTCCCCTTTTTTCTCTCTGCGCGGCGCCTGCTTGACGATGCGAGGGGGCAGTGGCCCCCTCTGCACTCCCCGAAGCAAGTCGTCAGACTTGGCTTCTGCCCCCATCAGAGGGCGCTCCGCCCCTCCGACCCTGGGAGTTTATGCGGGGCTGGCAGCCCCTGCGCCCACTTGCAGGCGCTCCGCCCTGCACCCGGGTGACTTTCTCCCCGATGAGAAAGTCACCA
>OGGQ01002317.1_pt1 | contig 21161 bp, 18 predicted proteins | sample 1571191 | NCBI WGS metagenome assembly OGGQ01 (sample SAMEA2582061, study PRJEB24529) | metagenome | biome: Human gut stool | place: China | collected 2011
TCCCCCTCTGAAATCTTTTCCAATTTGCTGTTGCACTTGACTTGACAAGTTGCCCCGAAGAGAAGGACGGCATCCTCTACCTCACAGCCGACCTCGACAAAGTATCTCCCATAGAGATCGGTGCTTCGGACTTGGAAAGCGCCCTTCTTCTGCATGCGACTGTGAGCTATCAAGGAGAAGAATACGAAATCAATGGCCGCGTCTAACCGCCCCGGAAAGGAGGAAGCAAGATGAAACGCCTTCTTCTATGCACCCTGCTGGCGCTTGCCCTGGCGCTGTGCGGGTGCCAGGTTGAGCAGATCGACTACGACACCAGCCCCCTCTCTTTTGAGGCGGTATTCGACGACACGCCGGGCAACCCGGATAAGCCGGAAATCGTTTCCACCGAAGTCAGGTACAACTATCCACCAGCCTACCGGGTGCGCATCTACGAGTTTGATGAGGACACGATCAGTAAAGGAGCGTTCTATATCCTTCCTCCCGAACTGGAATATAACCTGGAGGACACCCCTCCGGATGAGGGCATCATCAAGGGGGTCTTTACCTTCGACTACACCAACGAAGGCAGCGGCACCCGCATCCACCACTTCACCCTCTCCTATGAGACGGCGGACGACGTCACCGTCCACAATCCGGAGATCTACGGCAAGGGGCTGCAATACACCCCTGTGATGGGCAACGAGGTTGCGCTTGACCTGCGACTCACCCGCTCCGACCATTCGGTCAGCAGCCGTCTTTGGTTTTCGGGCGACTTTGATTATAACGGTGAGAAATATTCCTTTAATATTGAGCTTTAAAAAAGCGCCGGAACGCAATCGCGTTCCGGCGCTTTCCTTTTCCACAAAGGGGCGTTTAGTTGTTGAAAGCTGCAAGGCTCGACTCGATCTTGCTCAGCAGCTCCTTGGCCTTTTCAAGTTTTGCCTTCTGGTCGTTGACCACCTTCTCCGGCGCCTTGGAGACAAAGCCCGGATTGTTGAGCTTGCCTTCTAGGAAGGAGATGTCCTTCTCGCAGGCCTGCTTCTCCTTGGTCAGTCTGGCGATCTCCTTGTCGCGGTCGACCAGCTGGGACAGCGGCATATAAACCTTGGCGCTGTCGGTGATGACCTGGACGCAGCCCTTGAGGTCCTCCGGGCTGCCCATGACGATCTGGTCGGCCCAGGCAAGGCGGGTCAGGAAGGCGGTGGACTGCTCGAAGATTGCCTGCGAAGCGGTCTCGATGTAGAGGGTCGCCTTCTTGGACGGCGGCACGTTCATCTCGCTGCGGCGGGTGCGGACCGCCTTGATGGCGTCCATGACCTTCTCAAACTCGCGCTCCTCGGCGGCAAAGTCGAGCTTCTCATCGTAGACCGGCCACTGGGAAACCATGATGCTCTCGCCCTCATGCGGCAGCGCCTGCCAGATCTCCTCGGTGATGAACGGCATGAACGGGTGCAGCAGTTTGAGGGTGTTGCTCAGGACATAGACCAGAACCTGGCGGGCAACCTCGGCCTCGGCGCCGTCCTCCCACAGGCGGGATTTGACCAGCTCGACATACCAGTCGCAGAAGACATCCCAGATGAAGTCGTACAGCTTGCTGACGGCGATGCCCAGCTCGAACTTTTCGAGATTGTCGGTGACCTCGCGGACCAGCTTGTTGAACTTGGAGAGCACCCACTTGTCCTCGATGGCGAGCTTGTCCAGCGGGAGGGCAAGGTCCATCCGCTCGTCCTTGAGGTTCATCAGGACGAAGCGGGAAGCGTTCCAGATCTTGTTGGCGAAGTTGCGGCTGGCGATGACCTTCTCGTCGCTGAAGCGCATGTCGTTGCCTGGGGTGTTGCCGGTGGCAAGGGTGAAGCGCAGCGCGTCGGCGCCGTACTGGTCGATGATCTCCAGCGGGTCGATGCCGTTGCCCAGCGACTTGCTCATCTTTCTGCCCTGCGCGTCGCGTACCAGGCCGTGGAACAGGACGGTGTCGAACGGAATCTTTCCGGTGTGCTCCAGTCCCGAGAAGATCATGCGGGCAACCCAGAAGAAGATGATGTCGTAGCCGGTAACCAGGGTGTTGGTCGGGTAGAAATATTCCAGCTCCGGGGTCTTGTCCGGCCAGCCCAGGGTCGAGAACGGCCACAGCGCCGAGCTGAACCAGGTGTCCAGCGTGTCCTCATCCTGGTGCAGGTGGGTGCTGCCGCACTTCGGGCAGGTGGTGGGCGCTTCCTTGGCGACGATCACCTCGCCGCAGTCGTCGCAGTAGTAGGCCGGGATGCGGTGGCCCCACCAGAGCTGACGGGAGATGCACCAGTCCTTGATGTTCTCCATCCAGTTGTAGTAAGTCTTGTTCATCCGCTCTGGGATCAGCTTAATCTCGCCGTTGCGGACAACGTCGATGGCCGGCTTTGCCAGCGGCTCCATCTTGACAAACCACTGCTTGGAGACCATCGGCTCAACGGTGGTGCCGCAGCGGTAGCAGGTGCCGACATTGTGGGTGTGCTCCTCGATCTTGAGCAGGTACCCCTGCTCCTCCAGGTCTTTGACGATGGCCTTTCTGGCCTCATAGCGGTCCATGCCGGCATACTTGCCACAGGCCTCGGTCATGGTGGCGTCGTCGTTCATCACCTTGATGATCGGCAGATTGTGGCGACGGCCAACCTCATAGTCGTTCGGGTCGTGCGCCGGGGTGATCTTGACGACGCCGGTGCCGAACTCCATGTCGACATAGTCGTCGCCGACAATCGGGATCTCGCGGCCAACCAGCGGCAGGATAACCGTCTTGCCAATGAGATTCCGGTAGCGCTCGTCCTTGGGGTTGACCGCAACGGCGGTATCGCCGAGCATTGTCTCCGGACGGGTGGTGGCCAGAATGACCTCGCCGCTGCCGTCGCTGAGCGGGTAGCGCAGGTGCCAGAAGTGGCCTGCCTGCTCCTCATACTCAACCTCGGCGTCCGAGATGGAGGTCATGCAGTGCGGGCACCAGTTGATGATGCGCTCGCCCTGGTAGATGAGGCCCTTGTTGTAGAGGTTGACAAAGACCTCCTTGACCGCCTTGGAGCAGCCCTCATCGAGGGTGAAACGCTCGCGGTCCCAGTCGCAGGAGGAGCCCAGCTTTTTGAGCTGCTCGATGATGCGGCCGCCGTACTTGCGCTTCCACTCCCAGGCACGCTCCAAAAAGCCCTCGCGGCCCAGGTCCTCCTTGGTCAGGCCCTCCTCCTTCATCGCATTGACGATCTTGGCCTCAGTGGCGATGGAGGCGTGGTCGGTGCCCGGCAGCCAGAGCGCCTCATAGCCCTGCATCCGTCTAAAGCGGATCAGGATGTCCTGCAGCGTCTCGTCCAGCGCGTGGCCCATGTGCAGCTGACCGGTGATGTTCGGGGGCGGGATCACGATGGTGTACGGTTTTTTATCGGGATTTGGCTCGGCGTGAAAATAGCCGCCGTCCAGCCAAAACTGGTAGGTGCGGTCCTCTACCTGTTTTGGGTCGTAGATTTTCGAAAGTTCTTTCATAGGACAGTTTCCTCCTTTTTCCATTTTGTTCCCCTGTTTGAAAGGCCAAAAGAGAAGAATCAAAAAAGCCTGCCCTTTGCTTTTTGCAAAGGACAGGCTCAAACTCCTGCGGTACCACCTTCATTGACGGCCTTTTCGCCGCCCACTCAGCACGCGCCTTATCTGACGCGCCGGACCAGTAACGGGGTCCAACCGTTATGATCTACTGAGAAAAGCTCCATTTTGTATAAAATCGACATCATTTTACAAATTGGAATCTTTTTCCGTTCGGCATACTCTCAAAGGCTACCTTGTCGGTTCCGCTTTCTGCCGGCTTTTCAGCTGCCGCCGGCTCTCTGTGAGCGCGCTGACCGTTTTACTTCCTTCTCATCGATTTGCTCATATAATTTTGTTGGGGATAAGTTTAATCTACCATGATTTTGGGCGTTTGTCAACTTGTTTCTCCCCGCCGCCCTGTCGAATAAACGATTCTTTGTCTGCAAACACTAAAGCCATCTGTCCAAGGAGGTGCTTTTTGTGCAGCAACAACGAATCCGCTCCTTCATCCTCTACACCCTGGCGGCGGTGTGCGCGGCCGGTTGGGGCTTTTTTGCGCTGCGCGTCCTGCTGCCGGCCACCCTGCCCTTTTGGCTGGGACTTTTGATCGCGGCGGTACTGCGGCCGGTGACGCTGCTGTTTTCCCGCCTGCTGCGCTTAAAGCGCCGCCGCGCCGCCGTCTTTGTCACCGCGCTTTTTTATACACTGCTAGGGCTGCTGCTCTGGCTGCTGCTGACCTTGCTGTGGGGGCAGTTCTGTTCGATCGCCGCCCGACTGCCCCAGCTTTACAAGACGGTCTTTCTGCCCGCGCTGGCAGATTTCTTTGAGTGGCTGTCGGCGCTGCTGGCCCGCTTTGCGCCCGACCTTTCCGGCGCGGTGCAGCTGTGGATGCAGAGCTTTGCTTCCGCTGCCGCCAAGCTCTCCACCTCCGCTTCCTCGGCGCTGCTGGCTGCCTGCACCGACATCGCCGGCAAGATTCCTCTGTGGTTTTTGACGGTGGTGGTCACCATCTTCTGCTCAGGGTTTATCTCGCTGGATTACCCCAAGGTGATGCAGCTGCTCCTGCTCCCCATCCCCCAAAAGCTGCGGCCGGGCCTTGCGCGCCTGAAAAACTTTGCCGCCACCACCCTGCTGCGGCTGGTGCGCGCCTACCTGCTGCTGCTCCTCATCACCTTCGGCGAGCTGTGTCTGGGGCTGTGGCTGCTGGGGGTGGGGCCGTTTGCCGCCGTCGCCGCCGTCATCGCCCTGCTCGATCTGCTGCCAGTCATCGGCACCGGCTCGGTGCTCGTCCCCTGGGCGGTGCTGGCGCTGCTGGGCGGGGAAAGCGGGCTTGGCTGGGGGCTGATCGTCCTCTATCTTGTCATCACCGTCGCGCGCAACTTTTTGGAGCCGCGCATCGTCGGCTCCAGCATCGGCCTGCCGCCGCTGCTCAGCCTGGTCTGCGTCTATGCCGGGCTGCGGCTGTTCGGGGTGCTGGGCGCGGTGCTGATGCCCTGCGCGGCGCTGACGGTGCTGTTCTTTCTAAAAAGCAATCGGGCCTCTCCGCCAGCGGAAAAGCCCGAATAAACTGCCTTTTTAAAATGTTTCCTGCGCCCCGTCGCTGCGCACATAGCGGCTGAGCTCGTCGTCCGGACGGTAGTTCATGCCGGCCGACTCGTACTGGTAGATGTCCCCCAGCAGGGCAAAATATTTTTCCAGGTTAATCTCCTGCACCGAAACGCCCAGCTCCTCCAGCTCGGCCAGCTGGCTCTCGCGCTGCTGGTCGGTCAGGGTGCGGCAGTAGCCGCAGGCCATCACCGCTGCCTGCTCCACCGCCGCCTGCTGCTTTGACGTCAGGGTTTCCATCAGGCCGTCCTGCACCAGCAGATAGGCGGTCTTGACCTTGTGCGCGCTCTTAAAGAGCACCATCTCCCCGGCAAAATCGGGGCTGCTCACCGCGCGGATGAGCTCCGATAGGTCGGTCTGGGCAATCTCCGCCCCACCCTCCAGCAGCAGCGCCAACGGCCGGTCGGTTTCGATCTCCAGCGCGCCGATCTCCTGCTGCAGCTCGTCGGAGAAGAAGGACTCGGTCACTGCCAGCGGATAGCGCTTGCGGAAATCGGTCAGGTCCACCGTACCGTCCGCGGCCAGATCCTCATAGCCGCAGACCGTCGCCATCTGCACCTGCATCGGGTAGACCTCGCCGATCAGCTGGTCCAGCCGCGCCCTGGTGCGCTCGGAGTTGAGCGCAGTGAACTGGTAGTCCGCGTGCTTAAAAAAGAAGGGCAGCTCGAGCGTTTTGAGCTCCTCAATCTGGTCGACCAGGCGCTCGTTCTCCACAAAGGCGAAGGCGGTGTCCCCCGCCGACAGCACGTTGCCGAGCTCGGCGCTCTGGCTGAGCACCACCTCCAGCTCCCCGTCGGAGTAGTAGGCCAGGCGGTTGGCAAATTCCTGCGCCGCCTGCTTGACACTCTCCGGCGCGGCGGTGGAAATAGCCATCGACAGCGTCACCGTCCTTTCCGGTTCGCGCCGCAGATTCTCCGACGACGTGCAGCCCGCAAACAGTGTCAGCCCCATCGCCGCTAGCAGCACAGCCGCCCTTTTCAGATATCGTGCCATCCGATCCCTCCTTTTTCTTCTCTTTCCTTAACCGCCCAACCGCCGCCGCGGCTTTTGCTCCCACCATTCCTGTTCTTCCTGCTGGTCTGTCTGGGTTTCCGGCGGCGATTCCTCCGGCTCATCGGCAGTTTGCTGCGCCGGCTGCTGCGTCTGCTGTTGCTGTTCTTCTGTTTCCTGCGGCTGCTCTGTAGACTGCTGCGCCGGCTGCTGTACCGTTGCCGGTGCGGTGTAGCTTTGATTCTGGATGCCTTGCAGCTCGTCGATGCGCACACCGGTGTTGACCGCGAAGATGTTGTTTAAAAACAGCAGGTCGGTGATGCCGTTCTCCCGCACAAAGTCCTCCACGCCCAGCTCGAAGTATCGCTGGTCGACGATGTAGACGTCGTCGTAGTGGGAGACCAGAAACGGCGCAAAGGCGTTGCCGAACGATTCCTTGATAATCATGATCTTGCGGCCGGTGTTGTTGCTGGTCTGCACATGCAGCAGCGGGAAATCGCCGTGCAGAAAGACGCTGTAGGTGTTGGGGCCGCTGGTGGCGTAGCTGGCAAACAGGCTGGACTCCACCGGCGTGTACGGGCTGCCCGTACTGTAGCGCCAGGCGGTGTACTCGACCGGCGGGACAAAATATTCCACAAAGTCCGGGGTCGCTGCCAGCTGCTGGTCGTGGGTCTGGCTGTAGAAGGTGCCGAGGAACCCGTCGATCTGGTGGTGCTCCATCTCCTCGAGCGAGACCGGCGTCAGGCCCGCCGTCTTGCAGAAGGCGATGTATGCCTGATAGGCCCCGCGCACCGTCCAGTGATGGTCGGTGCGGAAATAGAGGTACTCGTCCTTGTTCTTTTCAATCTCGCTGTAGGCGTCCACCACCTTCACCTGCTCCGAGAGGTTGGCCGCTACATAGTCGATGTTTTCCCGCTGGCTGGAGGCGATGCCCTCATAGCCCTCGGACAGATAAAACTCAATCGAGGTCGGGGCGATCAGGCTGTACACCTGCACCCCGTCCAGGTCCTCGGCGTAGGAATTGATGACCTGCGCGTACCGCTTGGAGAGCGACTCGCTCGAGCCGAAGATCTGCATCCCCATATTCTTATACAAAAACAGGTTGCCCGCCTGCTCGCCGTCGGTACCCTCCTGGCTCAGGCCGTTGCCGGGGGCGTTGGGGTCGTCGTAAGAATCATAGTCGATGGCGGGCTGCTGCTCCTCGGCCGGCTGCTCTGCCTGCTGCGCGTCCTCGCTCTCCCCCACCGTCAGCTCCTCGGACTGGGTGTCAGAAGGCTGCTGGGACGCTGCAGGCTGTTCGGTCCCCTGCTGGGAACCGCTGGCCTGATAGATGCGCACGTCGTCCGGACGGATACCCTCCATCGATTCGATCTTAGAGGCCATCGTCACCAGCTCCTCCCGCTGCGGGAAGGTGTCGGCGTAGTAGGCGTCGTACTGCTGGGCAAACTCCCCGGAAAACCAGCTTTCCAGGGTGAACGCCGGCTTTTTTGCAAGCTCGCGGCGCTCCACCTCCGAGACGGTGGGCTTGGGCAACACCAGGGCCAGCACCCCCACCGCAATCAGGGTGAGCACCGTGACGCAGACGTTGATCAGATGCAGGCTCTGGAGGCGCTGCCGCTTCGGTTTATTGGACATCTCCCAAAACCTCCATCCTTAAAATCGAAAGTACAAAAACGGGTTGTAGCTGTCGCCCACCAGCATTGAGGTGCAGACAAACAGAAGGCTGATATTCATCAGTGCGGTGCCGACACAGACCAGCGCCTGCGCTCCCTCGCCCTGCAGCCGCTGCAGGCGGCCCTTCAGCCACTGGGTGACAGGCATGCAGAACAGGATCGCCGCCGCCAGCCAGAAGATGCGGTTCAAAAAGGTGATGGAAAGCTGGGTGTCGGTGAGCGGGTTGCCGGACAGGCCGAACATCACACTTAAATAGCCGCCCAGCCGTCCCAGATCGGTGGTGTAAAAGATGGTCCAGCCGATGAGGGTGATGAACAGCAGGTAGAGGTGGGAGAAGAAGGACGGGATTTTTTCCAGCACCTTGAGCAGCCCCAGCTTCTCCACAATTAAAAGCGCCCCGTAAAAGACGCCCCACAGGATAAAGTTCCAGCTGGCGCCGTGCCACAGGCCGGTCAGAAACCAGACTATACAGATATTGAAAATCTGGTGTTTGCGGTTGCCGCCCAGCGGGATGTAAACATAGTCCCGAAAAAAGGAGCTGAGCGAGATGTGCCATCGCCGCCAGAACTCGGTGACCGACTTTGCAATATAGGGGTAGTTGAAGTTGATGTGGTAGTGGAAGCCGAACATCCTTCCCAGGCCGATGGCCATATCCGAGTAGGCGGAAAAGTCGTAGTAGAGCTGGATGGCGTAGAGCAGCGCGCCAAACCACGCCCCCGCTACCGACAGACCGGCAAGCTGCCCGTCCATATACTGGGCCACCAGCTGGCCTGCGGTGTTGGCGACCACCACCTTTTTGGTCAGGCCCACACAGAATTTGGTGATGCCCTCGCTGAAATCCTGCACCGAGACGGTGCGGTTTTCGATCTCGGCCGCCACGTCGCTGTAGCGCACAATAGGGCCGGCTACCAGCTGATGGTAGCTGGAGAGATACATCAGATATTTGTAGTAGGTTTTCTGCGCCGGGACCTGGCCGCGGTAGACGTCCAGCACATAGCTGATGGTCTGAAAGGTGTAAAACGAGATGCCGATCGGCAGGGCAATCTGCGGCACCGGGAGATTTAGTCCGGTGAGGAGATTGATGTTTTCGATCAAAAATCCGCTGTACTTAAAGACGCCCAGCATCCCCAAATCGAAGATGAGCGAAGCCGCCAGCGCAATCTTCACCCGCCGGGTCTGGCCACTCTGCCGGAAATATTCGATGCACCTGGCCCAGGTGTAGTCCAAAAAGGCGGTGAGCATCAGCATAAACACCCACACCGGTTCCCCCCAGGCATAGAAAAAAAGCGAGAATCCGAGCAGCACGATGTTCTGCCAGGTCCTGTTTTTGACCACAAAATACAAAATGAGGTTGAGCGGCAAAAACAGATAAATAAAGAACAGATTTGAAAAGACCATGTTTTCCTCCCCTATTTCCCTCCTGGGGCATCCTTCCCTTTTCCCCAGGCTTCCTTGCTCTGCATCCTTCATTATATACCACAACGGCGCGGAATAAAAGATGGTTTTTCATCTGTCGAACAAAATTTTTAAAAAGTTAATCGGCTCCTCTCCGGCAGGCTCTGTCTTTTTTGACAAACCGGCAACAAAATCGGGCAGCGATATTGAGTTTATGGGATTTTTGGGGTAAAATAGGAATATCTGAGGGGAACCTTCGGTCTCTCCTCGTCCGAAAGGATCACCTGTCGAAAGGACTGTGAAAAATATGAGCGAAGAAAACTACATTGTCAACGAAGGTAAAAACGAGATCATCGAGGTGGACGGCGTCAAGTATCAGCGTCTGGCCATCCGCACCCACGTCATCACCGACCAGGACGACGTCTGCGACGTCATTGAAAAATACGCCAAGCCCCATGCCCGCCCGGACGACATCGTCTTTATGACCGAGAAGGCGGTGGCCTGCACCCAGCGCCGCGCCATCCCGATGAAAGACATCCACCCGCGGCCGCTGGCGCGCTTTCTGTGCAAGTTTGTGCTGAAAACCCCGTACGGCATCGGCCTGGGCATTCCGGAAACGATGGAGATGGCCCTGCAGGAGTGCGGCACGCCGAAGATTCTGTTCGCCGCCGCCGTTTCCGCGGTGGGCAAACTGTTCCACAAGCGCGGCTGGTTCTACAAGATTGCCGGTTACAAGGCCCGCTCGATCGACGGCCCGTGCGACTACACCCTGCCGCCGTACAACGAGTACGTCGTTCTCGGCCCAGCCGAGCCGGACGAGACCGCTAAAAAGATGTCCCAGCGGCTGGGCGGCATCAAGGTAGCCATCACCGACATCAACGACCTGGAAGGCCAGATTCTGGGCACCTCCGACCCGTCGATGGACCGCGACCTGCTGGTCAAAATCCTCAAGGACAACCCGCTGGGCCAGTCGCTGGAGCAGACCCCAATCGGCATCATCCGCAAAGCTTAAAGCGGACCTGACAAAAGAAACGTGTATACAAAAAGGAGAGGCAGAAGCCTCTCCTTTTTTATCATTCCTTGCAGACCCGCTCCAAAATCAGCCTGCGCTCTGCCGGCGGCGTGGAGGAGATGCGCACCGCATCCCGATAGCGCTCGCTTGCCTGCACCACCTGGTCGGAGCGGTTGGTGTAGAGGAAAGCAAGCGTCTCCCCTCGCTGGACCGGCTCCCCGATCTTTTTGACAAAGCGGATGCCCGCCGCCGGGTCCACCTTGTCCTCCTTCCTTTCGCGGCCCGCGCCCAGCATGCCCGCCACCGCGCCGATCTCCTCGGTCTGCATGGCGGCGACAAAGCCGTCCTGCTCCGTCTGCACCGCATAGGCCGGGGCACAGGGCAGTTTTTCGGGGTGGTCCAGATAGGAGACGTCCCCGCCCTGGCGCTGCACCATCGCGCGCAGCTTTTGGAAGGCGCTGCCGTCGGCGAGGGTTGCCTTCGCCATTGCAAGGCAGTCGGGGAGCTCCCCTTTGTCCGCCAGCCAGAGCATGTTGCCCGCCAGATGGATGCACAGTTCGGTCAAATCCACCGGGCCGTTCCCGTGCAGCGTCTCCACCGCCTCCGCCACCTCTATGGCGTTGCCGGCGGTGCGGCCCAGCGGCTGGTTCATGTCGGTGATGAGCGCCGCCGTCCGTTTGCCCGCGCCGGAGCCGATGTCGACCATCGTCTGCGCCAGGGCCAGCGCGTCCTGCTCGGTCTTCATAAAGGCGCCGGAGCCGGTCTTAACGTCCAGCAGAATCGCATCTGCACCGGCGGCAATCTTTTTGCTCATGATGCTGGAGGCGATCAGCGGCAGGCTATCCACCGTGGCGGTAACGTCCCGCAGAGCGTAAATCTTCTTGTCCGCCACCGCCAGCTCCCCACTCTGGCCGATCAGCGAGATGCCGACCTCGTTGACGATGCCAAAAAATTCCTCCTCCGGCAAGGCGGTGCGGTAACCGGGAATCGATTCCAGTTTGTCCACCGTCCCGCCGGTGAAGCCCAGTCCCCGGCCGGACATCTTGGCGATGGGGATGCCGCAGGCGGCGGCCATCGGCGCAGCGATCAGGGTGGTCTTGTCCCCCACGCCGCCGGTGGAGTGCTTATCCACCTTGATTCCTGGGATGGCGGACAGGTCGGCGATCTCGCCGGAGCGCGCCATCGCCAGGGTCATCGCGGTGGTTTCCTGCTCGCTCATCCCCTGAAAGCAGACTGCCATCAAAAAGGCCGCCATCTGGTAATCGGGAATCGCCCCTTCGGTGAAGCCCGCAATCATCCAGTCCAGCTCCTGCTCGGTCAGTGAGCGGCCCTGCTTTTTCTTTACGATCAGATCATACATCCGCATAGGCTTCCTCCTTTTTTGTTGGCCCTTCCGGCAGCAGATTGGCAAAATTTTTTCTAATTCTATTGCAGGCCAACCTTCCACCGGTGGAAGGTTGGCCTGGCTTTATCAAATCGAAAGTTTCTCAGGACACCGCCCGGGAAATTGAACACGGTTCAGCTTTAGGTCGAGCATCAGACGCTGCCCACTGGACACCCGTCACCTTTTGAAAAAAGTGGACGAAAACATTATTCTTTCCCCTACAAACTCGGCGCCGCGAGGCAGAAAGTTGACTTTCCTCCTAACCCATATGTGAATCGGTTCCGGGCTCAGCCTACTCAGCCTGGCGGAAGATAGGGCGGCCATCTTCAAATTTGTCGATGATCGCCAGCGACTCCAGGCGGACGCCGCGCTCCCGCAGCATCTTACCGCCCTCCTGGAAGCCCTTTTCAATCACGATGCCACAGCCCACCGCTTCCGCTCCGGACTGCGCCACAATGTCCAGCAGGCCCAGCAGCGCCTGGCCCTTGGCCAAAAAGTCATCGATAATCAGCACCCGGTCGCCCGGCTGCAGGTACTTCTTCGATACCTGTACATCAAAGGTGGTGCCGCGGGTGAAGGAGGTCACCTGCGCGGTGTACAGCTCCCCGTCCAGGTTTTTGGACTTGCTCTTTTTTGCAAAGACCACCGGCGCATAGTCAAAGTGCGGCGCTGCCGCCACCGCGATGCCGATGCCGGATGCCTCGATGGTCAAAATCTTGTTGATCTTCTCCCCTGCAAACCGGCGGCGGAACTCTTTTCCGATCTCGTCCAGCAGGCGGATGTCCATCTGGTGATTCAAAAAGCTGTCCACCTTCAGCACGTTGCCCTCTTTTACCTTTCCATCCTTCAAAATTCGCTGTTTCAGTTCTTCCATTTCTTTCGCCTTCCTCTCGCAATCCCCAAATATTTTGCTTTGCTATTATTGTATCAATCTATTCTCCCTACGTCAACGCCCATTTGCAACAAAAAAGCGGCCCGCTGTTGGTGAGCCGCTTTTGTTGGTTGGTTCGATTCTATTTTTGAACGCGAAAAATAGCAAATTTTGAAAGTAGAGCTCGTTCTTTTGGGTTCAAGGAGGATGGAAAGAGGGGCCGTAAATTTTATTTTGCGGATTCTATCACCGCCCAATCTTCCTGAGAACGGTTGGGCGGGCTTGTACACTACGGCCAGTCTGCCGGGAACTTTTTCTCTTACAAAAAGTTCCCCAATCAGCAAGACAAAATTGCCTTGCTGATTTTCCCTTCAAAAGGCGCTTGAACGATAAAAGTATTTCGAGCGCTGCGGCGCTCGACCAAAGGCTTTGTCTTTGGAAACCACAAGCTTTTGAAAAAGCTTGACCAAAACTTTTATTTTTTGTTCTTCACAAACTCGGTGCCGCGAGGTAAAAACTGGGCTCCCACCCAGCCAATACGTGAATGGGGTGCGAGCGCAGCCCGCCGGGTCCAGCCCGCCGAGCGCAGCCGGAGGCAAGCGATCTGCGCGAGAACGTTAACCCCCAATTCGCAGAAGGTACGTTCGCGAACCGGAAGCGGCATCATGCCGCTAGTTGCCGCCGCGGAAGCCTTTGCCGATGATTTCGCTGGTGTTGGTGACCAGCACAAAGGCGTGCGGGTCCTTCTGGCGGATCACATCCTGCAGGTGCAACGCCTGCTTTTTGCCCTGCGCCGTCATGATGACCGTCTTTTCGGTGTGCTTGTAAAGGCCCTCCGCCTGGTAAACGGTCGCGCCGCGGTGCAGCACGTCGGTGATATAGCTGTAAATTTCCTGCGGCTTGTCGGTGATGATGGTGAAATATTTGTAGGTGTTCATGTTCTCCAGGAACAGGTCCACCGCAAAGGAACGGATGAACAGACCAACCATCGAGAACAAACCTGTCTCCGGCCCGAAGGCAACAAAGGTCAGCAGGGTGATGAAAAAGTCGACGATCAGCAGCGCCCTGCCGATGTGGCATTTAAAATATTTTTTGACAATCATCGCGATAATGTCGGTGCCGCCGGTGGAGGAGCCGATGTTAAACAGCAGCGCCGAACCCCATGCCGGCAAAAAGACGCCCAGCAACAGCTCCATAAACGGCTGGTCGGTCAGCGGCTGGGTCATCGGCCAGATTACCTCCAGAATTTTGAGCATCGCCGAGAAGGCAACGGTCACATAAAAGGTCTTGAACCCAAAGCCCTTGCCCAACAGTAGCAAGCCCACAATCAGCAGGGCGATGTTGATGACTGAAACAATGGTTCCGTTGCTCAGGCCCGGAAAGTAGTGGGTCATCACAACCGAAATGCCGGTGACGCCGCCGGTCGAAAAGTTGTTGGGGAATTTGAAAAAGTAGCTGCCCACCGCAGTCAGTAAGGTTCCCGCATTTAAAATGAAAAAGTCGTTGAGCCATTGTTTGGTTTTTTCCTGCATAAAAATATCCCTCTCTCCTGCATCCGTTTTTTCATTTTAGGTTGGCAGGTCGATTGTTCCCTGCCATGGCTGCACAAATTATACGGGAGAGGGGGCTTTTTTGCAACCCTCCAGGATTGCTTTTCTGACTGCGTTCACAAATTTTGTGACATGCCATAAAATTCCTTTTTCGCATGCAATCTTCTTTTTGCGGAATTCCCCTTTGCCTTTTCCTTTTTTAAGGCAAAGAAAAAGGCGTCCTTGCGGACGCCTTTTCCCCAGATAGACATGTATCGTGAAACAAGTGTGCAATCTTATTTAACTTTTGCAGGCTGTTTCTTCCAGTCGTCGTACAGGTCTTTTGCAACGTTGGACAGAGCCCACAGACCGAGTACGTTCGGGATTACCATCAAGCTGTTGAACAGGTCGGAGAGGTTCCAAACCAGGTCAACCTTCAGCATGGAACCAACGACGATGAATACAACGACGATCGCTGCATAGACCTTCGCGGCTACTGCCGGATGATGTTTGAACAGGTATCTAACGTTCTTCTCACCGAAGAAGTACCAGCCGATGATGGTGGAGAAGGCGAAGAAGAACATGCAGATGGCGATGAAGATTGCGCCGAAGTGGCCATATGCGCTCTCGAACGCAGCCTGAGTCAGCTCAGCAGCGGTCAGAGACTGGTTGTATTCCTGCAGCTGGCCGGTGCACAGTACGGAGAAAGCAGTCAGGTTCAGAACGATCAGAGTATCGATGAATACCGAGCAGATCGCAACCAGACCCTGGTCGCAAGGATGGTCAACCTTTGCTACCGCATGCGCATGTGGGGTAGAACCCATACCAGCTTCGTTGGAGAACAGGCCGCGGGCAACGCCAAACTGGATCGCGGAGGATACCGCAACGCCGGTGAAGCCGCCCAGAGCAGCGCCAGGATTGAACGCGCCGACAAAGATCTGACGGAGCGCTTCCGGGAAGTTGCCGATGTTCATGATGATCAGAATCAGAGCGCCCAAGATGTAGAAGACTGCCATGATTGGAACCAGTTTCTCAGTTACGGACGCGATACGGCCGATGCCGCCCAGGAAGATAAAGCCAGCCAGAACTGCTACGATGACACCAACGATCATTGGATCAATGCCGAAGGCGCTGTTGAACGCAGCACTGATCGAGTTGGACTGTACCATGTTGCCGAAAAGGCCGAGTGCCAGAGAAATCAGGATCGCAAAGATAACCGCAAGTACTTTGCCGAAAGGACCTTTGTAAGCAGCGCGGATGTAGTAAGCAGGTCCACCGGTTACCTCGCCGTTTTCATCAACGGTCTTGTATTTCTGTGCCAGAGACGCCTCAACGAAGATGGTGGCCATACCGAAGATGGCGGATACCCACATCCAGAAGATAGCGCCAGGGCCGCCCATTACCATCGCGGTGGCAGCACCGGCCAGGTTACCGGTACCTACCTGCGCGGCAATCGCGGTGGTCAGTGCCTGGAAGGAGGACATACCGTCCTTGCCTGCCTTTGCACCGTTCAGGTTGATGCTGCCGAATACCGCTTTCAGAGATTTACCAAACTCACGGAACTGAACGCCGCGGAGCTTGATGGTAAACCAGATACCGGTACCAACCAAGAGCACAACCAGAACCTTACCGGACATTACGCTTTGTAGTGATACGACGACTTGGTTCAATTGATCCATAAAAGCTTCCATTAAATTTCCTCCTCAACATTGGTTTTTGTTGGTAGTTTCATTATAGCTTAAATTTATGAGTTTGTCTATAGAATATTCATATCCGCGATACAATTTCGTGAGATTTGTTCATATCTTTTTGAAATTATCCCAACAAATCACAAAACTTTTTATCTTTCCGAACAATTCCCCTTCCATATTTGTACATTTTGACTATGACTTTCAACGAATTCGCTTTTGCAAACTGTCTGCGTTTTGTCAAGACTGTTATCTTGCACAAGCCAATCGGATATCTGCTTCTTTACCCGTCGTTCTATCGCGTTCATTTGTATTTGTACGGCATACAAATATTTGCTTATGCATCTGCCACAAAAGCAAATCCTTCTTTTTCTCCCTTTTCCCTCCCTTTTCGATTGCGCTAAATTGTATAATTTGCGCTTTATCTAATCTGCCGCAAAAATTTACATTTAACCACTTTTATCAAAGCGCGGAAAAAAGAAGCACAAGACCTTGCAAAGTCCTGTGCTCCCCTGTTATTTTCTGTTTAAAAATGCTGCCAGCTCCCCCACCTGCCGGACGACACGCTCGTCCTCGATGGCGCGGCAGCGGTCGGTGCAAAAGCAGCACACCGGGTCGAAGATTTCCCGCGCGTTCATCTGCCGCAGCAGCACCGCGGCGGTGTTCATGGGGGCTGTCGCTGTGCCCTGTCCGCCGCCGACCAGAATCATGCCGCCGCGCTTAGGGGTATCGATCAGCTTTTCGTGCCGGAAGTTGCGCGCCGCCCAGTAAAGCTGCAGGCGGCTGAGGGTGCTGAGCACCGGCCCCGTAATTTCGCAAAAATAAACGGGCGAAGCGATGACCACATTGTCGCAGCTGCGCAGATACGGGTCGATCTGCTGCCAGCCGTCCTGGATGCTGCACTCCGGCTTTTCCCAGCAGCGGCGGCAGTCGATGCAGGCGCGCACATTGCAGTCGTGCGCGTTGACAATCCGAACCTCCCCCTCCAACTGACGGGTCAGCTCCTCAATCAGGCTCTGGGTGTCCCCGTTCTTTCTGGCCGAACCGTTAAAAATCAGCGTCCTCATGTTGTGTCATCCTTTCCCCTTGTTCTTTTTTATTCTGCGGCCTGTTCCTGCGGCGGCTCGACACCGAAGAATAGCCCCGCCACCACCGTCTCAAACAGCCCGCCGTTATCCCCTTTGACCGGGTAACATGCGCCGTCTCGATACACCTTCTGCGCGTCAGCGCCGACCACCATCTGGCTGCCGTCGGCCATCTGATAGGTAATGTAGGCGCGGGTGAGCCCCGTCTCCACCGTTCCCGGCCAGATGTGCAGCCCAGCGGCCAGGTCGACCGCAATCTGCATGTCCTCCTGCGCAATCTCCACCGTCTGCCCGTCATAGGTTGCCTGCGCCGAGACGACATCGTCCAGCTTCGGCATCCCGAACAGCGGCAGCCCCACACTGACAAAGTAGATCACCAGTGCGATCAGGATGCAGATCACAAAATTTTTCAGCAGCTCAATCTTCATTTGTTTCATCCGTTGCGTGCGCGGATCTTCCAACATTGTTTGATTCCTCCATTTTTTTAATCGCGTCCTTCCACGAAATCCTGTACCATATGATAGAACAGTTTGCCGCTGCTGCCCTTGGGACAGCGGTACCTTCCATCGAAACAGATGACCCCTTCATCCGCCGCGATGACCACCTCGCTGCCGTCGGCCAGCGTATAGGTCATCACCGCCTGGGGCATCCGCTCTTCCGCCCTGCCAAACCAGGCGTGCAGGACACCGGGCAGATTTTGGGCAAGCTCCATGTCCGCCGGCTTGACCTCCGCGGTGCTCCCCGCAAAGGTTGCCCGCGCCGAGACAATCTCCTCGGCCTGCGGCAGTCCCAGGATGGGGATTCCCCAGGTCAGGGCATACAGCAGCATCCAGACTGCGGCGCCTGTCAGCAATGAGCTCAGCAATCCTTTCCAGATGCCGTGTTTTTTCCTTGCTTCTTCCTGCTTCATCCCCCGGTCCTCCCCTTTTGGACAAACAGCTTCTTTTTATTATACAACATTTTGTTCTCCCCGAGAATAGCCGGGGAAACGATTTTGCAGTTCTGACAAAGCGCTTGTGAAAAATTGAGCAATCTGCCCTGTTCCCTTCTCGCAGCCTGTCCTTTGCAAAGTTACGTTCTGTCATGATTATAGCACGAAAGCCTTCTTTCTCAAAGGGCTTCTATTTTCCACAATTTCCTGTGGAGGATGTGAAAAAAGGCATCCTTTTTCTTTACAAGTAAATTTTCAACAGAGCTTTGGGGATAGAGTGAAAAAAGCGCAAGGTATTTCGAGCTCTGCGGAGCTCGACCAAAGGCTTTGCCTTTGGAAACCACAAGCTTTTGAAAAAGCTTGACCAAAACTTTTATTTTTGTTCTTCACAAGCTCGGTGCCGCGAGGTAGAAACGCAAACCACTCACCCTGCCAATACGTGGAATTGGGTGCAGGCTCAGCCTGCCGCGAATGGGGTGCGGTCTCAGCCCGCTTGACATTGACGCTGCGTCATGGTGTATACTGGGGGCAGGTCAAGAAAAATCGCCCCTCCACTTGACCGGAGAGCGGAGAAAGGAGACAGAATGAACCAACCACATTACCTCACCGTCGGGCAGGCCGCAGCATTGAGCGGCGTGAGCGTGCGCACGCTGCGCTACTACGACCAGATCGGCCTGCTCAAACCCCAGCAGGTCGGGGAGAACGGGTACCGGTACTACACACAGGAAAATTTGCAGACGCTGCAGCAGATTTTATTTTTCAGAGAGCTGGAGTTTCCGCTCAAGGAAATTGCGCGCATCCTCCGCCAGCCGGATTTTGACCGGCAGCGGGCTTTGCAGGAGCACCGCAAGCTGCTCCTGCTGCGCAAAAAACGTTTGGAACAATTGATCGCCCTGACCGAACAGGGCTGGAAAGGAGAACTACAGATGAATTTTAAACCCTTTGACGAAAAGGAACTTTTGCAGTACCAGCAGGAAGCCAAGGAGCGCTGGGGCGATACCGGCGCCTGGCAACAGAGCCAGCAGAAGGCAAAAGGACGCAGCAAGGAGGATTGGAACCAGGTGAAGGAGGAAGCAGACGCGATCTTTCAGGAGATGGCCCTGCTGGTCGGCACTGACCCCGCAGGAAAAGAGGCACAGCGGATGGTGGCGCGCTGGCAGGATTACATCACCCGCAACCACTACGACTGCACCCGCGAGATTCTGGCGGGGCTGGGAGAGATGTACCGCGCGGACGAGCGGTTCGCTCAGAACCTCAACCGTTACGCTGACGGCCTGGCGGAATTTTTCGCGCAGGCAATCGAAATTTATTGTCAAAATCCATCATAAATTTGCGCGATGAAAACGTCACTTTTTTGACAATATTTTAACGGGAAAGTTCTTGATAATTTTCGGTATTCCTTTTATAATAGAAGGCAGGTAGATAAAGGAATTTATTGCCATAGTTTGAAAGGGGTTATCGATATGAACTATTCTCATGAAGTTGAGAGAATGTGTCCGGTCGCGAAGGGCCCGCATCACGGCCCGGCGCCGATCCCGGAAGAGGGCAAATGGGTAAAAGCATACCAGATTTCGGATATCTCCGGTCTGTCCCACGGCATTGGCTGGTGCGCTCCACAGCAGGGCTGCTGCAAGCTGACCCTCAACGTCAAGGACGGCATCATCCAGGAAGCGCTGGTAGAGACGCTGGGCTGCTCCGGCATGACCCACTCCGCAGCGATGGCCGGCGAGATCCTGCCGGGCAAAACCCTGCTGGAGGCGCTCAACACCGACCTTGTCTGCGACGCCATCAACGTTGCGATGCGTGAAATCTTCAAACAGCTGGCCTACGGCAGAACCCAGACCGCTTTCTCTGAGGACGGCCTGCCGATCGGCGCCAGCCTGGAGGATCTGGGCAAGGGCCTGCGCTCCCAGGTCGGCACCATCTTCTCCACCGGCGCCAAGGGTGTTCGCTATCTGGAGCTGGCCGAAGGTTACATCCTGTCGGTTGCGCTGGATGAGAACAACGAGGCCATCGGCTACAAATTTGTCCGCGTAGGCAAGATGCTGGAATCCATCCGCCACGGCATGGACCCGAAAGAGGCGTACGAGAAAAACATCGGCACCTACGGCCGCTATGAGAACGCCGCCAAATACATCGATCCGCGCGAAGAATAAGGGACAGGAGGGAACACGATCATGGCTAAATTTGAAGGACAGGAAAGAAGAATGCCCAAAATTGAGGCAGCTCTGAAAGAATACGGAATGACCTCCCTGGAAGAAGCCAGAGACCTCTGTCTCTCCAAGGGGATTGATGTTGAGTCGATCGTCAAAGGCGTGCAGCCAATCGCTTTTGAAAATGCCGTTTGGGCCTACACCCTGGGCGTTGCAATCGCGCTGAAAAAGGGCATCAACAAAGCTGCCGAGGCCGCTGAAGCTATCGGCATCGGCCTGCAGGCGTTCTGTGTACCAGGCTCGGTTGCAGAAAACCGCAAGGTAGGTCTGGGCCACGGCAATCTGGGCGCAATGCTGCTGCGCGAGGAGACCGGCTGCTTCTGCTTCCTGGCAGGACACGAATCCTTCGCTGCTGCGGAGGGCGCAATCGGCATTGCCAGAACCGCCAACAAGGCTAGAAAATCCCCGCTGCGCGTCATCCTCAACGGTCTGGGCAAGGACGCAGCGTACATCATTTCCAGAATCAACGGCTTCACCTATGTGGAGACCCAGTACGACTACTTCAGCGGCGAGCTGCATGTCGTCCGCGAGGTTGCTTTCTCGGACGGCGACAAAGCCAAGGTAAAATGCTACGGCTGCGACGACGTTCAGGAAGGCGTTGCCGTTATGCAGCTGGAGAAGGTCGACGTTTCCATCACCGGCAACTCGACCAACCCAACCCGCTTCCAGCATCCGGTAGCTGGCACCTACAAGAAATGGTGCGTCGAGAACGGCGTGAAGTACTTCTCGGTTGCTTCCGGCGGCGGCACCGGCCGCACCCTGCACCCGGACAACATGGCTGCCGGCCCTGCTTCCTATGGCATGACCGACACCATGGGCAGAATGCACTCCGACGCGCAGTTTGCCGGTTCCTCCTCTGTACCGGCGCACGTTGAGATGATGGGCCTGATCGGCATGGGCAACAACCCGATGGTCGGCGCCACCGTCGCCTGCGCAGTTGCAGTAGAAGAAGCCAACAAATAAGAAAGCTGAGCCTGCAACCAATTCGCGTATTGGTTACAGGCTTTGCCTCGCGGCACCGTGCTTGTGAGGAGCAAAAATAAAAGGTTTAGCTTTTTAAGCTTGTAGTTTCCAAAGGCAAAGCCTTTGGCTGTTATGTCGATAGGCTACCCAAAACGCCTCCCTTTGAAGGGAGGCGTTTTCATTATCAAGACAATCTTTATCAAAATTTTATGCACAGCAAAAAAGCGACCCGCAAAATGCGAGTCGCTTTTTCAATCTGTGTTGGCACCGCTCTATCTTCCCAGGCAGTCGCCCGCCAAGTATTTTCG
>OGGQ01002322.1_pt1 | contig 21123 bp, 20 predicted proteins | sample 1571191 | NCBI WGS metagenome assembly OGGQ01 (sample SAMEA2582061, study PRJEB24529) | metagenome | biome: Human gut stool | place: China | collected 2011
GGCTCTCGCCCGCCGCTTTTATGTTCTGTTTGATTTATTTGCTGATGATCAGGCCATAGCCGCCGTTCTGACGCTTATAAACCACGCTGTACCGGTCATCCTCCTCGCTGTTGCGGAAGAAGAAGAACTGGTGATCCAGCAGGTTCATCTGCAAAATGGCCTCCTGGACGGTCATGGGTTTGACTTCAAATTCCTTCACCCGGATCACATCATAGATATCCTCAGGAGCCTGATCCTCGGCCAGCATCTGCAATTCCGCCGGTTTGTCAAAGGCGCCCTGGCGCAGCCGCTTCTCCAAACGGGTCTTGTTTTTCAGGATCTGCCGCTCGATGCTGTCCACGGCGCCGTCGATGGAGCCATACATATCATGGCTCTGCTCCGAAGCCCGGAAAAGCATCCCGGCATGGGCCACGGTGATCTCGGCGATGTACCGGCCCCGCTCCATGGAAAAAGTCACTTTGGCGCTGTTGTCTCTATCAAAGTACCGCTCGAGCTTTTCACATTTTTTGGTGGCATATTCCTTCAGCTCGTCGGAAATGGAAACCTTTCTCTCTGTAAAGGTCATTTTCATAGTCAGCACTCCTTTGTTTTTTGATGCGCTACGCTCTATTCAGTTTTCTTGGTAATATTATAGCACACATCTGAGCAAAAGCGAGACTTTTTTGTGAATTTTTTCAAAATAAAAATTCGCAAAAAAATCCCCGCCTGGAAATATTGCTTCCAGGCGGGGAAACCAATCTTATTTCAAACAGATCAAAGAGTGAACTCCTGGTGACGGGTCACATGGCAGCCGATGTTGACGGCGCAGGGCAGGCCGGCAATATGAGTACCGAAGGCCATGACCCGCACTTTCAGCGCGGTCACAGTGCCTCCCCAGCCCTGAGGGCCGATGCCCAACTTGTTGGCCTTTTCGGTGATCTCCTTCTCCAGGTCGGCATAAAACTCGTCCTGAGCAGGCGCGTCCAGCGGTGTGCACACCGCTTTTTTGGCCAGATAGGCAGCCTTTTCAAAGGTGCCGCCCAGACCCACACCCACGATCATGGGAGGGCAGGGATTGGAGCCGGCCTTGGACATGGTGTCCACGATAAAGCCCACCACATCGTCCCGTGTGGCGGCGGGAGTAAACATCTTGATGGCGCTCATATTTTCGCTGCCAAAGCCCTTGGGAGCCACGGTGATGTGGATCTGATCCCCGGGAACGATGCTGGTATGGATGATGGCAGGGGTGTTGTCATTGGTGTTCACCCGGCGCATGGGATCGGAGACCACGCTCAGGCGGAGATAACCGTCCACATAACCCCGGCGGACGCCTTCGTTGATGGCGGTCTCAAAGTCACCGTCCACAATGTGGCAGTCCTGGCCGATCTCGGCGAAAATCACCGCCATGCCGGTATCCTGGCAGACGGGAACTTCCTTTTTGGCGGCCAAGGCGGCGTTGTCCAGCATCTTATCGAAAATCTGGCGGCCCAGGGGGGATTTCTCCTCCTCCTTGCCCTTTTTGAAAGACTCGATCACATCATCCGGCAGGCGGCAGTTGGCCGCAATGCAGGCTTCCTTCACTTTTTCTGTGATCAGCTTGGCAGAAATCTCACGCATAACTCACAATCGTCCTTTCCAGCCGGCAAAGCCGGGTTTTACATGACAAAATATGACAAAACTTCCTATGGACAACAAGGGTCTCCCATGGTAAGATAAGGCTGTGAGAAGGAGTTCTCACACACCGTTCATATCTTTATCCCCACAACCCTATTCGGCGCGCTTTTCTTCGGAAGGCGCGCCCCTTTTTTGCCCTTTTGGGGCTCATGGGCTATTATACCATGAAGCGAATGCGACATGGTATATTGGCCAGGTTTTCGGTTGTCCCGCTTGCGGGACGAGAAAACGGCCGCAAAATCCGGTATAATAACCGCTTTGCGGTTTTATACCATGAAGCGAAGCGCCATGGTATATTGGCCGTGTTTTCGGTTGTCCCGCTTGCGGGACGAGAAAACGGCCGTGAAAATCCGGTATAATAACCGCTTTGCGGTTATTATACCCCAAACAAAAAGAAAGCGCAACCGCTGGGGCCGCGCTTTTGGGGGACTATCTGCCTCTGCGTCTGGAGCTGCGCTTTTCGCCGAACGCGCGGGAATCGGAGATTCTGCTCTCGCTGGCCTGCATGAAATGCTTGAGCTTATCTTCAAAGGAAAGATCGCTGGTTTTCTGCAATGTGCTGCGCACCGGAGCCGGCACAGCCTGCCGGGGGCGCTGGGGCCGCTCAGGGCGTTTTTCCGGCAAGGCCTTTTTGATGGACAGATTGATCCGCCCCTGCTCGTCGATGGCGATCAATTTGACCTTGACCTCCTGCCCTTCTGTGAGGAACTGCTTGATGTCCTCCACATAAGTATTGGCGATCTCCGAGATGTGGACCATCCCGCTTTTGCCGCCGGGCAGCGCCACGAAGGCGCCAAACTTGGTGATTCCTGTGACCTTTCCATCATAGATGGTTCCCACTGTTAACTCCATATCCGCTTTGTAACCCTCTCCGTTTTATTTGCTAGCAATGTCCACAAAGACCCGTTCGCCAGGGGAGACATAACCCAGCTGTTCCCGGGCGATGCGGGCCACATACTGGTCGGAATCCTGGCTTTCCAAAAGAGCCTCTGTTTCGGCGTTGCGAAGCTGCTGCTCTTCCACCTGCTGTTCCAATTGGGTCTTTTCTTCCTTCTTCTGGCTGATCTGCAGCTGAAGGGACACCATGGTAAAGGTGGCATAGACGGCAAACACCGCCACGGCGATCTTTGTGAGACCGCCCACTTTCTTTTTCTTTTTCATTGGCCATTCCTCAGTCCGGCCGGGGCCAAAGGACGCCCCGATGGGTGGATGTTGCATTCCGGCCCAAGGCCGCATGGAAAAAAGCGCATCCATCCTCCTTGGGAAGATGCACACTATAATAATAAAAAAAATTCACAAAAAAGTCAAATACTTTATTTGGATCTGCGCCGGTATTTTCCCTGCAAACCTGCAAGCTTCCGCCGAAAAAAGGCAAAAAAACCTTGAATCTTTCCCAGTATTCTGCGAACGGAAGGACAGAACAAAACGGCATACAGCGCTCCGCCCAGAATCGCCCCCAAAGGCAGATACCCCCGGATGACACCCCGGCTCTCCCCAAAGACTAGCAGGAAAAATCCCGCAGCCCCCATCAGGCAGAAAAGCAGATCCAACAGAGCGGTGAGAAACACCCCACCGCCGCCCAGGCGGCGAAAGAAGGCCAGCACATCATACAAAAGCCCCAAAAGCAGCCCCAGCGCCGCCGCATGGAGAAAAGCCTGGGTCTGCTGGGCCAGCACCGCCTCCATCATTTAAAAGAGCCGGGACCAAAAGCCCCGCCGGCGCATCTGATCTTCCTCATAGACCATGGCCTCAATCTGTCCGGCGATGGCGATCTCCCCCACCTCCAGATTGAGCTTTTCCACATGAAGCTGCTGGCCGCCTACCGTGAGGATGCCCATGCTGGTCACCAAAGACACCTGGTTTTCGTCAAAGCTGATGACTTCCGATACCCCCGACACACTGAGATGCTCCCGGTTTTCCAGAATCACATTGTGTGGTGCCAGGTCCATTCTTCTGTACTCTTCGTTTTTCATATACGGCCGCCCCTTTCCAGATTCATACCACAACTATATGGAACGGAAAGGGATTTTAGACCTTTTTTCTTTTTACTGAATCTCCTGATACAGCAGCTCGGCCTGATCCTTGCCCACATGCTCCGGCGTCTGGAGCACCTTCACTTTCAGAGTGCGCTGGCCAAAAGCCAGTTCCAGCACATCTCCCACCTTCACCTGGTAGCTGGCTTTGGCCGACTTGCCGTTGACCATCACCCGCCCCACATCACAGGCATCGTTGGCCACGGTGCGCCGCTTGATGAGCCGGGCCACCTTGAGATATTTATCCAAACGCATTTTTCTTTCTCCTCTCTGTGCAAAAAGGCAGCCCGGTTTCCCGTGCTGCCTGAGCGTGTCAAAAAAGCGGCAAAGCCACTTTTTTGAGTTTTTGCAAGGGGCTGCATGCACGCCTTTGGCGCACACTGGCCCCTTGATAGGTGCAAAAAGCTGCGCACAGGTCGCAGCTTTTTACGAATTGATTCGTGGTAGGGCAAACATACCCCTCACACGAAAGTTTTCCACAATCTGAAACAGTCCGGTCTCCCACACTGCTTTTTGCGAGATTCTTATTTGGCCACCTGATCCTTCAGAGCCTTGCCGGCCTTGAAAACAGGATACTTGCTGGCCGGGATCTTGATCTCTTCCCGGGTCTTGGGGTTGCGGCCCACACGGGCGGCCCGCTCCTTCACTTCGAAGGAACCAAACCCGATCAGCTGGATCTTGTCGCCCTGAACCAGAGCTTCGGTCACAGCGTCCACCATGGCGTTGAGGGCGGCTTCGGCGTCCTTTTTGGAAAGTTCGGCTTTCTCGGCAATGGCCGCGATCAATTCTGTCTTGTTCATTTTAAAACTCCTCCTTTATGCTTCCGTCTGCTGATCGGTCTTGCAGACGGTGCTCCCTGTCTCCTGCCACAGCCGGGCCTGCTCCTGAGAAGAAAGCTGGCTCAGAGGGGCTGGAGCAATGTTTTCCAGTTCCTCAAATTTTTCCACAAACCGCCTGGCCTCATATGTCAGCGCTTCTTCGGCGGAAAGTCCCTGCTCTCCGGCCTGAAGGGCCGCTGCAAACAAAAGCCGGCCCAGGGCCTGCTCCGTTTGCTCTCCCTTCCCCAGCTGCTGCATCGCCTGCTCCATCTCCTCCATGGGGCTTTGGATAGACGCCAGGGAAAAGCCGCCTTTTCTGGCCCGGCTCTGAAGCTTCTGTGCATACATCAGGGCGGGCAGGGCCGTGGGCACTTGGCGCAGCGTGTCGGACACACTGTTCTGCCCCTTTTCCTGCCGCTTGATGGCGTCCCAGTTTTTCAGCACCTCTTGGGAAGTATTGGCCGAAACGGTGCCAAAAATGTGGGGATGGCGGCGAATCAATTTCTGACAGACCTCATCCAGCACATCCTCCAGCCCGAACAGCCCTTCCTCCCGGGCGATCTGAGCATGGAAGACCACCTGCATCATCACATCCCCCAATTCCTCCCGAAGGTTCGCTGTGTCTTTGTGGTCGATGGCATCCACCGCCTCATAGACCTCTTCGAGAAAATTGTTCCGGATGCTTTCGTGGGTCTGCTCCCTGTCCCAGGGACAACCCTCCGGCGAACGGAGGATCGCCATGATCTCCACCAGATCTTCAAAGCCATAGCGATCTTTTGGATTAAAATTTATCATATTATGCCTTCCTTTGCAAGCATTATTTCCTGATTTTACTGTTTTTTGCCTATTTTGCACGGTTTTTCATGAAAAAACAAGGATTGATCTTCGGTTTATCTCAAATGGAGGATTTTTACCAGCTTTTTCCCTCCAGGAAGCAGCAGGATATCCTCCCGTGGCAAAGCCCCCACAGCCAGCAGCATCAGTCCATAAAAAACTGCCCCCAAAAAGGCCAGGGCCGCAAATCCCCACTGAGGACCCAAGGCCCCCTCCACAGGCAAACGGAGAAAGACCAGAAACGCCCCCATCAGCCCTGTGGCCAGCGCCGGCCGGAAAAATACCTTATCCCAGGAAACACCCATTCCCGCCCGATGAAGCGCCCGCAGGTTGAGCAGGGTAATCAGCCCATAACAGCACACCGTGCCCCAGGGAGCGCCGCCGATATGGACGATGGGCTTTCCGGTAAGCGTATAGGTAACCCCCAATTTGCACAAAGCTCCAACGGCCAGGGTGTAAACCGGGGTGCGCACCCGCCCCATGGCCTGCAAAATGGCATTGGTCATGGTGGTCATGGCTACGAAAAACACCCCAGGGCCCAGGATGGTCAAAAGGGGGGCTCCCAAAGCACAGTCCTGAGGCCGGGCAAAATAGATCAGCTCCAGCAAGGGCCGTCCCAGCAGACAGAATCCCACTCCAGCAGGCAAGGAAAGCAAGGCAGCAAACTCCAGGGCCGAGTCGGAGAGCCTGCGGGCCAGCATCCTGTTTTTCCGGGAAAGGGCCCCACTGAGAGGCGGAATCAGGCTGACTCCCAGAGCCGTGATCAGGGTCTGGGGCAGATGAAACAGGGTGGTCACCATGTTATAAGTGCCATAAAGCCCGCCGGAAGCCTGCTGGGAAAAACCGATGTCCTGCAGCCGGTTCATCACAATGGCCATATCCATCAGATTGGAAAGGCTGAGCACCAAAGACCCAGCCATCACCGGCAGAGAAATAGCCAAAAGCCGAACCAAGCACCTTCCCGCAGACAATCCCCGGCCACCGATGCCTTCCTCCTCTTCTCGGGGATGAAGAAGCAGATACAGGCAGCCCAACAGACTGCCCACCGTCACGCCGCCGATGGCCCCGGCAGAAGCCTGGGCGGGAGAGCAGCCCCGGTTGAGCAAAAACACCGCTGCCCCATATCCCACCACCAGCTTGCCCACAGCCTCCAGAACCTGGGACACCGCTGTGGGCACCATATCCCCCAGCCCCTGGTGATAGCCACGGATCACTGCCGCTATGGACACCAAAAACAGAGAAGGGGCCACTGCCCGTACCGCCGGGGCGGCCTGGGGACTGCCCACCAGCGCCGCCACCTGGGGCGACGCCATCCACAATCCGGCGGAAAGGAGCAGTCCCACCAGAGAAAAGGTACCAAGGGCCACCCGAAAGATCCGCTTTCCTTCTCCCGGGCACCCCCGTCCCCGGGCTTCGGCCACCATTTTGGAGATAGCCACCGGCAGCCCGGCGGTGGACAGGAGGAACAGGGCCGAATAAATCTGATAGGCCACGGTGAAGGCCCCCATGCCTCTGCCCCCCAGAAGATTGCCCAACGGGATCTTGAAGAAAGCCCCAATGAGCCGTGTAACCACACCGGACACCCCCAAGATCAGTGCCCCTTCCACAAAGCTGCTTCTTCTTTTTGCCACAGCCACCACTCCCCCGGCCACCATCAGGCCTTTTTCACCATTCATAGTCCCGGGGGCTTGTTTTTTATACCTGGCGGCCGGTCATGCGGGGCAGGGCGTAATTTTTCATCTCTGCCATGGCCCGCTCCACATCGATGGTTTTGAATTCTCCCTTCTCATAGAGGATGCGTCCCCGCACCATAGTGAGGATGACCTCCCGCCCGGTGGCGCTGTAACACAGAGCGGACACCGGAGAGTGAACCGGCTGAGTGGCAACGCCCGACAAGTCTACCAGAATCAGGTCGGCGTCCATGCCTTTTTGCAGCATACCGCATTCCTTTTCCCGTCCCTGAGCGAAAGCACCGCCCCGGGTGGCCCAGGAGAGAGCCTGCTGAGCGGGCACCAGTCGGGGATCGCCCTGGATGCCCTTTTGCAAAAGGGCGCTCAGCTTGATCTCCTCAAACAGGTCGTGGCTGTTGTTGCTGGCCACCCCATCGGTGCCCAGGGCCACATTCACCCCTTTTTCCGCCATTCTGGCCGCCGGAGCCACGCCGCTGGCCAGTTTCAGGTTGCTCACCGGGTTATGGGCCACCGTGGCCTTTTTCTCTGCCAGAAGGTCCATATCCTCCTCTGTGATCCACACCCCATGGGCGGCGGTGACCCGGCTTTCAAACACGCCGTGATCGGCAAGAACCCGGGCCGGGGTCTTGCCCCACCGGGCGATGCACTCTTCCTGTTCCTTCTTGGTCTCCGACAGATGGAGATGGATGTTGAGCCCATGCTTCTGGGCATAGGCGGCGTTTTGCTCCCACACCGCCGGACAGGAGGTATACTCTCCGTGGATGCCCACATCCAGCCGGATGCGGCCCTCATCGGCCATGTGCCAGCTTTTCAGCATTTCCTCCATTTCCAGGGTCTCACCGGCCTTATGGAAGTCATAGGACGCCGGATCAAAGCACATGGCCCCATTGCACAGATTGGCCTTGATCCCGGCCTGGAAGCAAACCTCCGCCATGGTGGGCATCTTGAAATACATCTCGGTCACCGAAGTGGTGCCGAACCGGATGGATTCTGCCAGCCCCAGCATCATGCCGGCCTGGACGCACCGGGCATCCAGCCGTCCTTCTGCCGGGAAAATGTGGTCCTGAAGCCACTCCTGAAGGGCATAGTCGTCGGCATAGCCCCGCAGCAGGGTCATGGGCAAATGGGTGTGGGCATTGACCAGCCCGGGCATGGCGGCGCAGCCTTGGCCGTCCACCACCCGCCCGGCCTTCTCCTCTGGCGCCTTTTCCGAAAGCCAGCAGATCTTTCCCTGGTCGATGCCAATAAAACAATTCTCCACCACCGGATTTTGGGGGTCCATGGTGACGGCGGTGACATTTTTGATCAAAAGTTCCATTTTCCGCTTCCTCCTTCTTCCCTTTTTCTTTTACAGCCGGGGCAGACAGGCCCGCACCAAAGCGGAGAAACCGTCCCGGGCCCGCTCTGCCGCCTGGAGCACATCCACCCCGTCCAGGCGCTGATCCAGCACACCGGCGGCCATGTTGGTCACCAGGGAAAAGCCCAGCACCCGAATGCCGCAGTGGTTGGCGCAGATCACCTCGGGCACGGTGGACATTCCCGCCGCGTCTCCCCCCAGCACCCGAGCGGCCCGGATCTCCGCCGGGGTCTCAAACTGAGGACCGGGGAAATAGAAATAAACTCCCTCCTGCAAGGTCATGCCCAGCTTGTCCGCTTCCTCTTTCGCAATCTTGCGGCAAGCCGGGTCATAGGCATAGGTCATGTCGCAGAACCGGGGACCGAATTCCGGCAGGTTAGGGCCCACCAGAGGGTTGGGATCGAACAGGCGGATGTGGTCGGAAATGAGCATCACATCCCCCACCTGATAGCTCTTGTTGATAGCGCCGCAGGCGTTGGTGACCACCATGGTCTGCACGCCCAGCAGCTTTGCCACCCGCACTGGGTAGGCCGCCTGATAGGCGCTGTACCCCTCGTAGATATGGAAGCGGCCGTCCATCACCATCACCCGGCGTCCGGCCAGCGTGCCGCACACCAGCCGCCCGGCGTGATCTGGCGCTGTGGAACGGGCAAAGTGAGGAATCTCTCCATAGGGAATGACCACGGCCCCTTCCACTTCACCGGCCAGAAAACCCAGGCCAGAACCCAGGATGAGCAGCAGTTCTGGCTGAAACTCACCCAGCCGTTTTTGAAGAAAAGCGGCGCTTTCTTGATACTGTTCGTATGTAAACATCTTTTTTCTCCTTTTTGTAGTAATATTCCCTTCCAAAACAGAAGAGCAGGGCGCCCCGGGAAAGCCGGGGGAACCGGTTCTTTCCCTTCCGGGGCGTCCTGCTCTTGATTGGTCTTTCGATTACAGCCGCTGGCCGCAGAAGCGGCAGAAAGCATCTTCCGGCTGGCAAGCTTTGCCGCAGGCGGGGCATCTTTTCCCCGGGCGCTGCCGTTCCAGCTCTTCCTGCAAGCAGCTGAGACGGGCCACCTTCTCATCAATCTGGGCGATTTTGCCGTCGATCTCCTGAGGGTCCACCGCCTCACCGGTGTGGGCCATGTAAACGCTGCGTCCCACCTCTTTGTACAAGGCTTCGATGTCGTTTTTCAGCTCGAAGATCTGCAAATTCACCTTAGTGGAGCTGACCAGCTCATTGGTCTTTTTGCTGGCAACATCGGCGGCTTTGCCCATAGCCTGCGCGGCCTGGGCGGCGGTTTGGCGCATCCTTTCCAGGACATCATTGACTCTCTGATCCATAACCATCGGTCACTCCCTTCCGCAAAATCGAGGGGCCTCCCCCTCTCCTTTTATCCTATTCTCAGTATACCAGAACGGTCCGTCTCTTTCAATCGGACAGCCGATCAAACTCCAGCTCCAGTTTTTGCTTTCCTTTGCAGATGGCATCGCTGTGTTCGATATACTCCTTGGGATATTTGGGGTTTGTCAACCGGGTGATATTCCGGCCGCCGTCTGCACAGATCTTGGTGACCCCTCCGGCTCCCAAAGCCACCACCGGGCACAGTTCTTCCATCATCAGGATGTTGTACCGGCAGATGGTGTCCCCTTTGGCAAAGCCCACATTTTCCAGATTCCCGGCGATATACTTCTGCCGGTACAGATAATAGGGGGCATAGCCCGCCTGTTCCAGCATGGCATAGGCGGCGTCCAGGGTCTCGGCGGGAAGCTGTCCCTGGGGTCCGAACCGAAGAGGCGAGCCCTTCTTCCGGGCCAGACAGTGGATGGTGATGTTTTCCGGCTGCAAGTCAATGAGCCGTCTCACGCTTTCCAGCAGTCCCTCTTCATCATCCCCGGGAAGTCCGGCGATCAAGTCCATGTTGATCTCAAAATTCCCCACCTGCCGGGCCATGCGGTAACATTCCTCGATCTGCTGCACCGTGTGGAGCCTTCCTACATTCTGAAGCACCCCATCGTGCATACTCTGAGGATTGATGCTGATGCGCCCCACGCCGTGGCGATGGAGCACCTCCAGCTTTTCTCTGGTGATGGTCTCCGGCCTTCCGGCTTCCACGGTGAATTCCCTGGGATGGGGCAGATGCTGCTGCACCGCCGTCAGCAGACGATCCATCTGTGGGGCCGTCAGGGTGGTGGGAGTGCCGCCTCCCATATAGATGCTGTCCAGCTTCCAGCCGTTTTGCCGGAAGCCCTCCCCGGCCGCCTCCACTTCACGGCACAGGGCATCCAGATAAGGCGGGATCAGATGGCCCCATTGGGCGGTGCTGCCGCTGACAAAGGAGCAATAAACGCATTTGCTGGGGCAGAAGGGAATGCCGATATAAAGAGCCCCCATTTGTTCCGGCAGGCTGCGTTCCAGCTGCTGGGCCTTCTGGGCGCAGCGGATGGCCAGCTTCCGTCGGGATGGAGCGATGAAAAACCGCTCCTTCAAAAAGGCATCGGCCGCTTCTTCCTCGATCCCCTGGGGAAATGCCTGGCGCAAAGGCTTGGCCGGCTTGACGCCGCTCATGGCGCCCCACACAGGAGACTCTGGCAAAAAGCCCACCACCGCCCGATAGACGGCGGTTTTCACCGCCCGGGTCTCCACCCGCTTTTGCTCCAGCGGGCTGTCCCCTTCCGGCGGCAGACGGCATTCTCCCGTTCTTTCCTCGCCGCCCCGCACAGCCTGTACCCGGCAAAGGAAGTCTGCCCCTTCCCGTGCGAGGGAGACGGTGACCGTTCCCTCCTGGGCACAGTCTTCCGCAAGACCGTGGCGCTCTTCGGGAAGCAGGCAGACCAAAGTTTCATGCACCGCCGTCTCCAAAGCGGTGCCCTGTAAGATCATTTGCATCGTTTCATCGCATAGGTCATGACCGGATTGGTCTGGCGTTCGTGTTCCAGGGTGGTGGCTTCCTCATGGCCGGGGAATACGCGGAAGTCCCCCTCCAAAGCCGCCAGACGGCAGAGGCTGTCATACATCTGATCGGCGTCGCCGCCATCCAGATCCCACCGGCCGCAGCCGCCGCAGAACAGAGTATCTCCGGCAAACATGGCGTCCTGGCACAGATAGACGCAGGAGCCCTGTGTATGGCCGGGAGTGAGCATCACCTTCACCGTCAGATTGCCCACCTGCACGGTGTCCCCATCTTCCAGCATCCGGTCGGCCAAAGCCTGCCGGTAACCTCGGGCCGCCAGGGCCTTCCAGGTGCTCTGGTATTCTTCAGTGAGCATGGGAGCGTCGTTTTTGTGAATGCAGATTTCAGCACCGGTCTTGTCCTTCACATCCCGCAAAGCCATCACATGGTCAAAATGGCCGTGAGTCAGCAGGATCTTGGTGCATTTCATGCCGAACTCCTCCAGAGCCGGGAAGATTTTCCGCTCGGCCTGGGCGCCGGGATCGATGATGGCGCACTCCCCCGTCTCCTCGTCCCCCAGCAGGTAGCAGTTGGTAGCCAGCGGCCCCACCGGGATCACTTGTATCTTCATGGGTATCCCCTCCCTCTTATTTTTTCTTCATCATCTGGTCGGTGTCCATGATGATGGTCACCGGCCCGTCGTTCACATGGTCGATCTGCATATCGGCGCCAAAGACACCGCTTTCCAAAGGCACCTCCAGCCGCCGCAGCTCCTGGAGGAAAAATTCATACAGCGGCTCCGACTGGGACGGCTTGGCCGCCGCCAGGAAATCCGGTCTTCTGCCGTGGGAACAATCGGCATAAAGGGTGAAATTGGACACCACCAACATCTGCCCGCCCACATCTTTCAGCGACAGGTTGAGCTTTCCATTTTCATCCTCAAAAATCCGCAATCCGGCGCACTTTTCCGCAAGATATGTGGCTTCCTTCTCCCCGTCTGTCTGGGTCACGCCCAGAAGTACCACCAGTCCCCGGCCGATGCGGGCATGATCCTGCCCATTCACCCGCAAACTGGCTCCGCTTGTTCGGATAACAACCGCTCGCATGGTTTCCTCCTCTGTTCTTTGCTCAGTTTTTCTCCGCCATGGTGCGGGTCACTTCGATGACGCCGCTGACCTTGCGGATTCGATTCATAATACTTTCCAGCTGCTCCCGGTCAAAGACCTCCAGGGTGCAGAAATAATTGCCCTGGCCCTGGCTGTCCCGCACATTCATCTCGGTGACATTGATCTTCATCACGCTGCACACCTGGAGAATATCTGCCAGAATGCCCACCCGGGCCTTGGCTCTTATCTGGATACCGGTGCTGAATTTAAACTTGGTGTAGGGGTCCCAGGACACCCGCACCCAGCGGCCATATTCCTCGGTGTTTTCCATACCCTTGGCCACATTGCGGCACTCGGTGCGGTGGATGGACACGCCATAGCCCCGGGTGACAAAACCCACGATGTTGTCGCCGGGAATGGGGGTACAGCACTTGGAGAACTTCACCAGGCAGTTGTCCACCCCTTCCACAATGACGCCACTGTCGCTGGTGGCCCGCTTCCGCTGCAAGGTCACCTTGTTGGGGTCGTTCTTGTTTTTCTGCCGGTTGATGCGCTCCACTTCTTCCTGCACCTTGGTGAGGATCTTGGCACAGCTGACGCCGCCATAGCCGATGCTGGCATAGAGGTCGTCCTTTGCAGCAAAATTGAACCGGCGAAGCACCGGGCCATACACTTCTTCCCGCTGAAAATCGTTGTAGAGCAGGGTCAGCTTCAGCTCCCGGTCCAACGCAGCCTGGCCCTGCTGGATATTCTCTTCCCGCCGCTCTTTTTTAAACCACTGCTTGATCTTGTTGCGGGCCTCGGCGGTTTTGGCGATCTGGAGCCAGTCTCGCTTGGGACCGGCGGTCTCCTTGGAAGTGACCGCTTCCACGATCTCTCCGTTTTTCAGCTCGTAGTCGATGGGCACCAGCCGGCCATTGACCTTGGCTCCCACCATCCGGTTGCCCACCGCCGAATGGATGGCATAGGCAAAGTCGATGGGGGTGGCTCCGGCAGGCAGATTGATCACATCCCCCTTGGGGGTAAAGACAAAGACCTCGTCACTGAACAGATCCACCTTGATGTTCTGGATAAAGTCCTCGGCCTGGGTGTCCTGCTGGGATTCCAGCAGCTGGCGAATCCAGGCAAAGGTCTCTTCGTTCTGCTTGCCCTTCAGCCCATCTTTGTACTTCCAGTGGGCGGCCACGCCGTATTCCGCCGTGCGGTCCATCTCCCGGGTGCGGATCTGCACCTCAAAGGGGATGCCTTCCCGGCCGATGACCACGGTGTGCAGCGACTGATAGCCATTGGGCTTGGGGGTGCTGATATAATCCTTGAAGCGTCCCGGCACCGGACGGTACAGATCGTGGATGAACCCCAGCACATTATAGCAGTCGGCCAGCTCTTCCACAATGACCCGAACGGCACAGATATCGTAAATTTCCGAAAGGTTCAAATTCTGGGTGTACATCTTCCGGTAAATGCTGTACACATGCTTGACCCGGGCCTTCATCTCACAGGGGATGCCCATGCTCAGCAATTTTTCGCTGATGCGCTTTTTCACCCCTTGGAGAAAATCCTCGTACTGCTGGCCCTTGTCGGCCATCTGGCTCATAATCTCTCCATAGCCCACCGGGTCCAGATACTTGATGGAGATGTCCTCCAGCTCCCACTTGATGTTCTGGATGCCCAGACGGTGGGCCAGCGGGGCGTAGATCTCCATGGTCTCCAGGGATTTATCCCGCTGCTTCTGCTCGGGAAGGTATTGGAATGTGCGGGCATTGTGGAGACGGTCGGCCAGCTTGATGATGATGACCCGGATGTCCCTGGCCATGGCGATGAACATCTTCCGCAGGTCCTCCATCTGGGCCTCTTCCTTGCTGCTGTAAACGATCTTGCCCAGGCGGGTGACGCCGTTGACCAGATCGGCCACCGAACGGCCGAACTCCTTTTCCAGCGTGGTATATGTGACGCTGGTGTCCTCCAGGCAGTCATGGAGCAAACCGGCCACGATGGAATCGGTGTCCATGCCCAGCTCGGCCAGGATGCCCGCCACCGTCACCGGATGGATGAAATAGGGCTCACCGCTGCGGCGCTTCTGTCCCTCGTGGGCCTTTTCCGAAAAATGATAGGCCTTTGTGATCTTCTCCATATCGGAAAGGGGCGAATGCTCCTTCACCTTTTTCAGCAGGGTCTCCAGGCTGTAATCCACCTGGCCCAGCGGCTCCTGGCCGCCTTCCAGTTCGCTTTGAAATGGGGCAAAGCCCCCGTTGTTCCGATCCATTTCACTCATATTGCAACCACCTGCTCTATCCCTGTGATTTGCTGGCTTCGGCCAGCCGTTTCAGTATACGGGAACCGTTGATATCGGCTTTGTCCTTGCGCTCCAACACCCGGATATCCACCTGTTCATCCCCACGGGTGCAGGAAAAAATGTCAAATTCTTGGAACACATCCAGGCAGATGAGCAGTTTGCCCAAATTCATTCCCCGGCAAGCCTCATAACGCACCTGACGATATAATGTGCGAGGAGAGCAGCGCAACCCCTGCTCCCCGGCGTGGGCCTTCACATGACGGAACACCGCCACCAGATCCTGACGGGTGGGGATCAATCCCAGCGCCTGGTGAGGCTCCAGCGCTCCCCCTTCCTGGAATGCCTGATAAACCTCCCATAAATCCCGGTCGGCCTGATCCTCTTCCCCGGACCAAAGGAGATCCCGCAGCACCAGCTGCACGCTCTCCCGTCCCCGGTACCGGTTGATCTCCACCGAAAAGGCGCCGTCCACCTGATCGCCGCAGACAAAGGGACAGTTGGCGCTGCCCATGCCGAACAAAAAGGCACAGAAACTCTTTCCATCCCGGCCCAATTGGAGCTTGGTATGCCGGTCCTGGCTGATGGGGGTGATCTCCTCAATGGTCAACCCACGCATACAGAGCATAGGCTGGGGATTGCCCATGCCGAAAGGCTCCAGCACTTCCAGGGATTCCACCGCCTGGATAGTCAGATCCCCAGGCTCCACCAGACAGTCCACCGGCAAAACAGGCTGCACCTGGTTTTGTTCCATCTGCCGGGCAGCATAAGCCTCAAACCGGCTTTTGAACTCCTCCAGATGGTCTCGGTGCACCGTCAGCCCCACGGCCAGCTCGTGGCCGCCGTATTTTTCCAGCAGGTCGCCGCATTCCTCCAGCCCTCCATAGAGATGGAAACCGGGAACGCTGCGCCCGGAGCCTTTGCCCGTATCCCCATCCAGAGAGATCAGGATGGCAGGCACGCCGTACCGGTCGGCCAGGCGGGAGGCCACAATGCCCACCACGCCATTGTGCCAATTTTCGCCCCACAAAACGATGGACTTGTCCCGCTGTGGGTCAAACTGGCTGGAAAGCCGCCCCAGGATCTCCTGGAAGATCTGGTTTTCCTCCTGCTGCCGCTGCCGGTTCAGCTGACACAGCTCCCCGGCCAATTCTCCGGCCAACTGGCAGGAATCGGTCAAAAACAGCTCCACCGCCTTGTCCGCCCCGCCCATTCTTCCGGCGGCATTGATCCGGGGAGCCATGGTGAAGCTGATGGCCCCGGCGGTCACTCCCTTATCTTCCACCCCCAGCTTCTGCATCAGAGCACGCAGGCCAGGGTTTTTGGTGTTTTCCAGATATTGCAGGCCCCAATGGACGATGCTCCGGTTTTCCCCCACCAGGGGCATCACATCGGCCACCGTTCCCACCGCCACCAGATCGGCGTATTGCTTCATCAGCTCTTCCAAGGGACGGCCCTTTTCCATGGCGCAGATCAGCTTGAAGGCCACGCCCACACCGGCCAGCTCCCGGAAGGGATACGGGGAATCGCTGCGCCGGGGATTGACCACCGCCAGAGCCTCTGGCAAAACCTCTTTGCATTCGTGATGGTCGGTGATGACCACTCCCATCCCCAGGCTCTGGGCCAGCAGGGTTTCCTCCACGGCGGTGATGCCCGAGTCCACCGTCACCATCAAGCGGCAGCCATCCTCCGCCAGCTTGCGGATGGCCCCGGTGTTCAAGCCGTAGCCCTCATTCATCCGGTCGGGGATATAATACTGGCAATCCGCTCCCCGGGAGCGGAGGTACCGGATCAGAATGGCTGTGGCGGTGACGCCATCCACATCATAATCTCCATAGACTGCGATCTTCTCGCCCCGCCCGATGGCTCCCTCCAAAACGGCCACGGCCTTGTCCATATCGGGCAGCAAAAAGGGATCTCCCAACCGGTCCAGGGAAGAGTCCAGAAAATGGGCGGCATCCTCTCCACAAAGTCCCCTGGCAGCCAACACCTGAGCTGCCAAACGAGAAAGCCCCAGCTGCGTTTCCAGACGCCGGGCCTCCTCCGGACAGGGCGGGGCGATATTCCATTGTTTTCTTCTCATAGCCGCTCCCCCTTTGAATTTTTATTAAAAAATATTATAACAATTTTAGATGCTCCTTACAACATATCCATGGCAAAATCATGTAAAAAACCGGTTTTCGCCGGTGAAAAAAGGCTTTTTCCTTACAAAAGAAAAAATTGCGGCGCGGAATACCGCGCCGCCTGGCTTTTGACACTGTCTTGACAAAACAAACCATTTCCTATTCCAGTCCCGGTTCCCGGTGCTGGATCACCTCAGAAAAGACGATCTGGGTCTGGGTTTTGCCGAACTTCTGCACCCTGGCCACAAAAGCATCCAGCTGCTGGGTATCGGGAAAACAAACTTTCAGCAGCATGGAAAAAGCCCCCGCCACATGGTAGCACTCCACCACGCCCGGGCAGGAACGGACACAGGCATAAAAATCCTCCTGCCGCTCGGGCGGCAGCACCACATTGACAAATGCGGTGATATGATAACCCAGCTTTTCCTGGGCCACCGTGACCCGATAGCCGGTGATGATGCCGCTGTTTTCCATCCGCTCGATACGGGCCGAAACAGCCGGCGGCGACAAAAACACCTGCTCGGCAATTTTCTTCAAAGGAATCCGGGCATTTTGCCCCAAAAGTGATAAGATTTTTTTATCGATAGCGTCCATAACTCGCTCCCGTTGCCTATGGTTTGGGAAAGTCCTTCCCTTTTGCAACAGTATATCAGTTTCGCCTAATAAAATAAAGTCTCATTTTTGTTTTGCTTTGCAAAATGAAGCCCAGGGGCTAATTTTTTCGATTTCTTCCGTATTTTCTTCCCCCCCCTTTACCCCGGGGGGCAAATCGTGTATCCTTGTGCCCGAAAAGAAAAGCCGCCCCGGCGGCCAACGAATAAAGTGAGGGTCTTTTTTATGAACACAAGAGTCGAAGCCGATTCCATCGGTACCCTGGAAGTGCCTGTTGACGCTTACTATGGCGTCCAGTCCCTGCGCGGCCATCAGAACTTCCCCATCACCGGCCATCCCATGCACGAGCTGCTGATCGTCAGCCTGGCTCAGATCAAGAAAGCCTCTGCCATGGCCAACAAGCATGCCGGCACTCTGGATGCCAAGATCGCCGACGCCATCATCGCCGCCAGCGACGAAGTCATCAACGGCAAGCTCCATGACCAGTTCATCGTCGACGCCATCCAGGGCGGCGCCGGCACCTCTGCCAATATGAACGCCAACGAGGTCATTGCCAACCGGGCCATCGAAATCCTGGGCGGCCAGAAGGGCGATTATTCCATCGTCCATCCCAATGACCATGTGAACATGGCTCAGTCCACCAACGATGTGTATCCCACCGCCGGCAAGCTGGCCATCCTGGCTCTGCTGCCCGGTGCTCTCCATCAGCTGAACCGTCTGTATGAGGCTCTGGAGATCAAGGCCAAGGAATTTGACGATGTGGTCAAGATGGGCCGTACCCAGCTGCAGGACGCCGTGCCCATCCGTCTGGGCCAGTCCTTCCACGCCTATGCCAGCGCCATCCAGCGCGACATCAAGCGTCTGCACAAGGCTTCCAAGGATATGTGCGTTGTGAACATGGGCGCCACTGCCATCGGCACCGCCATCAATGTTTCCGCCGACTACCTGGATCACATTGTGGACGATCTGCGTGAAGTGACCAAGTTCCCCCTGATCCAGTCCGAAGACCTGATCGACGGCACCCAGAACCTGGACGGCTTTGTGAATGTGTCCGGCATCATTAAGACATGCGCCGTCACCCTGTCCAAGATGTCCAACGACCTGCGGCTGATGTCCAGCGGCCCCCGTACTGGCCTGGCTGAAATCAACCTGCCTCCCAAGCAGAATGGCTCTTCCATCATGCCGGGTAAGGTCAACCCTGTTATCCCCGAAGTGATGAGCCAGGTGGCCTTCAACATCATCGGCAACGATATGTGCATCACCATGGCTGCCGAAGCCGGTCAGCTGGAGCTGAACGCCTTCGAGCCTGTGCTGTTCTACAACCTGTTCGAGTCCATCGAGACCCTCACCGGCGGCGTGCGCACCCTGATCGACAACTGCATCCTGGGCATCACTGCCAACAAGGAGCACTGCCTGGAGCTGCTGGAGCACAGCGTGGGCATGATCACCGCCCTCTGCCCCTTCATCGGCTACAAGCGCGCCAGCGAAATCGCCAAGGAATCCCTGAAGAGCGGCGTGCCTGTGCGTAAGCTGGTGGTTCAGAAGGGCATCGTCTCCGCCGACGAAGTGGATGAGATCCTCAACCCCTTCAAGCTGACCTTCTCCGAGAAGGAGCGGGAAGAGCTGGAGCAGTTCACAAAGAAGCATCAGAACAAGTAAGTAACCGCTGCAAAAGCTATCAAAGCCCGGAAGCCACGCTTCCGGGCTTTCTTTTTGCCTGCATCAAAAAGCACAAAAAGGGCCGGGAGAATTTTCTCCCGGCCTTTTTTTCACTGTATGATACTTGCCCGAACTTATTCTTCGGTGTCCACGAATTTGCTTTCTTCGATGACCTTCTGCTGTACCGCAGGAGGAGCTTCCTCGTAGCGCTCAAACTTGTAAGTAAACCAGCCCCGGCCCTGGGTGATGGAACGGAGGGTAATGGCATAGGAACCAACTTCCGCCATGGGCACTTCGGCCACCACTTCCTGCTCGCCGCCTTCGGTGGGATTCATGCCCAGAATACGGCCCCGGCGCTTGTTCAGATCGCCGATCACATCGCCCATGCAGCTGTCGGGCACATAGACCTTCATCATGCCCATAGGCTCCAGGATGCAGGGATTGGCCTGAGGAATACCGGCCTTGTAAGCCAGGCGGGCCGCCATCTTAAAGGAAAGCTCGTTGCTGTCCACATCGTGGTAGGAACCATCGGTGAGGATGGCATGGAGTCCCACCAGGGGATATCCGGCCAGAACGCCGTGCTCCATGGCTTCCTTGATGCCCTTATCCACAGCGGGATGGAAGTTCTTCGGCACGCTGCCGCCAAAGGTGCGCTCTTCAAAGAGATAATCGCCCTCGGCATAAGGCTCAAAGGTCATCTTGACATGACCATACTGGCCATGGCCGCCGGACTGTTTCTTATGCTTGCCTTCCACGCTCACCGACTTGCGGATCTTCTCACGATAAGGCACCTTGGGGTCTTGGAGGTCCACTTCCACGCCAAATTTGCTCTTCAGCTTGGAGCAGATCACATCCAGATGGATGTCACCGGCGCCGGAAATGACCATCTGATGGGTCTCGGTATTGTTCTGTACAATAAAGGCCGGGTCTTCGTCCCGCAGCTTGTTCAGGCCAGCTGCCAGTTTGTCTTCGGTGCCCTTCACCTTGGGGGTGATGGCCTGAGAATAGCAGGGTTCGGCAAAATCAATGCCATCCAATGTGACATTCACCGAGGGATCGGCCAGAGTATCGCCGGTCTTGGTGTCAACCAATTTGGAAACCGCCGCAAAATCGCCGCAGCAGACTTCCTTCACTTCGGTATTCTTCTTGCCGTGGACAGTATAGATATGGCCCATCTTTTCCATGGTGCCGGTGCGCTGGTTCTTCAGCTGCATATCGGCTGTGATCTTGCCGGAGACCACTTTGAAGAAGGAGAAACGGCCATACTGGTCGGCAATGGTCTTAAAGACGATGGCCAGAGGCTTGCCGTTTTCGTCAAACTTCACTTCGGTTTCTTCGCCGTTTTCATCCACGCCGTGCTCAGCCAGGCCCTCGTAGGGGATGGGGGCGTAGTCGATCAAAGTCTTGATCAGCTGCAAAGAGCCTACGCCGGTGAACGCACTGCCGCAGCACACCGGAGTGATAGCGCCGTCCAGCACGCCCTGATGCAAGCCATGGATCAGCTCTTCCTCGGTGAATTCCTCACCGGCGAAGTATTTTTCCATCATCTCTTCGGAGTTTGTGGCAACGCTTTCCACCAGGGAATCGCGGAGACGGTCCACTTTGTCCATCTTCTCCTTGGGCAGCTGGACTTCCACGATCTTGCCATTTTCCGCTTTATAGGCCTTGCGGGTGACGATATTAATAACGCCTGCGGGACGGTTGCCCTCTTCAAAGAAGGGGAACACAAAGGGAGCGACGCTGTTGCCGAACTGGCCGCGCAGGTTTTCGTACACATTGTCGAAGTTGGCGTTTTCCTCGTCGATCTTGGACACATAGAAGAAGCTGGGCAGCTTCTTGCCGCGAACCATGCGCCAGGCTTTCTCGGTGCCCACATTGACGCCGTCCTTGGCGGAAACCACGATCAGGCCGCAGCCTGCCACGCGAAGGGCCTGCGCCACTTCTCCGGCAAAATCAAAATAGCCCGGGGTGTCCAGAATGTTCAGTTTATAGCCCTGGGTCTCCAGAGTGACCAATGTGGTCTGAATGGAGATCTTCCGCTTTATCTCTTCCGGGTCGTAATCGCACACCG
>OGGQ01002336.1_pt1 | contig 21017 bp, 22 predicted proteins | sample 1571191 | NCBI WGS metagenome assembly OGGQ01 (sample SAMEA2582061, study PRJEB24529) | metagenome | biome: Human gut stool | place: China | collected 2011
CCTGCGGGTCGGGGCGCTCGCGCTGTTCCATCTGCTGGACGGTGGGGGCGGAAGCAGGTTCGGCGGCGGTGTTGGTGTCCGCCGGTGGGGTGGTCGGTGTTGGGTCGGGGGTTGGGGTTGGCTCGGAGATTAGGTTGCCTGTAAATTGGATGTCCTTGTTATCAAGACCTGCGGCATTTAAGGCACTCTTCCACGCCGCCTGTTGCTCTTGGGTCATATCAGCGGAGAGGGAAATGGTTTGGAGTTTGTTGCAATCATCGAAAGCGGTGAGGGCAAACGATGGTAGATTTGCTCCCGCAAAGGTGACACTTGTCAGTTCTGTGCAGTTACCAAATGCACGGTCACCGATGCTGGTGACGCTGCCCGGAATGGTGACGCTGGTCAGATCCATGCAGTAACTAAATGCACCGTTACCGATGCTGGTGACGCTGCCCGGAATGGTGACGCTGGTCAGGCTATAGCAGTTACCAAATGCACGGTCACCGATGCTGGTGACGCTGTCCGGAATGGTGACACTGGTTAGGCTATCGCAGCCCTCAAATGCATTGCGGCCAATGGAGGTGACGCCGTCCGGGATGGTGATACTGGTCAGGCTATCGCAGATCTCAAATGCACCGTTACCGATGGAGGTGACGCTGTCCGAAATGTCGACGCTGGCCAGGCCACGGCACTCTGAAAATGCATAGTCGCCAATGGAGGTGACGCTGTCCGGAATGTCAATGCTGGGCAGGCCTGAGCAGCTCAAAAATGCACGGTCACCAATGGAGGTGACGCTGTCCGGAATGTAGACGCTGTATATATTATAGCAGTTACCAAATGCACCGTCGCCGATGGAGGTGACAGTGTAATTATTTTCACCATGTGTGATGGTCGCAGGGATGGTGATGTTGCCTCTGGCGTCTTGATTTCTACCCACCTCAACCGTTCCATTTTCTTCGCCACTGGGCACAGTGAGAATAGTGTAGTTGATTTCGCCGACTGTTATGAGGTCCCCAACTGGCACCGCAGTGCCGCTGCTCGTTTCGCTTTGCGTTGATGCTGGCTGCAGCGGCATCATTTCCCCGTCCGCAAAGGCCACCGTCTGCACCGACAGCGCGGCCAGCAGGGCGATGAGGATAGCCAGTATTTTCTTCATGTCCATTCCTCCCACATATTTTTGTATATGCAAAAAAGGGGAATTTATAAATTCCCTTATCTTACCTTTATTGTAAAGCCACCCTGCCCAAAAAGCAAGCCCCAAAAGAATCTTTTCAAAAGAAAAAGCGCCCGCTTTCGGACGCTTTTGGGGCTCGGGTTAGACCGAGAACTTGTCGATGATGGAAATGATGATCGTCAGAACGAACAGCGCCGCAGTCAGCACCTTGGTGCCTTTGGACAGCATGGCGTCTCTGGTTCTGCCGTAGTTGCGGCCAATTGCTTCGGACTGGCCGCCGGTCAGCGCGGACATGCCGCGTTTGCTCTCCTGCATGGAGACCAGAGCGATGACGGCGATGGAAGCCAGAATCAGAACGATCGCACAGATGATATTCAGTACGCCCATTGTTAACCTCCTAATTGATTTGCAAAATCAGGCGGAGGACAGCCTCCGCATCGTAACCTAACCCATTTATCATAGCATACCGGGGCCTGTTTTGCAAGGGCCGGCGCGCCTTTTTCGCGCAGAAAATTTTGCGGAGTGGAAAAATTTTCCGCCGCATAAATCCTTCCCGCCCGGCGCAAACTAGAACTGTTTCACCCATTCCTTGTCTGAAAGTCATTTTACAGACGGCGTTTGTGGGGTCTGTGTCCGGATGGTCACAGCAGATTCAGTGTCCAAATGGACACAGGCAGATCCAGTGTCCGAATGGACACAGGCAGATCCAGTGTCCAAATGGACACTGGATCGGAAAGGGCGAAACGCACAAATCCGGTTATCGTTTTTCTTTGCCTGTTTTTAAGAAAAGGATACCGGTGAAAAAGAATCCGGTATCCTTCGACCATCCGGACAGTCCCACCTTTTTGGAACTGACCGTGCAGCCGTGCAGCGCGGGGTTGGAACACTGACCCAAAGCACACCGGCAGGAAGAGGAGAACGGATTCTTTTTTTACATATTTACAGCGCGACGACAAGGTAGATGGCCGAAGCAGCGGCCGCGGAGATGGTGTAAATTTTTCCGGATTCGGCGTCGGACGATTCCCTGATGCGGCAATACACGCCAAAGCAGAGAACCAGGGCGCCGATGAGCAGCGCGATCATGGGGATCAGCATACAGGTTTCTCCGTTTCTGTTGCGATATGGTTTATGATTTTGCGGCCTTCCACTTGAGCAGCAGGGCCGAGTTGACGATGACCAGCACCGAGCCGGCGTTGTGCACCAGCGCCCCGACCACCGGATTGAGCGCGCCGGTGATGGCAAGGATGATGGCGATAAAGTTGAGCGCCATCGAGAAGGTCAGGTTGCACTTGATGGTCAGCATCATCCGCCGGGACAGGCGCACCAGGTGCGGCAGCTCCCGGATATCGTCGTTGATCAGGGCGATGTCGGCGGCGTCCACCGCGATGTCGCTGCCGATGCCGCCCATCGCGATGCCGACCTGCGCTTTTTTGAGGGCGGGCGCGTCGTTGATGCCGTCGCCAATCATGCAGACCGGGCAGCTTTGCCGCTGGCTGTGGTCGATCCAGTTGAGCTTGTCCTCCGGCAGGCAGCCGGCGCGCACCTGATCGATCTGCAGGACCTTTGCCACCTGGCGGGCGGCATTTTCGTGGTCGCCGGTCAGCAGGACAGGGGTGACGCCCGTTTGTTTGAGCGAGCGGATGGTCTCGGCGGCGCTCTCACGCAGCTGGTCGGACAGGGCGAGCAGCCCGGCAAAGCGGCCGTCAACCGCGGTGAAGATGAGGGTGCAGCCCTCGCCGCGCAGCTGTTCAGCCCGCCCGAGGGCCTGCGGCGGGATGATGGCGCCGTTTTCTTCCAGCAGCTCCCGATTGCCCGCCAGCACCGAAAGCCCCTCTGTCAGCGCCTGCACGCCGCGCCCGGGAATCATCCGGAACTGCTGCGGGTCGGGGATGGGCTGATCTGCCGCGAGCGCGGCACACCTCTCGCGGCAGCAGCGGACAACCGCCTTGCCCAGAGGGTGCTCGGAGCGCAGCTCCGCCGAAGCGGTGAGCAGGCAGAGCTGTTCATCGGAGAGGCCCTCCTGAAAGCTCTGCACCGCACAGACCTGCGGAGCGCCGTAGGTCAGGGTTCCGGTTTTGTCAAAGCCGACCCGCTTGACCCCGGCCAGGCGTTCCAGCGCGTCACCCTCCCGCACCAGAAAGCCGTGTTTGGTCGCGTTGCCGATGGCCGCCATGATGGCGGTGGGGGTGGCCAGCACCAGCGCGCAGGGGCAAAAGACGACCAGGATGGTGACCGCGCGGATGATTTGCCCGCTGATCAGCCAGGTCAGTGCGGCGGCGGTCAGGGCGATGACGACAATCCAGGTGGCCCAGCGGTCGGCGATGCCGACGATTTTGGCCTTGCCGGCGTCCGCTGACTGCACCAGCCGGATCATGCGCTGAATCGAACTGTCCTCGCCGACGCGGGTGGCCTTCATGTCAAACGATCCAAACTGGTTGACCGTTCCGCTGGAAACCGCGTCGCCCACGCCCTTATCGACCGGCAGCGACTCCCCGGTCATGACCGCCTGGTTGATCGAGGTCTGTCCGGAGAGGATGACGCCGTCCACCGGGACGGTTTCGCCCGGCAGCACCCGCAGGATGTCTCCGGCCTGTACCTGCTCGGCGGGGAGGATTTGTTCCTGTCCGGCCTGAATCCGGCGGGCGGTGTGCGGGGTCAGATGGACCAGCTTTTCGATGCCGGCGCGCGCCCTGGCGACGGTGAGGTCCTCCAGCAGGCCGCCCAGCTGCATGATGAAGGCCACTTCGCCCGCGGCGAAGTCCTCCCCAATCAGCACCGAGGCGATGAGCGCGATGGAAACCAGAACGTCCGCCTTGATGTCAAAGGCGGTGACCAGCCCGATGACGGCCTCCAGGATGATGGGGACGCCGCACAGGATGATGGCGACCCAGGCCATATCGAAGGGGAAGGGGTTCAGGTGGAAGATGCTCAGCAGCAGGGCAAGGCCGGAAAGAATCAGAAAAACGATGTCCCGTTTGGTGCCGCCCCACTCGAGCAGCTGTTCCAGCTTTTGCATGGCAGATGCCTCCTCGACAATACCGGTAGGGGTATTGGTATATTCTGATATCAGTATACCGGTGGGGGTATCGGTTTGTCAAGGGGAAAAAGAAAAAACAGCTGCATTTGTGCAGCTGTTTGGGAGATTTTTGTTAGATCATGTTTGCAAATCGCTCGACGGCCTTGGTGAAGTTGGCGATGGTCTGCTCGGCGTCGCCGTGCTCGATGCCGTCGCGGACACAGTGGTTGATGTGCCCTTCCAGAACGACCTGTCCGACCTTGTGCAGGGCGGACTTGGCAGCATTGATCTGGGAGAGGATGTCCTCGCAGGGGATGTCCTCATCGATCATGCGGTCGATGGCCTGCACCTGTCCGATAATTTTTTTCAGGCGGCGGTGTAAATTTTCCGAATCCATGCACTGTCTCATAGCAGGGCCTCCTTGTAAAAAATCCTTTTTCTTATTATCGGCTAAATCCATTTTTTTGTCAATACACGACAAATGAAGTAAAATCAATAACCGCTTGACTTCCCGCGGAAAATATTGTATCATAGGAAGGTAAATTTTAGAATCAGCACGCCGCTGTGGTGGAATAGGCAGACACAAGGGACTTAAAATCCCTCGGAGTAAAATCCGTACCGGTTCAAGTCCGGTCAGCGGCACCAAAAAAGAGCAGAGCCTTAAGGGCTCTGCTCTTTTTTGGTATTGGTTTGGAACGGACTTGAACCTTTCAAGCTCCGGACAGCGGCAGCTGCAAAAGCCTAGGCTTTTGCAGCTATTGGTTTGGAACGGACTTGAACCTTTCAAGCTCCGGTCAGCGGCAGCTGCAAAAGCCCAGGCTTTTGCAGCTATTGGTTTGGAACGGACTTGAACCTTTCAAGCTTCCCAGGCTGAGCCTGGACCCAATCCGCACACTGGGATTTTGGGAAGGCCCAAGTTAAGCGGCCCGCGCAGAAAACCACACAAAAAAAGAGGCAGCGAACGCACAGCTCGCTGCCTTCTCTTTTTTGGCTTTATTTGTGCGGCTGACTATGCCAATCTGCCGTCCTTTGCCATCTTCACAATATCCCCCACACCGTCCAGCACGATGGTTGGGCGGTAGGCGTAGGTCTTGACGGTCTCCGCGGTGGAGACGCCGGAGAGCACCAGCACGGTGGACATGCCGCTCTCCATGCCGGAGATGACGTCGGTGTCCATCCGGTCGCCCACCATCACCGCGTCGCCGGAGTGGCAGCCCAGAATCCGCAGGCCGGTGCGCATCATCAGCGGGTTGGGTTTGCCGCAGAAGTAAGCCTGGGTGCCGGTGGCCATCTCGATGGGGGCGATCAGCGCGCGGCAGGCCGGCGCGATGCCGTTTTCGATCGGGCCGGAGACGTCGGAGTTGGCGCCGATCAGCTTGGCGCCCTGCAGCACCAGGTTGGTGGCCTTGGTCAGGGTGTCCAGCGAATAGGTGCGCCCTTCGCCGACGACGACATAGTCGGGGTTGACGTCGTTCATGGTGATGCCCGCGTCATACAGGGCGTTGAGCAGGCCGGCCTCGCCGATGGCAAAGACCGAGCAGCCCGGCGACTGCTCCTTTAAAAAGGCGGCAGTGGCAAGGGCGCTGGTGTAAAAGTGCTCCTCCTGCACGTCCAGTCCCATGCGGGCCAGCTTCTGCTGGAGCTCCCGCGGGGTGTAGCCGCTGTTGTTGGTGAGGAACAGATATTCCTTGTTTTCATCGTGCAGCCACTGGATGAATTCCGCGACACCCGGCAGGATGCGGTTGCCGTGATAGATGACGCCGTCCATGTCACAGATGAAGCCTTTCTTCTGGTTGAAATCAATTTTATTTCTGTTTTCCATCTCTTTTATAAATCCCTTTCTGTTATTGGTGCAGCGGGGAGCTTTTGCGCTCGCCGGTTTCCCGAAAGATTAAAATGGCCCTGGCGCTGGGGGTTACCGAGCAGGTGATGAATTGGTATCCCTGTGCCTCCATCTCGTTGGCGGTCTCCTCGATGCGCTGCGCCATCTTTTTGGTCTTGGGCTGATAGCCGATCACGACGGTTTTGATTGCCATAATCCTCTCTTCCCTCTTTCTCTCTTCCTTTTTTCTGCTTTATTCTATTATACCATTTTGAGTATAGCAGAGAAAGGGGTGGGTTTCCATCAAGAATCTGTTAAATTTGTTTCGGAAAAGAAAAGAACTTCCCCCGCTTGATAGGATACCACGAATGTGGTACAATGGAAGCAAAGGAGGGGATCGCATGTTCAGCAGAACTGCAAAGAGAAGGATGCTGGCTGTGGTGGCCGTGCTGGCGGCTGTCTTTGTCGTGGCCGTTGTTAAGACCAGACTGATCGGGCAGAAACCGTTCCGAAGCTGGGAGAAAGCGGACATTGCCCAGGTGGAGCTGACGCTGACCCCGCCGGACCAGAGCTTTGTGCTCACCGGCGCTGAGGCCGGGGAGCTGCTGCCGCTTCTGCAGAAGGTGGTTCTCTACCAGGGCGACAACAGCTACACCGACTATTCGGGACAGGCGGTGGTCTTTGATCTCACCCTGCGGGACGGCTCGACGACGCAGGTGGTGGCCTACAACCCCTTTGTCATCATCGACGGTGTGGGTTACCGCACCAAGTACGAGCCGTGTGAGGCGCTCAACGCTTTTGCCAACCGCCTCTTGCGTGAGCGAAACTGAAAGAAAATTGTGCGTGCATGACGGACATAAAAAGGCGGCCCTTATCCGATGCAAAAGGGCCGCCTTCTTGCGCGTTTTTTCACCCTGATGAAACAGAAGAGGGGGAGAGCGCAAAGAGGCGATTATACGCATTGTAAATTCCGGCGCGGAAAGAAGAATGCTATCGTACAAAAAGGGAAGCAGTGGAGGGCAAAGGCAGAATGTATACAAACGTGGTATTGTTACAATTTGCGGTAAGCGAAGCTTTTCTTTTTGGTGGATAGTGAGAAAATTTTTTGCCAAAATTTTGCCCGCATTTTTGGATGCGTTTTGGCAAGGTTTGATTTTAGGCGGTTTTAAAGGGATTTTGCCGCGCAAAGAGGGCGGTCAGGAGCAAATGGGACCGATTTTTTTGCCCTTGACAAACCCAAGATCTAGTGGTATAACGTACAAGGCGATACAAATTGTAGGTATACAGAGTGTAAAAGCCCATTATACAGTTTGTATTTAGCCTTTTTCTATTGCTATTTTATTTTTTCAGATAAGAAGGGGAATCGAGATGATGAAGGAAGTTATCAAAAGGGACGGCCGAATCGTCAGCTTTGACAGCACCAAGATTCTGTCCGCTGTGGAGAAGGCAATGAAGGCGGCCGGCTGCGCGACCCTGCAGGGCGCTGCGGCGGTGACAGAGGCGGTCGTGAAGGACCTGGAAACCAAATATCCCGATACCCCGCCGAAGATCGAGGAGATCCAGGACGTCGTCGAGCGCGAGCTGATGCGGCTGGGCTTTGACGACGCCGCCAAGCAGTACATCCTCTACCGCGCCAACCGCACCCGTATTCGTGAGGCGAACACCAGTCTGATGAAGACCATCGACGAGATCACCAAGGTGGACGCCCGCCAGAGCGACGTCAAGCGCGACAACGCCAACATCGACGGCAACACTGCGATGGGCAGCATGCTGCAGATCGGCACAGCGGGCGCCAAAGCCTACAACGAGGCTTACCTGCTGACCCCGGAACAGGCCAAGGCCTACCGGGAGGGCGACATCCACATCCATGACTTTGATTTCTATTCGCTGACCACCACCTGTACCCAGATCGACATCATCAACCTGTTCGACGGGGGCTTCTCCACCGGCCATGGTTTCCTGCGCGAGCCGCAGAGCATCCAGAGCTACGCGGCGCTGGCGGCCATCGCCATCCAGTCCAACCAGAACGACCAGCACGGCGGCCAGAGCATCCCGAACTTTGATTACGGCATGGCGCTGGGCGTCGCCAAGACCTTCCGCAAAGCCTACACCAACAAGCTGATGGAGGGCGTGGAGGACTATCTGGACACCGAGGACGAGAAGGAAGGCATCGACGCCATCCTCAAGCAGGCCAAGGAAAAGACAGGCTTTACCCCCCGCCTGGAGGACGGCGCCAAGGAATTTGACGCCGCGGTGGCCGAGGGCCTGACCGAGCGCTACCAGATCCCGCAGGCAAAGGCGGCGCGACTGGTGGAGGTTGCCCGTCACCGCGCAACCCGCAAGGCCGACCGCGACACCTATCAGGCGATGGAGGGCTTTGTCCACAACCTGAACACCATGCACTCCCGCGCGGGCGCGCAGACCCCGTTCAGCTCGATCAACTACGGCACCGACACCTCACCGGAGGGACGGATGGTCATCAAGAACATCCTGCTGGCCACCGACGCGGGCCTGGGCCACGGCGAGACCTGCATCTTCCCAATCCACGTCTTTAAGGTGAAGGAAGGGGTCAACTACAACGAGGGCGACCCGAACTACGACCTGTTCAAGCTCTCCTGCAAGGTCAGCGCAAAGAGATTGTTCCCGAACTACATCTTCCTGGACGCGCCGTTTAATCTGCAGTACTACAAGCCCGGCCATCCCGAGACGGAGGTGGCGACCATGGGCTGCCGCACCCGCGTCATGGGCAACGTCTATGACCCGACCCGCGAGATCAGCTACAGCCGCGGCAACCTGTCCTTCACCTCGATCAACCTGCCGCGCCTGGCCATCGAGTCCAACCACGACGAGAAGCTGTTCTACCAGAAGCTCGACAAGATGCTCGACCTGGTGGCCAACCAGCTGCTCGACCGCTTTGAAATTCAGGCAGCCAAGCGGGTCTACAACTTTCCGTTCCTGATGGGGCAGGGCGTATGGCTGGACAGCGACAAGCTGGGCCCCAACGACGAGGTGCGCGAGGTGCTCAAACACGGCACCCTCTCGATCGGCTTTATCGGCCTTGCCGAGACGCTGACCGCCCTGTACGGCCATCACCACGGCGAGAGCGACGAGATGCAGCAGAAGGGCCTGCAGATTGTCAAATATATGCGCGACTACTGCGACCGCAAGAGCCAGGAGATGAAGATGAACTTCACCCTGCTGGCCACCCCGGCGGAGGGCCTGTCCGGACGGTTTATCCGGATGGACAAAAAGCGCTACGGCAACATCCCGGGCGTCACCGACCGCGACTATTACACCAACTCGTTCCACATCCCGGTGTGGTTTAACATCTCCGCCTACGACAAGATCAACAAGGAGGCGCCTTACCACGCGCTGACCAACGCCGGCCACATCAGCTATGTCGAGCTGGACGGCGACACCTCCAACAACGTCGAGGCGTTTGAGTCGGTGGTCCGCTGCATGCACGACGCAGGCATCGGCTATGGCTCGATCAACCATCCGGTCGACCGCGACCCGGTCTGCGGCTATGTCGGCGTCATCGGCGACGTCTGCCCGCGCTGCGGCAGACGCGACGGCGAGGCGATCAGCCCGGAGAAGCTGGCCCAGCTGCGCAAGCAGTACCCGGATATCCCGACCTTCCGCGGCATCAACTGATAGCATCAACTGATGCGGGAGAGAGAAAAACAGTAAATTAACAAGAATGAAATAGAAGAAAAGGAGAATGAATCATGTCCGCTATGCAGAAACAGTCCACCGTAGGAAAAGACGTCCGCTTTGAGAGAATCCGCCGCATCACCGGCTACCTGGTCGGCACCATGGATAAATGGAATGACGCCAAAAAGGCCGAGGAGCACGACCGCGTCAAACACGGCCTGACCAACGGCTGCTGCAGATAAGCGATGGAGATCAATGTAGCGGGAATCATCGGCGAAAGCATCGTGGACGGCCCTGGCATCCGCCTGACGGTGTTTTGTCAGGGATGTCCGCATCACTGCCCCGGCTGCCAAAACCCCGAAACCTGGGAGTTTGCCGAGCGCACGCGGATGCGTCCTGAACAGATTTTGTCGATGGTCAAACAGAATCCCCTCATCCGCGGGGTGACCCTGTCGGGCGGTGAGCCGTTCGCACAGGCGGCGGAGCACGCAGAGCTTGCAAAGCTGCTGCGGGAAAACGGCTATGAGGTGGCAGCCTACAGCGGCTATACCTTTGAGGAGCTGCTGGGCGGCACACCGGAGCAGCGGGAGCTGCTGAACAACATCGATGTGCTGATCGACGGGCCGTTTTTGCTGGCGGAGCGCACCCTGGAGGCGCGCTTCCGGGGAAGCCGTAACCAGCGGATCATCAACGTGCCACAGAGCCTGCGGGAAGGCAAAGCCGTGCTGGAGCTCAGCGAGCGCTGGGGCGGCGGTATGTAAGCTTTAAAACAAACAGGATTTCAAAAAGAAAATGGTTCGCTGTCCCCGTTAAGGGGCTGGCGAACCATTTTTGTCGCTGGGGGAAAATTATTTTCTGGGGCCGAGCGGGAATCTGCGAAACTCCTCCACAAAGTCGCGGATATAGGAGACCGAAAGTTTGATGGCGCGCTGGCCGATTTTCTGGCTGGAGTGTTTGGGGTCGCCGGGACCGAACCAGCCGCTCGGCGCGTTTTCCCTGGTGTCACGCGGCAGACGAACCATGCCGCCCTGGAAATCCACCGCCTGGATGTAGGCGGCCTTGGCGTTTTCGCTCGGGTCGTGGGCATTCATCGGCTGGCACAGCTCCAGGTGGACCGACTCAGGATCGACCACCATCATGGCCGAGGTTTCCAGAAAATCGCCGTGGCCGCCCTTGAGCGAGGGGTCCAGCTGGCCCACCAGGCTCCACCAGTCGATGCTGGCGCAGACGCCGCCCGCGTGGTAGACCTCCAGCGCCATCTTGTCGATCGAAGGATTGTTGCCGCCATGACCGTTGAGAACCAGAAAGCGCCGTGCGCCGTGCTGCATCAGCGAGAAGGCGATGCTGCGCAGGACGGTGTAGAGTCCCTCATAGCCGAGGTCGATGCTGCCGGCAAAGCTCATGTGATAGGGGCAGACGCCATAGGGGACGGCGGGCACCACCAGCACGTTGTCGAGATCGGCAATCCTGTCCGCCAGATAGCTGGGGATCATAAAGTCGGTGCCCAGGGCGCACTGGGGGCCATGCTGCTCGGTGCTGCCCACCGGAATGACGACGATGGGGTCGTTTTGCAGGACGGTTTTGGCCTGCGCGGTTGTTAATTTGGCAAGATACATCTGGATCATCCTTTCCTGTATAAAAGAAAAATAGGTTTTTGCTCTCTACTATTCAAAAATCGATTCGAATTTCACAAAAATCTTGTTTTGTTTTACCAACAATCCTTTACATTTGCTCCAATATCCTGTAAAATATTAACTAGAAGGGCTTGCAGAAAGATGCCTCTCTCCGCTTCATTATATACGCTGTGCAGATGAAAGTAAAGATCGGGGGGCGGAGAGCCTTTATTTTTAACCTTAAAATTCGGAAAAAGGATAGGGAAAAATATGGATGTTATTCAAAGAATAAATGCGCTGTATCCCAAGATGACCAAAAAGCAAAAAAGCATCGCGGACTGCCTGCTGGAATCTCCGGAGGACATCGCCTATATCACGCTGGCCCAATTGAGCAAAAAGACGGCCTCCTCCGAGCTGACGCTGCTGCGCTTTTGCCAGAAGCTGGGGTACGCGAACTTCCTGGAGATGAAGAACGCCTTCCGGGAGTACACCCAGAACATGGTCAAGCTCCTTTCCTCCCCGCAGTACTTTGTGCCAGACGCCACCATTACCGATGAGAACGGCAAGTCGGAGCTGCTGCGGGAAATCTGCAAGGAGGAGTCGGAGGCGTGCAAAAAGTTTTTCTCCTCGCTGGATCTGCTGGCAATCATCTCCGCCGCCGAGGCCATCCGCCGCAGCAAGCGCATCTTTATCTGTGCGCACGACATCTCCCATGTGCTGGCGGAGTTTTTGGCGGCAAGGCTGAAGCTGCTCTATTTTGACCCGCAGATCATCGACCTGAGCAGCCTCAACGACACCCAGGAGAAGCTGGAAGCGATGACGCCGGAGGATCTGGTCATCTTCATCGCCTTTCCAAAGTACTATTATCCGCTGGGCAGCATCGCCAAAAACGCCGTCTCGCGCGGGGCGCAGCTGCTGACCATCACCGACAGCATCTCCTCTCCGACGGTGCAGTACAGCAAATATCTGCTGGTCTGCCACACCTCCACCCGGGTCTTTTACAATTCGCTGACCCTGCCGATGGCGATGGCAAACCTGTTGCTCTCCTACCTGGTCATCGACCTGGGGCCGGACTACCGCAGCCGGGATCTGACCAATGCGGTGCAGGAGCAGATCCTGCGGGAGCAGGACTCTGCGGACAGCACCGAAAAATAAAAGAGAACATACCAAAGGGCCGTCCTGTCGGGGGCGGCCCTTTGCTGTGCGTTTTTGTTTTTGGGATTGACCGTTATTGCTTGGACTGCAGCGGGAAGATCAGCTCCATCGAGGGCAGCGCGATCTTGCTGCGGCGGTCGTACAGCTCGCAGGACTCGATGCCGTCCAGCATCTTGTAGCCGGAGCTTGGCAGCCAGGTGTGGAAGAAATATTTTTTTGCCTTGGCCATCTTCAGCGGAAGGTCGGTCGGAACCTTGAAGTCGATGCTGATGTGGGCGTATTTGCCTGCGGGCAGCTCCCGCACAACAAAGCAGTCAGCCTGCTGGGCGGTATCCACCAGGTCCCCCACAAAGTAGGTGAAGCTGCCGGCGCTGTCCGGCAGGGAGAAGATGACCATGGTGCCGCTGGGGTTGGTGCGGTTTTGCAGCTGGTCGCGCTTGCCGTTGAAGGAGGTCTGCAGCGCGCTGACATCCTTGCGGTAGCTGCGTTTGGTGGTTGGCGTCTGCATGCCGGCGACAAAACGGGGCTGTTCGTATTCCTTGATGCGGACGGTAAAGGGATCTTTCTTTTTTTTGAAAAAGGAAAACATAACAGAGAAAGCCTCCTGGATAAAAATAAGCCCCCTGAGGGAAACTCAAGGGGCATTTCTCACAGGGAGCAAAAGCGCACTGTGAGGGAAAACACTGAGGTTAGTGGGTGGAGCCGCTTGCAGAAACAATGTCTTTTTCGTTTTCGATTGCAGCCTCGATGGAGAGCTTCAGGCCTTTGCTGATCTCCTCGATGGTCATCGAAGCGAAGTTCGGATGGTTCTGAATGGTCGCGTACGGAACATGGATGAAGCCGCCGCGGATATTCGGGAACTCATGGTCGATCTGATAGAGCAGATGGTACATCAGGTCGTTGCAGACATAGGTGCCGGCAGTGTTGGAAACGGAGGCCGGAACGCCGTTGTCCATCATCTTTTTGACCATTGCTTTGATTGGCAGCTTGGAGAAGTAAGCGTCCGGGCCGTCCTCATAGATCTTTTCACCCTGTGGAACGTTGCCTTCGTTGTCCGGGCCGCCGGTCGGGCAGTCCTCGCAGTTGATGGCGACACGCTCCGGGTTCATCGCGGTTCTGCCGCCGGCCTGACCGACCAGAATGACGATGTCCGGTTTCTCGCTGCGGACAAGCTCCTGAACCTTTTCGCCGCCCTTGTGGAAGACAACCGGGATCTCGGCTTTGACAATCTGCGCGCCCATGATCTCATCTGGCAGCAGGCGGACAGCTTCGAAGGAAGGGTTCATTGTTTCTTTGCCGAATGGCTGAAAACCGGTAATCAAAACTTTCATGGTACATTCTCCTTTTTCATTAAAAATAGCGTGTTTTTTCATGAGGTTACACTTATGAATCAAACGGCGGGAAGGCCGTCTTTCATAATCAGCGTGCTGTCAGCATAGATGGTTGGCTCCCGAAAGACCAGGTCAAAATGGCCGGCGGCGTCGTGGATGCCGCCCAGAGCCAGGTTTCTCCCCATGCCGATATGGAAGGTGGAGAAGGTGGATTCGTCCTCGATGTAGCAGTTGCCAAGGCAGCGGGAACGGCGGTTGAGACCGATGCCAAACTCCCCGGCGACATAGATGCCGGGATCGTCAAAGCTGTCCATATAGCAGCGCAAAACCTCCCCGGCGGCGCTCTGCTCGATCTCGGACAGCCTGCCATCGTGAAAGGTCAGGGCAATGGGGGAGGATGGAACGCCGATATAGCCGAGCGAGGCGTCCACCACAGCGTGCCCGTTGGTTCTGGTTTCCTCGATGCCGATGTAGATTTCAAAGCTGGAGGAGCCCACCTTGCCAGAGGTGTCGGCCATACCGTTAAACAGCCCCGGCTGCCGTCCCCTTTTGCCGAAGGTAAGGTCGGTGCCGAGCGCGGTGGTAACATGAATCTGCTGTGACTGGGACAAAACCCGCAGCATACCGGAGGCAGCCTCCGCAGCTTCGCTGGGGTCCATCTGCAAAAAGTCGAAGGTAAGCATCGACTGGCGGTTGTTGGTGGCAAGTGGCAGCGACAGAAAGCGTTTGCCGTGAAGCAGCACCTCCCGCACTGCCCGCGTGGTGATCAGGGAGAAGTTGGTGGCGCCGATGATGACATCGTTGTACAGGAAAAACTCCAGCATGGTGTCAAACAGATGTCCCGGCTGGGAGCTGCTTTCCGGAATGGTGACCATCGAGACAGCCCCGCCGGCCCGCTGCACCGCCCGCCACAGCGCAAGACCTTCCTGCTGGTGGGTGTCGTCGGTGATAATCAGAACCTTTTCATCCGGTTTGACCCGGCACCATCGATGGATGACAATATCCGCGCCTTCTTCGATAGACAGCATTGCGGGATCACATCCTTTAAAGGTTCTGGAAAGGGCCTGAAGCGAAGCGCGACAGACCCTTTTCCAAAAACGATATGTTTTATGCGTTGACCATCAGGCACATGTAGATGATCTGGAAGACCAGCATCAGGATGGAAGGGATAATCTGCATCTTGATGATGGAATATTTGTTCTTGACCTCCAGGTAGATACCGGGAACGATGTTGAAGTTTGCAGCCATTGGGGTGAGCAGGGTGCCGCAGTAGCCGCAGGTCATTGCCAGCGTTACCATGTACAGCGGGTTTGCGCCCTGGCTGATGACAAACGGAACACCGATACCGACGGTCATAACGGTGATCGCGGCGAAGGCGTTGCCCATGATGATGGTGAAGAGCATCATGCCGACAGCGTACGCAACAATACCGATGTAAACATTATTGGCAGGGATGATGGCGCCAAACAGATTGGAGAACGCGTCGCCGACACCGGCCTCGGTGAAGACCGCGCCCAGGCAGGTCAGCAGCAGAGGCATGATGTAGGTAGGACCGGTCATATCCAGGAAGCGGCGGCCCTCCTCCAGGAAGGTCATTGCCTTGTTCTCGCGGTTCCAGATAACCAGCAGGATGACGCCGACGATGGTCGCAAACAGCGAGCCGAGCAGCGAGCTCCAGCCGGAGAGGAAGACGGAGATCAGGATGGAGAACACACCGGCGCCGAACGCAGGGATAAAGATCTTCATACCGATCTTCTTAAAGTTCTTCTGCTGTTCCTCTTTGGTTGCGGATTCCAGATTGCCGCGTTTTACCATGCTCAGCGCAGCAGGGACGCTGACGATGGCGACGATGATGCCGCTTGCGATTGCAGGCAGCCACTGGCCGAACGCGACAACGATGCCCAGCGCGAACCAGAAGCATCCGGATGGAATGTAGTGTTTGTTGGCTTTTACCATCCACGCTCTGACGCCGCAGTACATGCAGAAGAGGCCGGACAGGATGTACATGATCTGTACAAGCTTGTCGGAGATGGTGTAATCAGCGCTCATAAAGTAAGATAACATCTGAATTTGTCCCCCTTCCGCTTAGTTGGCTTTGGCAGCATTACCCTTCTTGTAGATGTCAGGATAATGTTTCTTGATCTGGCGGTTATCGACGATGAGGGTCTGGGTGGCGTTGACGATCGCAGCGAAGATGGCGACTGGGATCTGAACAACAACGATCTGCATAACGTCGACCTCGTAGCCGATGGAAAGCAGGGTGGACTGGATGAGCAGTACCGAGGAGTTGGCCGCGAACAGGCACTGACCAAAGAAGTTGGAGATGTTGTAGTCTTTGCCGTACAGGGCCTTGATGGTCTCCTCGTGTTCCGGATCGACGTCATAGCCGTGCGCTTCGATGATACCGGTGGTCATAGGCATCAGGATTGGACGGACAAAGCTGGTGATGCCGGTGATCGGGATCTTGAAGATGATGCACAGCTGGTCGATGACGCCCCAGATGGCGATCAGCATACCGGAGGTCAGGCCCTTGATCTTGCGGATCAGGTCGGCGGCAGCTTCCTTCAAGCCGTTGCGCTCCAGGGTGCCGGTCAGGATCATCAGGATGATGGTGATCAGCTGGCTGCGGCTGGAGACAAAGTTGGTGCCGATGATCTCCAGCAGGTCAACCACGTTGATGCTGCCCGCGATTGCGGTGACGATGGCGGAGACAAAGATGATGGCGATCGGTTCGAGTTTAATGGCGAAGCCTACAATTACGACAAGCACGCCAAGTAAACACCAATACATAAAAACACCCCTTCATAAAAGATTAAAAAAGATTGAGGAGGAACCCGCTCCTCCTCACATAAAGATTGCCGGCAATCTTTATGCTTTCTTACTGTATTATACTACGGCAAACGCTTAAAAACAAGACGTTTTCACCAAAATATGAATTTTTTATGAAATTGACAAATCGAAAAAAACCGTTTTTTTCAGAATGGAAAAATCATTGGTAAAAGCCTACAAATCCAAGACGCTTTAACAGGCAAAAGCGACAAGACTATATGAAAAATATGTAAAGAAACAAGGCGGATGGCGGAAGTGTGAAGGGGAATTTTGCATAAAATTTTAATAGAGTGAATTTATACACACCTAATTTTACAAAAGGAAATAAAGATAGCCACCAGTCAGATGCGTGTTTTGTCCAAAAATAAAGAACCCCGCAAAGCGGATGCTTTGCGGGAACACAGCATTGTAAAGATGCGGCAACAAAAAAGTGAAGCAAAAGCTGCATAGCCTGAGGAAGCGGCAGGCGTCCGGCTAGTCGTGCAGCTGCATGGGCAGGCCAATCAGCTCCTCCCAGCTTTCGGCAAGCGGTTTGGAGAGGGCGTGGCCGATCTTGGAGATAAAGATCAGGCGGGACGACGAGTGCGGCATGCAGGGGGCAAAGTGGATGCGGGAGCCCACCACGTCCACCTGGCTCCAGCCGTTTTCAAACAGGCAGAAGCCCTTGATGCGGTAGGTCTCGGGGATGAAGCGCTCGATGAAGGCGACCACCTTGTCCCGCGGCAGGCGGTGGACGCAGTTGAGCACGATCGAGTCGGGCAGGCGTCCGGTGTCCGCATCCTCCTCCTCGCTGGTGGGGTGGGAGAGCAGGTCGTGCTCGAGCAGCTCCAGGCTGAAGCCGCCGTAGGAGCAGCTGACGATGTCGCAGTCGGGATTGATGCGGTGGATCTGCGCCTTGAGCATCCCCAGCAGCTCCGGCGCCACCAGGTCCGCTTTGTTGATGACCGCAAGGTGGCAGTGGCACAGCTGGCGCTTGACCATCTCCACGTCCTGAATCTGCTCCATGAAGTTGTCCGCGTCGATCAGACAGATGATGCCCTGCACCGCATAGTGCTGCATCAGGTCGGCGTTTTCCTCGCTCTCCAGAATCTTTTTGACGTGGACCGGGTCGGACAGGCCGGACACCTCCACAAACACCATCTCCGGCTGGCAGCGGTGCATGTAGGCCAGCGCCTGCGCCAGGGCGTCCTCGCTGCAGCTGCACTGCAGCGAGCCGTTGTCCAGCATCTCGATCGAGATGTCCTCCTTCTCCTGAATATTCTGCCGGTGCAAAAGGGGCGGCTCGGTGAAGATGACGCCGATCTTTTTGTCCGGGTTCTGGCGCAGGATGCTGAGCAGGGCGGTGGTTTTGCCCGAGCCGACAAAGCCGGTCAGGCAGTATAAAGGAATTAACGTTTCGAGCATAAAGAATCCTCCATTCTGCTATCAAAATTTCCTGCCGTGAAAAAACGGCGGAAAGAGGTTGCGGGCAGCAGCGGTATAAGAAAAGTCTACAAAATCAGTTTACTGTTCTTTGCGTCGATTGTCAATGAGAAAAGGGAACAGAAAAGGAATTTTTTCGCAGCGGCCCTGAAAGCTTGTCCCGGCCGCGGCAAAGCAGTATAATGAAAAAAAGAAAGGGAGGGAGAAAAATGAATCTACAGGGCCTTGCGCAGTCGCTGGGCTGCCGCCTGGTGGAGCCGATCGAAAAGGGCTGGTCCGGCGACCGCAAATTCCTGCTGGAAGATGGGGCAGGCGAACGCTTTGTGCTGCGCCTGTCGGCAAAGCAGGAGGAGCCAAAAAAGCGCCGGGAGTTTGAGCGGGTGCGGCAGCTTGACGCGATGGGGCTGCCGGTGTCCCGGGCGGTGGCCTTTGGCTGCCGGGAGGATGCGGTCTACCAGCTGCTCGGCTGGGTGGAGGGGTGCGACCTGCGCCAGATGCTGCCGACCCTGCCCGAGGACGAGCAGTACCGCCTGGGGGTGCAGGCAAGCCGGGTGCTCAGAAAAATCCACACCCTGCCGCTGCGCCCCGGTGAGGGCAGGGGCAAGGAGGAACAGCAGCAAAAGATTCTCTCCCGCCTGGACCAGTACGAACAGGGGCAGCTGCGCCTGCCCGGCGACGAGCGGCCGCTGCGCTTTGCGCGGGAGCAGGTCGGGCTGGTGGGGCAGCGCCCGCCGGTCTGGTGCCACGGGGATTTCCACGCGGGCAACCTGATCTACACCCCGCAGGGGGAGGCGGCGGTCATCGACTTTAACCGGATGCGCCCGGTTGACCCCTACGAGGAGTTTTATAAGGTGGAGCTGTTCGACGCCGAGGACAGCATTCCCTTCGCTGCCGGGCGGATAGACGGGTATTTCGACGGGGAAATCCCGCCCGCTTTCTGGCAGGTGCAGAAGGTCTATGTGGCGTACACCATCCTGTACAGTCTCCTGTGGGCAGCACCCTTTGGACAGGGGGAGGTCGACGGGATGCGGGCGCGCTACGAGCGGTCGATGCGCGCCTACGACAACTTTGAGCGGGAGGTCCCGCGCTGGTACGAGGACTACAAAAAGAGGTAGAGCAGTGCCAGCATCAGGCCGTTGTCGGACCTCTCTCCGGCCAGCAGAAAGAACAGGGCGAGGATGAGCAGCCGGTCGTGGTCCAGGTGCAGGCTGTCCAGCACCTGCTCGAGCGAGAAGCCGCCCTGCCCCAGCGCGGGAAGGGAAAGACCAGACCCGTTGGCAGAAGGCTGTCCCTGGGATGGATGTTGCTGCTGTGGCCTTGGCTCCGGCTGCGGCGCAGGAGAAGGAGCGGGCTGTGGCTGTTGTACCGGCTCCTGCGGCGGCAGCTCTGGCTGACGCTGCTGCTCCTGCTGCTGCGGGGAATCCTGGACAAAGAAGGAGGGCGCGCGCGGCGAGTGGCGGATGGCCTGCTCGGAGCGGCGCTGCATCTGGCGGACCCGCTCCACCGCCTCCTGCTGCATCCGCTGCAGCTCCTGCGGGGTGTATCGTTTTTCTTCCCACTTCATTGGCTGTCACCTCCCAGCGCGAACAGGCCGCTCTCCTTGAGGGCCGGCAGCAGCTGGATCAGCTGCATGATGCGGATGGCGTCGTCCACCTTTCTGGCCCGCCGCGGGGAGAGCAGCGGCCGCATCGCCCGCAGCAGGTCGATGTTGGGGTTGGAGCGGGAGAGGGCCTGCATCGTCCGCTGAATCTTTAAGATGGTGTCCATGCTGATGGCGGGCGCGTTGGCCCCGGATGGGGAGCCCTGTAAGGCGGATAGGAGGGCCTGCAGGTCAGGCCCCTGTGGGGCCTGACCTGCAGAGTTTGTACCATTTTGCGCCGCGCCCTGCTGCAGGGCCAAGAGCAGGGAAGAGAGATTGGGGGCAGAATTGCCCTTGCTCCCGTTTTCCATCTGCTGCTGTAAAGTCGAGAGCAGGGCGGAAAGATTGGCTCCCGCAGGGGGCTGCGAAGGCTGGTTCTGGCCGCTGCTCCCGTTCTCCATCTGCTGCTGTAAGGACGAGAGCAGGGCGGAGAGGTTGGGTTCAGAGGAACCTTGCCCGGAGGATGCCTGCTGGGCGTTCGTCTGCGCGTTGGCCGGCCCGCCCAGCCCCAGGGAGGAGAGCATCTGTCCGAGCTGCTGCATCTTCTGCGGGTCGTTTAGCTGCTGGAGCAGCAAGTCGCCAATATTTTCGGTTAGGGGCAAAGCCGATCACTCCTTTGCGGTGAGAGAATCGATTCAGCGCAGGCGGTTTAACAGTTCCTGCATCTTCTGCGGGTCGTTTAATAGCTGCTGCATCTGCTGCTGGATTTGCTGCTGCTGGTTTCCCAGCGCGCTCAGGTTGCCGTTTTCCAGCTGGCGGCGCAGCGCCTGCGGGTCGATGTGCAGCTGTTTGCCCGCCATCTTCAATAGCAGCTCGAGCTGGGCGGGGGAGATTTGATTTTGGTTCATGGCAAGTCGCTCCTTTTTGCGTTTTGGGTACGGACGGATTTTCTTTTTCCCATTATATGAAGGCAAAACCGGAAAGTTGCCTCCGGCTTTTTTATTGGCGGCGGCCTGCCGCCGGATGCGAGGAGGGCTAACGCCCTCCTCTGCGCTCCACCTAAGTGGGGGCCGAAGGCCCCCACAACCCCCATGGGGAGGGCGCTCCGCCCCATGCCCCGGGGAGGTTTTGCGGGACTGGTAGTCCCTGCACTCACCGATGCGGGCGCTCCGCCCCGCGCCCCGGGTGACTTTCGTTTCACGACGAAAGTCACCAAAGGCGTGTCAGGGGGTGTCCCCCTGAACCCCCTTGGGGGGCATTATCATCCCCCCAACGGCGCGCGCGCCGTTCCCCCCAGAAGGACTCTCCACGGGGAGAGTTGAGGGAGGCGCAGGTCTGCGCTCCCCTCCGCGCCGGATAAGGACGTCACAATTTACTCACAATTAGTTGATACAATAGTGGTAACGGAGGTCTAAACACTTTTCTATATCTCTATTTTACCAA
>OGGQ01002339.1_pt1 | contig 21008 bp, 15 predicted proteins | sample 1571191 | NCBI WGS metagenome assembly OGGQ01 (sample SAMEA2582061, study PRJEB24529) | metagenome | biome: Human gut stool | place: China | collected 2011
CCCGCTGCTGTACATACAGCAGCGGGGCACGGTTTTGTTTCATACAGGTTATTCAGACCACAGCGCCGGGGTGGAATTTAATAATCAAACTTCCACATGTAGCGGCGGTAGGTCATGGGGTGCATCCGCACATCTCCCATGGCGGCGATATACTGCTTGGAGATCGGGTGCAGCAGCAGGGCGTTGAAGTACTCCGCCACCTGCTCGGGCAGCTGGCCCAGGCCCAGCTTCTCCGCGTCAATAATCCAGTGGTGGCCGCCGAACTGGTTGAGGAACCGCTCCGCGCGCTCATCCAGCGGGCGGTTCCGGCCCACGCTCTTAAAGAGCAAAATGGCCAGATTCTTGTCGCAGGTCTCGAAGGCGCCGTGGAAATACTCCCCGGAGTGGATGGGGACACAGTGCACGGTCTGCATCTCCTGGAAGAAGCAGAAGGCGTCCGAATAGGAGACTTCCCACGCCGCGCCGCTGCTCATCACATTCCACACTTCATCGTCCTTATAGTTCATGGCAAAGGCCGCCGCGTCCGCCTTTACTCCCTCATAGGCCGCGTGGTAGATCTCCGGCATCTTCTCAAATGCCTCCATGGCCTGGTCATAATAGGGGTAGTTGTCGTACTCCTTCAGCAGCCAGAAGGCAATCTTCAGCGCGGTGCCCTGGCTGTTGCAGTGGATGAGCTCCGGCTGCTTATACCACTCATCCGCGTGATAATAGGTGATGTAGTAATGGGCGGTCTGAGCGGTCAGGGAATCGGCGTAGCCGGACAGTCCGATGGTCACAGCTCCCTTTTCCTTGGCCACCCGCAGGGCCTCAACCGTCTCGGCAGTGGCCTTGGTGGACGTGGCAATCACCAAAGAATTGGGTCCCACAGTCCGGGGCGTGGCATTGACGAACTCACTGCTGTTATATCCCATCACCTTCAGGGTGCTCTCCTGCCCCAGCAGATAGCGCGCAGGATAGGAGGAGGCAAACGAACCTCCACAGGCCACAAAGATCACCTGGCGAAGGCCGCCGTTGGCTTCAAGATCCTGTTTGGCCTTTGACATTACATCTTGAACTTCCTGCATTCCTTTGACCATTGCACATTTACTCCTTTTCCTTACTTTTGCTCACGCGCTCCGGTGGCGCTTTCATCCACAAAATAGTTGGCGCCCTCACGGCCGATGACCACACCGTACTGAGCCTTGGCCGCCTCAACCGAGACTTTGCCTTCCACCACATCCTGCAGGACCTTCTCCGCCGGGCGCTTGTGGGGATCTCCATAGCCGCCCGCGCCGGGAGTGATGACCCGGATGATGTCGCCCTTTTTCAGCGGCAGACTGGTGGTCTTATGGCCCATCTGGGTGATCGAGCCGTCGCTGGCCGCGATCCGGTAGAACGCGCCGGTTCCGCCCGGAAGGCCGCCTTCCAGCCCCCAGGGGTGGAACTTGTGCCGGTCGCCAAGGCCGGTATAGAGCACGTTGTCCTGAAGAATCTCCAGCTCACGCTCAATGCCCAGGCCGCCGCGCATCTCGCCCGCTCCACCGGTATCCGTTTTCAACTCGTACTTACGGGCCAGAATGTTGGTAAACTCCATCTCCGTGGCCTCAATGGGCATGTTGGAGGTGTTGGTCATGTTCACCTGCACGCCGGAGAGTCCGTCATAATTTCTGGACGCTCCGCCGCCGCCGGCAATAACCTCATGGAAAATGAACACGTTGTCCGTGCCGATAGCGCCGTCTCCGGCCAGAATGGTGGTGGTGCAGGCGCCGTTTCCGGCGGTGACAATAGTATCCGGGAAGATGGGTGCCAGAGCGCCGAAGATTGCGTCGGGAATCCGCTGCTCACAGTCAATCTGCGCGCCCACAGGGCTGGGCTCGGTGGGATTGACGATGCAGCCCTTGGGGGCAATCAGTGTGACGGCCCGGTTAATTCCCTCGTTGGCGGGGATGTCGTCGCCCATCAGCGCCTTCACCGCAAAGAACACCGCAGCCTGGGTGCAGGGATAGGGCACATTGATCGGCGCCTTGATCTGGTCCGCCGTCCCGGTAAAGTCAAAGGTAAGGTTGTCTCCCTTCACGGTAACGGAGACGTGGATAGGCAGAGGATCGGGGTACTTCTCTCCGCAGCCATCCACATAATCGGTGTAGCTGTACACGCCGTCGGGCAGTCCGGCCACCACGGCCCGGACCCGCCGCTCCGAGTAGTCCACCAGCTCGGTCATGCAGTCAATCAGGGTGTCGCCGTAGCGGTCATAGGCCTCCTTCAGCCGCTCCACGCCGATGAGGTTGGCGGAGATCTGGGCCGTCAGGTCGCCCTCCCGCTCCTGGGGAACACGGGTGTTGTCCAGCAGGAGGTCCATGACGCCCTGCTCCAGCTTGCCCTCCCGGCGGATGCGGATGACCGGGATGCGGATGCCCTCCTGGAACAGGGAATCCGCGTCTCCGGAGGTGGAGCCGGGCACCTTGCCGCCGATGTCCGAGTGGTGGGCAATGTTGGCAATCCAGCCGATGAGCTTATCCCCTGCAAAGGCGGGCGCCGCGATGACAATGTCGGGAAGGTGGTTTCCGCCTCCGTGATAGGGGTCGTTGGCAATGAACATGTCGCCGGGCTTGACATTCTCCCGGCCGAATTTGTCGTAGATCTTGGGCACCACACCCAGCATGGAGCCCAGCAGCACCGCCAGGCTCTCCACCTGGGCCACGCTGTTTCCGTCGGGGTCGATGACGGCGGTGCACACGTCCCGCCGCTCCTTCATGTTTGTGGAGTAGGCGCTGCGGACAATGATGCCGAAGGTTTCTTCCGAGATGGACATCAACAGGTTCCGGAGCACTTCCGCAGTGACTGTATCAATTTTCTTTCCCATCTTTTTTCTCCTCGTCATGGATTTTCAGGTTATGATAACCGTCCACATGGATGACCCAGCCAGCGGGTACCACCAGGGTGGTGTCCATCTGCTCACAGATACAGGGGCCGGGAATGGACTGGCCCGGCACAAAGTCCTCCCGCTGGTAGACCGGGGTTCTCACATAGTAATCCTGACCCTGGAACAGGACCTGACGATAAGCAATGGGGTCGGGCAGGTTCGTCTCCGGGCGAAGCGGCTCGGGTTTCAGGTCGGGCTTGTCAATGATGCCGATGGCGGAAACCCGGTAGTTGACAATCTGCACCACCGCGTCCTTCTTGCAGTAGCCGTAGCTGCGCTTGTGCTCGGCGTGGAAGTTCTCCAGGACCTGCTCCAGAATCTCGGCGCTCATGTTTCCATCGGGCACCGGGATGCAGATTTCGAAATTCTGCCGCTGATAGCGCATGTCCAGGAAATACTCAAACCGCCGGCGCTCCTGAGGCACGCCCTCCTTGTCCAGCAGGCCGTCGCCCTGCTGGGTCATGCTGTGGAACTGGCGTGCAATCTCCTCCACATTCTCCGGCACACCGTCCAGCACCATGGTGCGGGACAGGTCGAACTTGGTGTCCGCCAGCAGCAGACCCAGGCTGCACAGCGTACCGGGGTGGGGCGGAATGAGAACCTCCCGCATGCCCAGCTCCTTGGCCACCTCACAGGCGTGGAGCGGACCGGCACCTCCGAAGGCCATCAGGCTGAATTCCCGCACATCGTATCCCTTCTCCACCGACACACTGCGGATGGCGCGGACCATGTTGGAATTAACCACGGTAATGATGCCGTTGGCTGCCTGCTGGAGATCCAAATCGGACTTGTCACAGATCTTGGTCTGAATGGCCTTCTTGGCCAGCTCCAGATCCACCTCCATGCGCCCGCCCAGAATCTTCTTCTGGTTCAGCTTGCCCAGCACGATGTTGGCGTCTGTGACGCAGGGATTCTCACCGCCGCGCATGTAGCAGGCGGGGCCGGGGGTGGCACCGGCGCTCTTGGGGCCCACCTTCAGTGCGCCGCCGTCATCAATCTTGGCGATGGAGCCGCCGCCGGCGCCGATGGTGATGATGTTGATCATGGGGATGCGGGCGGGATAGCCCTCCACCGTCCGCTCGTTGGAGACCTGGGGGGTGTAGTCCTCAATCAGGGAGATATCGGCGCTGGTTCCGCCCATATCAAAGGTGATGATCTTGTCCGCCTGGCACTGTCTTCCGATGTAGGCCGCGGCAATGACGCCCGCCGAGGGGCCGGACACCGCCGTCTTGATGGGGCAGTCCACCGTCTCCTTGATGGAGATGATGGAGCCGTTGGACTGGGTGACATAGGGCTCCACCTGAATGCCGATCTCCTCCACGGAGTTGCGGAAGTTGTTGACGTATTTCTTCATCACCGGCCCCAGGTAGCTGTTGAGCACCGTGGTGCTCATACGGCTGTACTCCCGGAACTCGGGGACCAGCTTGCTGGAGATGGTGACGTAGGCCTCGGGGAACTCCTCCCGGATGATCTCCTCAATGCGCAGCTCATGGACCGGATTGACAAAGGAGAACAAGGTGCATACGGCGATGGAAGCCACCTGCTGCTCCTTCAGGTACCGGACCACCCGCCGGGTCTCCTCCTCGTCCAGGGGCGTGTCCACCGTCCCGTCGTAGCGGATTCGCTCAGTCACGGTGCAGTTGAGCCCGGAGGGAATCAGCGGGAAGGGCTTCTGGGCCTGGAGGTTGTACAGGGAGGGGCGGCGCTGGTTTCCGATCTCCATCAGGTCCTTGAAGCCCTTGGTGGTAATCAGACCCACCCGCGCGCCTTTTTTCTCAATGAGGGCGTTGGTTCCCACCGTGGTCCCGTGGGCCAGATAGGAAACCGAGTCCGCCTGGGCCTTTTTGATGGCCAGCACGGCCAGAACGCCCTGAATAATGGCTTTTGAGGGGTCCGCGGGCGTGGAGCTGTCCTTATAGTGGAACAGCTCTCCGCTCTCGTGCTCAAATACGGAAAAATCCGTAAAGGTACCTCCTACATCTACGCCAATCATATATGCCATATGGTTCACCTCATCCTACAATTTGGAGTGTTTTTTCGTAAAACCTACGGATTTCCGTATTTTCCGTCTCAATTCTCCCTCTCGTTCAGGGGGTGCCGCGGCGGTTTTCCGAACCGCCGCGGCACCGTGCTGCTCAGAGACTTAGTGCTCGTTCACCACAACCTGCTCCAGGCAGATACCGGCCTGCTGGCTCAGAGAGCCGGAGAGGAAGTCAAAGTTCTGGACATAGTTGCCGGACACGAAGGCCTGCTCCCGGTAGCAGATGAAGACCAGGGGAGACAGCTCCAGAGCCCGCTCGCGGAACTGCTGGTAGATCTCCTCGCGGGCAGTCTCGTCCAGAGTGGTGCGGCCCTCATACAGCAGCCGGTCGATTTCCTCGTCGGCAAAGTAGGGGGACGCGTCCATGCGGACCTCGCCGCTCTGATAGAAGATGGTGGCCCAGTCCATATCCAGGATCTTGCCGATGGTGCCGCAGACGATCATGTCGTAGTCGCCGGTGTTGCTGCGCTCAATGCGGGTGGCCCAGTCGGGCAGGTCGGCGGTCACCTCAATGCCGATCTCCGCCAGGGAGGACTGCACCACAAGGGCGGTCTGCTCATGGAAGGAATAGTCGCTGGTGGCCAGAATGTTGCAGCTGAAGCCGTCGGGATAGCCCGCCTCGGCCAGCAGCTCCTTGGCCTTATCCAGGTCGCGGCTGAAGTAGTTGTCGAACTCGCCGTTATAGCCCTGCTGGCCCGCGATGGTGGGGAAGCCGTAGAGGGCCTCGCCGCGGCCGTTGAAGGCGGTCTCAATTACGGCCTCACGGTCAATGGCATAGGCGACGGCCTGGCGCACGCGGGGATCGGCGAAGGGGCTGCCCTCTTTGCAGTTGAACTCAAGCATCATGAAGGCGCCCTGGCGGCTGTACACGGAGACGTCGGAGTTGCCCTCAAACTGGGTCACGGCGGTGGCGCTCACATAGTCGATGAGGTCAACCTCGCCGGTGAGCAGAGCGTTGTTGCGAGTGGTCTCGTCCAGATAGAAGATGAAGCTGACATTCTTGGTCTTGGGCAGGCCCTCCTTGTAGTAGCCGTCATAGCCCTGAACGTCGATCTGGAGACCCCGGTCCCAGCTGACAAACTGGTAGGGGCCGCAGCCCATGGCGCTGGTGGCGATGTCGTTGCCGGCCTCCATCCAGGCCTTGCTGATGATGGCGCTCTCAGGCAGGCTCAGGTACTCCAGGAAGGGGGCGCAGGGCTCGGCCAGCACGAACTCCACGGTCTTGTCGTCCACCACGTTCACGGTGGTGCCGGCGCCGGTGAAGTAGGACTTATAGGTGGCGGTGCTGTCCTCGGCCATGATCCGGTCGAAGCTGTACTTCACGTCCTCGGCAGTGACGGGGGTGCCGTCGTGGAAGGTCACGTTGTCCTTCAGCTTGAAGGTATAGGTCAGGTTGTCATCAGAGATGGTGTAGCTGTCGGCCACCTCGCACTGGATCTCGCCGTCCAGGTTGTAGCCCACCAGGCCGCGGTAGACGTTCTGGAGCAGGAAGCGGGTGGAGACGTTGGAGTGGATGTGGGGATCCAGGGTGGACGGCTCCACGCTGGTGCCCACCAGCAGGGTGTCCACCGTACCGTCCGCGGGTTCCGCGTTTTCCAGGCTGCCGGAAGCGGCCTGGGAGCCTGATTTGTCGCCGCTGCCGCAGCCGGCCAGCAGGCCAAGGGAGAGGGCCAGGGCAAGGGACATGCTGATGAGTTTCTTCATGTTCATTTTGGTTCCTCCTCTTCAAAATTTAAGTTCTTCTTTGGAAACGAACTTGACCGGGGTACAGGGACTTTGCGTCAGAAGCTCTTTTTCAGTTTGGGGTCCAATATGTCACGCAGGGCGTCGCCCATCAGGTTGGTGGACAGGATGGTCAGGCACAAAAACAGGGAGGGCCAGAACATGTACTGTCCGTTGACGGCGATGTAGCCCCGAGCGTCACCGATCATCTGGCCCCAGGAGGGGGCGGGAGGGATTACGCCAAGGCCCAGGAAGCTCAGGCCGCTCTCCAGCAGGATGCCGCTGGAAACGGTCAGGCTGAACTGGATAATCAGAGAGGAGACGATGTTGGGCAGCAGGGTTTTCAGCAGGATGCGCATGGTACTGGCACCCAGCAGCTGCTGGCTCTCCACATACTCCATTTTCCGAAGCTTGCGGGTGGAGGAGTAGGCTATTCGGCAGAAGTGGGGGGTATAGAGGATTCCCACCACTATCACCAGGTTGAACACGCCCTTGCCCCACAGGCCTACCACCAGCATGGCCAGCAGAATGGAGGGGAAGCACAAAATCACATCCACCACACGCATGATGGCGTTTCCCAGCGCATCCTTGGTGTAGCCGGCCAGCAGGCCCAGCAGGGAGCCGGCGGCCATGGCGATGATGGTCCCGCCAAAGGCCACGATCATGGTGGGCTGGATGCCCACCACCAGGCGGCAGGCGATGCAGCGTCCGTATTCATCGGTGCCCATAGGGTACTCTGCCGAGGGAGGCGCCAGCGTCTCCGTGGCATGGATCTCCAGCGGATCATGGCTGATCAGCAGGTTCCCGAACAGGGCCACGAACAGAAGCGGAATCAAAATAATGGCGCTGAGCAGAAATTTCTTATTCCGAACACATTGTTTCAATATCGACATCTTTTCATCTCCTCTACCGCGCCCGAGGATCCAACAGTCCGTACAGCAGATCGACCACCATGTTGGTCAGGATAAAGATAGCGGACAGGACCAGCATGCACCCCTGAATCAGGGGATAATCCCGGTTGTTGATGGCGTCTACCAGCAGTGTGGCGATGCCCGGCCAGTTGAAGACCGCCTCGCACAGCACCGTATTGGCAATCAGGTTGCCCAGCTGCAGGCCGATGATGGTAACCACCGGAATGAGCATATTGCGCATCACATGCTTGAGATAGACCTTGCTCTTGGGCAGGCCCTTGGCCCGCAGGGGGCGGATGGACTCACTGCCCAGGGACTCCAGCATGCTGGACCGGGTCATCCGCAGCACCGAGGCGGCCACGCCGAAGGCCAGGGTCACCGCGGGCAGAATCAGCCGGAGCAGATGCTTTTCCAGCCCCCTGGCCACGGGCACAAAGCCGCTGGAGGGCAGCAGCCCCAGACCCAGGGAGAAAATCAGCACCATGATGTAGCCCAATACGAACACAGGCACGGAATTTCCCAGGGAGGAGATCAGCGTCAGCACCAGATCCAAAAAACCGCCCCTGCGTACCGCGGAAATGATACCCAACGGAATACCGATGATACAAGCCAGCACCAGGGCCACCACCGCCAGCTCCAGCGTACGGGGCAGGCGGTCACCGATGGCGTCCACCACCGGCCGGTTCTCTCCGTAGGAGGTGCCCAGGTCCCCCTGGAACAGCCCCGCTATCCAGGAGGTATATTGCTTGAACACCGGCTGGTCCAGCCCCAGCTCCGCCTCCAGCGCGTCGTAGGCCTCCTGATCCACCGCGGAGCCGTCCTGGCTGAGCATCATCAGCACCGGATCGCCGGGCATAATCTGAAGGGCAAAGAAGACGATGGTGACAACCACAAAGATCTGTACGATTGCCGTAAGAATTCGCTTGATAAAAAACTTGCCCATCAGTCTGCCTCCTTCTCCACCAGATGGCAGGCGGTGTAATGCCCCTCGCCCACTTTCTGAAGCTTGGGCTCCTCTGCTGCGCACCGCTCCGTGGCATAGAGGCAGCGTGTACAGAACCGGCAGCCCGCCGGCGGATTCACCGGGCTGGGAATGTCGCCCTTGATCAGCACGCGGTCAATGTTCAGGTACTCCGCCGCGCCCGGGATGGAGGAGAGCAGCGCCTGGGTATAGGGATGCTTGGGTGAGGTGTACAGGTCCGGAGCGTTTGCCACCTCGATGATCTTGCCCAGGTACATGACCGCGATGCGGTCGGATATGTACTTAATGACGCCCAGGTTGTGGGAGATGAACACATAGGTCAATCCCATACTCTTCTGGATGTCCCGGAGCAGATTCAGAATCTGCGCCTGGATGGACACATCCAGGGCCGAAACCGGCTCGTCACAGATAATGAACTCCGGGTCCATGGCCAGAGCCCTGGCAATGCCGATGCGCTGGCGCTGGCCGCCGGAAAATTCGTGGGGGTAGCGCCCCGCGTAGCCCCGGCTCAGTCCCACCAGATCCATCAGCCGCAGCACTTCTTCCTGGATCTGCTGGCTGGAGTACTGCCCCGCAATGCGGTAGGGCTCGGCAATGATGTCAAATACCTTCTCCTTGGGGTTCAGGGAGGCGAAGGGATTCTGAAAGACCATGCGCATCTTGGAGCGCTGGGCCCGGTCCATGGTCTGAATGTCCTGCCCCTTGTAGAGAATCTCTCCCGAGTCCCGCTTCACCAGGCCCAGTATCACCCGGGACAGAGAGCTCTTGCCGCAGCCGCTCTCGCCCACCAGGCCAAATGTCTCCCCCTTCTCCACGGTGAGGGAAACTCCGTCCACCGCATGGACGAACCCCTTCCCACTGGAGAACATCCCGTGCTTGACGGGAAAATACTTTTTGAGATCTTTTACCTCCAGCAACGGTTCACTCAAGGGTTCGTCGCCTCCTTTCGGCACGGCTCTGCCTGGTGGCAGGCCACAAAATGTCCCGGCTCCACTTCCACCATCCCGGGGTGCTCCTCGCTGCACACCGGCTGGGCGTTCCAGCAGCGGGTGCAGAAGTGGCAGCCCACAGGCATACTGCGGATATCCGGCACCGTCCCCTCAATGTTGAACAGCCGCTCATCCCCCGTGTCCAGCCGGGGAATGGACCGGAGCAGCCCCTGGGTATAGGGGTGGGAGGGGTTGGCAAACAGCTGCTCCCGGGAGGCAATCTCCATCATGTTTCCGCCGTACATCACGATGATACGGTCGGCCATGTCTTTGACCACGTCCAGGTCGTGAGTAATCAAAATAATGCCGATGTTAAACTGATCCCGCATCTTCCGGAGCAGGTCCATAATCTGCGCCTGCACCGTAACGTCCAGAGCGGTGGTGGGCTCATCGGCGATGAGCAGATTGGGGTGGCAGCTCAGGGCAATGGCAATCATCACCCGCTGGCACATGCCTCCTGACAGCTCAAAGGGATAGGAGGAAAACACCCGCTCAGGGCTGGGGATGCCCACCATTTGCAGCAGCTCCAGAGCCCGCTTCTTGGCCTGGTCCCGGCTCACCTTTTCGTGGGTCAGGATGGCCTCCATCAGCTGGCTGCCCACCGTGAACACCTGGTCCAGGGACATGATGGGCTCCTGAAAAATCATGGAGATCTCTTTCCCGCGGATCTTGCACATCTCCCGGTCACTCAGGCCAATCAGTTCTTTCCCCCGGTACTGAATGCTGCCGCAGTCCACAAAGCCCTGCTCCGGGAGCAGCCCCATAATGGAAAGGGAGGCCATGGTCTTTCCGCTTCCGCTCTCTCCCACGATCCCCAGGATCTCTCCCTGCTCCAACTGAAACGACAGCCCGCTTACTGCAGCAAATTTCTGCCTTCTGTTGCGAAATACCACGCTCACATCCTGTACCTGCAGTAAAGGCTCTTTCACAGGCATCCACTCCCTTCCAATTCTCTGGCGCTTCCCTGCTGCAACATCAGGGGGTTTTTATAATTGTGATCGCATACCCCTGGGGTATGGCCCGTCCATGTCCAAACGCCCCCGGCGTCAGACAGGTCTGGGCGGAAAACTCCGCGGCGGCCCGGGCAGCGGCCTCAATGGCCTCCACAGCGGGCACGCCCCCCGCCTTCCGCCAGGCCGGAATCAGGTGCACCAGCAGCGCGGAGGCAAAGGCGTCTCCCGCCCCCATGGTGTCCACCGGCTCCACATACCGGCTGGGCTGGACGATAAACTGCGTTCCGTCAAAGATCAGCGCGCCCAGCGCGCCCCGGGTGCCCACCACCAAGCGGCAGCCCATGGCGTGGATTCGGCTCAGCAGCTCCCGCGCCTGGCTGTCATCCAGCTCCGAGCAGGAGAGAAATGCGATATCCACCGCCGGCGCCACTCTGGCCAGCCGCTCCCCGTCCTTCCACTGAAGGGAGAAGTCGTAGGAGAGCACCACGCCGCTGCTGCGGATTTTGTGCAGCTCCCCGTCCAGATAGCTGTTGTTGGAGGTATGTACCACGTGGTAGGTCCGGATGTAGGCCAGGTCCTCCTCATCCAGGCACAGGGGATGGAGCCGGAGCACTCCGCCCTTGTTGCTTCCCAGAAAGACCCGGTCGCCCTGCTCCAGGGTCACCCGCGCCGCACCGTTCTCACCGGAGTACCGGCGGCACCGGGCTGTGTCCACACCCAGCTCCTTCAGGACGCCTTGTATGTGTCCGGCGGGAGCGTCGTCTCCAAACGCACCCAAAACCCCCGCCTGCGCCCCCTGTAAGTTGGCAAACGCCGCCACATTCAGCGCCTGGCCGCCCGGGTACATGGTATTCTGGTGGACATACTGGTCGCTGACGTTGTCGCCCACACCCAAAAGCCGAACCCGCTCGTTTTCCATTGCCGTCTCTCCCTGCTTCACAGTCATTGCTTCAAAAGGATATATGTCATTATAAAACATTATATCTATTTGCAAGAAAAAATCAATAGCACTTTCATCAAATAACCCCACCGTTTTGTTATTTTCGTCAGGTTCACCAGAATTCGCCTTTCATGATTGTCATTCCGCCCAAGAATTTTGTGCAATTCGTTTCCCGCTTGTGATAATTTCGGTTTTGGACCTGCCCCCATCTGACTCTATGCAAGGAGGAACAAAAAAAATACCGCGGGAAGTATTCCCGCGGTATCGGTTCTCAGCCGTTATTCGCTCCGGAGCTGCTAAAAGCACAGGGCAAAATCCATCTGTTCGCCGTAGCCAATCTGAAACGAGGTGTGGGCCGGGCGGTCGGAAATCATCTCCCAGCAAAGCCCCACATACTGAAGCACAGGCGTGGACTCCCGGATCTTTAAGTATTTGGCTATCCGGGCGTCTGCCTTGGCGATGGTGACAAACCGCTGCCCCACCACCGGCCGCAGCTCCACCGCCCGGTTCTCCTGAATGATCTGGTACATGGAGTTTTTTTCCAGGTCCGCCTGGAGCAAAAAGTCGTAGTCCATGGAGAAGCAGTCCCGCTCAATGACAATGGGAATGCCATCGGCAAACCGCAGCCGCTCGATCAGCAACACCTGGCTGCCGGAAGGAAGGGCCAGCTTTGCCAGCAGCTCCGGCTCCGGGTGGGCGAGCACCTCCCTGCGCAGCAGCTTTGCCGACGCTTTCATGTGGTTGGCGCTACAAATCTCCGTAAAGCTCAGGGCTTTTTGGGAGTAAGGCCTGGAAAAGCTCTTCTTCGTCACAAAGGTGCCCTTGCCCTGTTTTTTCTGCAGGACATGCTCCTCCACCAGCTCACTGATGGCGCGGCGGATGGTGATCAGGCTGACATTATACATGGCGGCCAGTTCCTTTTCCGCCGGAAGTCTTCCATTGGGCTGGTACTTTTCACTGTGGATGTCGGATAAAATATGCTCTTTCACCTGCAGATACAGGGGCGTGATGCTGTTAGAGTCTATCATACCCAATTCCCCTCGGCCTTCCGTGAAATATAGCTCCTCTTATCTCTCATTATAAGGTAATATGATATGCTATGTCAAAGGGTTTGGGAAAATATTCAAAAATTTGGCCTTCCGCTCCCATATTTGTGTGCTGAAAAACGGAACTCTCCCCCCACTCCGGGCTTTGGGACCTGTCCCGCCCCTTCTTCTTGGAGGCCGCGGCAGGGTGATGTTCCCGGCCGCAAAGGAATCTATACCACATGGCCGCTGAATTGTGATAAAATGGCACTGTCAAAATTCGCCTGCCGTTGGACGCGCCGCCGGACAAGGAGCGGGCAGATTTTTTCATGGCAAACCCAATTGTGTGAAAAAGCAGGAGGAAGACAGCATGGAGTCAAAGGAACCCAAGAAAAAGCGTTTTTATCTGAAATGGCCCTGGAATCTGGCGGTTTACGTCGTTTTGGTAATTATACTGCGCATATTTTCCATTCCCTTCATCTGTATCATCATGTGGTGGAATAAGAAGCAGCAGCCGGACGGCCCCGAGGAGGGCTACTGCCTCCAGCGCACCCGGGGACAGCTGATTCAGCTGGTGTGGGCCGCCGTTTTTCTGCTGGTGGGCGCATCCGGTGCGGCCTGGCTGGTGAGCGCCTGGATGGAAGACCACACCACTTGGGAGTACATGGACTATATCACCCTCATCATCAGCGGCGTGGCGGCGGTGGGCGGCACCGCGGCCGCCATCTACGAGGTCTACATTGCCCTGCGGGACACCCTGTGCCCGGCGAAAAGCACGCTGGCCAAGTCCATCCGCTCCCAGCTCCCCTACCCTGATGAGGCGCCCCCCGTGCAGGAGCTGTTCGCCATGGTGGATCAAGATATCAAAGAGAACGGACAATGGTTCGGAAAGCTGGCCATCGGCAAAAAGTGGGTATTGGGGGATGAAGTCTCCTCCATCTCCCGCATCCGGGGAGTCTTCGGCCGGAACGAGCGGAGGATCTCCAACAGCGGAGGCCGGACCCGCGCAACCCTCATTGTGCAGCTGTGGATCGTGGACGACCGCCGGCAGCTGCAGCTCACCGATCTGAAAACGCCCCAGGAGCTGGAGGGGGCCATGGACTGTCTGTACCGCCTGGCTCCGGCGGCCATGTTCGAGGGCTACGACTCCAAGGAGTACAACGCGCTGGTACACGCCAGCGAGGAGGAGTGGCAGGCCAGCGAACGGGCCTACCGGCAGCGGAAAGCCCGGTTTGAAGAGCAGGAGCGCCAGGAGCAGGAGCGCCAGGCCCAGAACCAGGTGCTCACCCTGCCGGACGGTTCGGTGACCTCCCGGATCTCCGGGGACAGCCTTCGCCAGCTGCTCCTCCAATGCCGCCGGGTGGGAGAAACCCGCTCCTTCCAGCTGGTGCCGGGCGTGCCCTTCCGGGGGGAGGGCCGCACTTTCAGCCGCCTGGTCTGTTTCCCCGGCGGCGGACAGGAGCCGGTACAGCTCTTCCTGGAGGAATACTCCGGCTCGCCCAGCGAGACGGGAAAATACGGCTGGCTGTCAGAGGTCTCGCTGGGCGAGGCAGAAACCGCGCTCGGGAACTGGATCCGGGGGGAAATTCCCTCTCTCACTGGCTGGACGCCTATGGAGCGCACCGGACAGGGCTGGATGAAGGCCCTGGAGCGGCGGTAACCCGATACAATGAAACGTAAGTATGCCAGAGGGCCGCGGAAAGCGGAATGCCTTCAAACCGCCTCCCCCTCCTGACTATATACGGCGGACAACAAAAAGCGCACCGGGCAGGAACATGTTCCTGTCCGGTGTGTCAGGGTGTTCAAAAAACTCCGGTGGACTTTTTTGACAGCCGATATCCCGTTACTTTTTCGCCCCTGACGGCGCAAAAAAGTCCTCGCTTTGCTCGCCGTATCCCTTGCTTTACAAGGGATACGGGGGATGTAATTCCATTCGAGGCGGGCTGCCGCCCCCTCCAGCTCCCCCGCTCTGCCGTGAAACAGGTGCCTCGCACCAGAGGTTTTTCCACAAGCTGAAGCGCACCGGACAGGGACGTATTCCTGTCCGGTGCGCTTCATGGTTTCATCATGGTTTCAGCCTGTTTTCTGCCCGGGCAAGCCCGCTTTTGCAGAGACATAGGCGTATGGAATTACGCCTCCTGTGCAGTGGGGGCCTTGGTGCACAGGCTGACGATGACATAGACAATGGCAGAGGGGATAATGGGAAGAATGGCGCTGGGAATGATGCCGGAGCCGGGAAGCACAACGCCCAGATTGGTTGCAACTACGGTAATAATGCCGGCAATGGAGGCGGCAGCGGCACCGGTGGCATTGCCTCTCTTCCAGAGCACGCCGCCCACAAAGGGCACAAAGCAGGAGGCGGCCAGGAAGGCGTATACGGAATTCAGCAGGCCCAGGATGCTGCTGGAGGCCAGGGCCAGGGCGGTGGAGGTAAACATAAAGCCGATATTTACAATCAGGGTAATGGTTTTCAGCTGGGCCTCGGAGGGATTCTTCTTCAGCGCGCCCTGCCAAATATCCCGGGTCAGCACGGTGGACATGGTGATCAGGCCGCAGTCAATGGTGGACATCACGGCAGCCAGCACGGCGGCAATGATCAGGGCACAGACAACGGCGGGCAGCTCGTTGAGAATGACGTCGAAAAAGGCGCTGCTTCCGGTGGCGCCATATTTAAAGTTGCCGTAGGAGCCAATGAAGGCGGGCATAAGCGCCAGGGGAATCATGACCAGGCAGGAGAGGTAGCAGGCAATGCGGGAGATCCGGGCACTTTTGGCTGAGTTAATCCGCTGGTAGGTGGGCTGGTCGGTCACCATACCCAGAAGCAGGGGCAGCATCATGCCGGCAAACCCGGCGGCGGACAGGCCGCTGAAATCCAGAGCGGAGGAGGACAGGGTGCCGGCATCCACGGCCGCGCTCATCTCTCCAACGGCGCCCTCGCCGATGAGAATGATGGTGGTAGCCACCAGGCCCACGGCAATGACCGCGGTCTGGACCACGGAAGTGGCAAACGCACCCCACAGGCCGGACAGCTGGGAGTACAGAAGAACCACCACCGCAATGGAGATGGCGCCCACGGTGCCGGACAAGCCCAGAGCCTCAAACAGGGCCTTTCCGGCCATGATCTGGCCGGCAATCAGGCCGATGGAGGAAATCGCGGTGCTCAAATCGTAGATGGTGCCGGGAATTTCATTGTGGTAGCGCTTGCGGGTATAGTCAGCCATGGACATATAGCCGCCGTTGTAAATAAAGTTGTTGAGAAAGACTGCCACAAGGACGGTGGACAGGGCGCAGGCAATGCCATAGGCCGCTCCGGCCATGCCCACGGCCGCGCCCTGCTCGGCGCCGCCTACCACAAATCCGTTGCCGATCTGGCCTCCGATGGCGCCGCCCATCAGCAGCAGAATGCCGGCAGACCGGCCCATGCTCAAATAGCCTTCAAAGTTGCTGGCTTTGTCGCGGCCCATAAAGCCGATGACAACCATCGCTACAAAGTAAATCACCAAGACAACGACAATAATAGGAATCATAGAGTTCATAATTCACATTCCTTTCTGCCGCGCAGACACACAGCTGTGCGGCCGTTCAAGTTTGGGATGTGCGAACCGGGGGAAAGCTGTGCCAATAGAAACGGAACCTCTCCTCAAATTCCGTTACTCAATGTAGGAACCGGCGTCATAGCCCTCATGCATGGCCAGCCGGACATTGCGCGCCTGCTTGCAGTCCCCGATTTTCCAAAATTCAGGTGCGCAGGCCCGGAAGGACTCCGCTTCCTCCATGCGGGGTCTCAGTCCGGCGGCAATGATCACCGTATCAGCCGCAAATTTATGTTCCTGCCCGTTTTGTTCCGCAAGGACTCCGTCGGGCAGAATCTGGGTGCAGCGCATATTCGTATGGGTCACGGCGCCCAAGTGCTGCAGCTCCAACAGCACCGCCTCATGGTGGAGGTACGGGGCGTCCCTGCACAGCTCGGGCTTCATCTCCAGGATGGTGACCTGTTTTCCCTGCTGGGCCAACAGGATCCCTTCCTCACAGCCCACCAGGCCGCCGCCCAGAATGACGACCTGCTGGCCAATCTCATCCATGTGCTCGTGCATTCCGATTGCGGATAGGGCAAGTTTCAGGTCCACACCCGGGATGGGTGGAACAATGGGATCCGCTCCGATGGCGCAGACGATGGCGTCGGGCTTGAGCTGACGGGCCAGCTCCGGCGTCATGGCGGTGTTCAGCATGACCGTAATGCCCCGTTTTTCCACCCGGCGAATCAGCACACGCACGAATTTATCCAGCCTGCTTTTGAAGGATACATGCTGGGCAAAGCGAATGGCGCCGCCCAAACAGCCGGATTTCTCCGCCAGGATGACCCTGTGTCCCCGGTCCGCCAGAGTAATGGCAGCCTCCATTCCCGCCGGACCTCCGCCAATGACCAGTACCTTTTTGGGTGCTTTCGCCGGATGTACGTCTTTTTCCGTATACTCCCGCCCGGCCACCGGATTGACGGAACAGCGCACCAGCCGGGAGGAATACTTCACATAAGGGACAAACGACTCGCTGATGCAGTGGTTGCAGCGGATACAGGGGGTGATATCATCCGCCTCTCCAAAGCACAGCTTGTTTGGCAGCTGGGCGTCGGCAATGATCGACCGGCCCAGCGCGATGAGATCCGCTTTGCCCTGGGCAAGGACCTGCTCCGCCAAATCGGGATCATCCAGTCCGCCCACCACGGCCACGGGCGTCTTGACCACCTTCTTGATGGCCGCGGCAAATTCCACATTTACCCCAAAGGGATGGAAGGTACTGGGCACCATGTGCTGGTTTGTCTCCGGATAGTGGAAGGTGCCCGCGGTAACGTGGATGAGGTCCACCTTCCCGTCCAGCATTTTGGCAAATTCCACCTGATCTTCTATGGTCAGGCCGCCCTCCACAAGCTCACTGCCGCTTAACCGGAACTCAATGAGGAGATTGGGACAGCGCGCCCGGATCGCATCCACCACCATGAGGGAAACTCTCGCCCGGTTTTCCAGGCTTCCGCCATATTTGTCCGTGCGGTGGTTGTTCAGGGGGGAAAGAAATTCATGGAGCAGCCAGCCGTGGCCGCCATGGATCATGACCATTTCCACGCCGCCCAGATACGCAATTTCCGCCGCATCCGCAAACCGCTTGACAATATAGAGGATCGTCTCTTCATCCAAAGCGGTATAGTCCTTGCCAAGATGGCCCGGGGCATCGCTGGGCGCCCAGATAGGACCGTCATAGTATTCCGGATTGGCTCTCCCTCCGGGATGGAGCAGCTCCACGGCAGGAATGGCGTTGTGCCGCTTGATGGCGTCCGTGGCCATAAGCAGCGAGGGGAGCACCTCCGGGTCGTCCAGGGCCAGACACAGCCAGTGGGAAATTCCCGTTTTCAAATCAATTCTGGCTTCGCCCATATTGACGATAGCTGCTCCCCCTTTGGCCTTCCGCTCAAAAACCGCAATGTTTTCCGGGGTGTAGTAGGCTTGGGGCGTCAAATTGGAAACAGACACCGGAGCGGCCTCAATGCGGTTTTTCAGCACAACAGACCCCAGCTGAAGCGGCTGCAATAGGTGAGTGTAAGAATTCAATCTATCCCTTCTTCCTAACATACTGACACGACAAAGCAAACACAAACAAAAAGCTTACCCGTATTGTAATGTGATAAAGCGGCAGAGTAACTGCAAAATTCAAACATATTTTTTTAAAAAAATGATTTGTGCTCTGCAAAGTCCCCAGAGCACATCCCGCCGAACATTCGCCAAACCGGCGCAAACATGAGTCCGGCGGCAAAAAAGTTGTTTTTATGGAAAACGTTTGCTAAACTAGTTGCAGTATATGGCGGCCGGCACAGGCAGTTTACAGTGAGGTGACCTTCCATGAAAAAAGAAAACAAACCAAATACCGTCCTTGCCCTGGACTACTGGAAGGGCTATGTCACGCTGCACCACGTGCTGGCGTGTGAGCTGTCTTACAGTCTGATCTACGACAACATTCGCCCGGACAAAGTGCAGGACGCCCTTGCCACCGTGGGATTGACCGCCCTTCCAAACCGCTTTCTGCTCATTCAAGTGGATGATTATTACAATTACAGCAGTAAAATGCGGATTACACAGGAATTTTTTCAAAAGACTTCCCTGATTAACATCCTTCGTGAACAGATGGACCGTCTGGAGCTGACCGGTTTTATGGCCAACTTGGTGGGGTTGGATAAGCTGATCTGCTTTTTGTGCTGCCCGGAGTGGGAAGGGCCTGAGGTCAATGAAAAGCTTCTCCGCGTGGCAGACGCATTTAAAGGCGTAATCCGCACAAAAAGTGCATATACCATCTCCATTTGTATCAGCAAACGCTGTGACCGTTTGGTGGAATATTCCAGAATGTATCCCCAGATGGATCTGGCCCTGAGCAAAAGCTATTTTTCCGGAAAGGAATTCAGCATCCTGCTGGAGCATGTGGACAGCCAGGAGACAGGAGAGACGGCGGGGCGCAATCTCAACGACTTCTATCCCCAGCTGCTGGCCGCGTTCGCCCGCTGCAACCGGGAGCAGCTGGACGACGTGCTCCAGCAGATGGTGCGCGCCATGCTGGAGGGGCAGACGCGGCCGCAGCGGGCCAAAATGGAAATGGTGCGGATGATGCAGCGCCTGGGTGAGTACTGCATCCACTGCGGAGTCCCGGAAAAGTGGATGCACCAGTGCAGCGACCGGATGATGATGAAGGTCCTGGGCTGCAATTTTGTCACAGATACCAGAATCTGTTTCCGGGAATTTTATGACGAGACGGTTCGGATGCTGGAGGAATACAGCACGCCGGAGCGGGACGCCTTTAAAATTCCTGTGTCCGAATACATCGCCGCCCACTATACCCAACCCATCCGCCTGCGGGATGCGGCGGACCTGATGAACTTCAGCGAAGGGCATTTCGCCCGGATGTTCCGGAAGGAATTTGGCATGACCTTCGTGCAGTATCTGACCGAGTACCGGATTCAGCGGAGCCAGGAATTATTGTCTGACACCAATATCCCCATCGAGCAGATCGCCTTCCGGGTGGGAATCAACAGTTACAGCTACTTCTGCACCTGCTTCAAGCGGATTTGCGGCGTACCGCCAGGCGCTTACCGAATGCAAAAGACACGGCATCCCTCCATGGATGCAGCCGCTCCCCAAGAGCCCTCCGAGATATCAAAATAATAAAATGAAATGTTTTAATTAAGAATATCTCTTGACGGGACGGAGCTGTACAATGAGTACACTGATACGGTAAAGCAAAGCAAAAGGCGGCACACTGGACTCTGACAAAACAGGATAGGATCACACACAGGGCAAACGCGCATATGTGTGTGGCTTGAACGGAAGCAGGAGGTTGTTATGTCACATTATCCCCATTTGTTCGCACCCATCCGAGTGCGCGGCGTTTATATCAAGAACCGTATTGAATCGGCTCCCATGTCTCCCAGCGGAGACGTCCCGTTTTACACCCGCGAGGCCTTTGAAATGTACAATACCATCGCCAAAGGCGGCGCCGGCATTGTTACGTTAGGCGAGGCGGGCGTTCACAGCCTGACCGACCACGCCCATCCCACCATGCCCCATCTGGACGACGAGGTGCTGCTGCCCTCCCTGATCCAGACGGTGGACACCGTACATAAGTGGGGCGCCTTGGCTTCCATCGAGCTGACCCATTCCGGCTGCCGGGCCAAGGGCGCCTTCCTGGCTCCCGGCGGCTTCGTCATCGGCCCCAGCGCCATGGAGGCCAACATCTACGGCGATAAAGTCATCGAAATGGACCGGGCCATGATGGATACCATTGCCGACGCCTATGCCCAGGCGGCCTACATGGCCCAGTTTGCCGGATGTGATATGGTCAATATCCACGGCGGCCACGGATGGCTCATCAGCCAGTTCCTCTCCGATTTGAACAACCACCGTACCGACGAGTTCGGCGGCTGCATTGAGAACAAGGCCCGGTTCCCCCTGATGATCGTGGACCGGATCCGCCAGAAGTGCCCCGATCTGATCATCGAATTCCGTCTGAGCAGCGTGGAAGAGACGGAAGGCGGCATGGGAATTGATGAGGTGGTTGAGTTCTGCAAGATGCTGGACGGAAAGGTGGATATCATCCACGTCTCCTCCGCCACCTTCCACGACACCGCTTCCGCGGCCCGTATGTTCCCCACCGTCTTTTATCCCAGAGGCTGCAACGTGGACAACGCGGCCCGAATCAAATCCGTGGTGAAAAAGTCTCTGGTTACTGTGGTGGGCGGTCTGAACGACCCCGCTTTCATGGACAGCGTGATTGCCGACGGCAAGACCGACTTTGTGGCTATCGGCCGGCAGTTCATCGCGGATCCGGACTGGCCCAAGAAGGCGCGCATGGGCAAGGCGGAGGAAATTCACAAGTGCATCCGCTGCGAGACCTGCATCAGTGCCGGATTTATTCCCCACGTTCCCTTCTCCTCCGGCGTTCTGCGCTGCACGGTGAACCCAGATCGGAAGAGCGTCGTGTAGGGAAAGAGTGTAGATCTCGGTGGTCGC
>OGGQ01002347.1_pt1 | contig 20948 bp, 17 predicted proteins | sample 1571191 | NCBI WGS metagenome assembly OGGQ01 (sample SAMEA2582061, study PRJEB24529) | metagenome | biome: Human gut stool | place: China | collected 2011
TGAGGACCATACCCTGCCCTCTCATACGCGGGAATTTTTCGGTAACTGTGAACAGACAACTTTAACATTACATTTTACGGGCAATTCACCTAATAGCCCTTGACTTAGAGTGAACTTTATGAGTTATAATGTCATCAGACATTATACTGCGCTGGTTTTTGTCTGCGAAGTGGACAACTTCATTAAAAAATCATGCGTTCTTTTACGTCCCGCGGCATCATCCGCAACTGTTACCCCCTGTCATCCTTACCAACAGAAACGAGGAAATATATGCCCCCAAACATAGGAAACGCATCAGCGATTATAAATGAAGTGAAAAAGGCCGTAGTCGGGAAAGAGGATAAGATAGAGAAAATCCTGATGGCAATCCTTGCCTGTGGACATATCCTACTGGAAGATGTGCCGGGGGTGGGCAAGACCACGATGGCCCTCGCCTTTTCCAGGGCCATGGGCCTGTCTGCCAAGCGCCTGCAGTTTACGCCGGACGTGCTGCCCTCCGATGTGATCGGCTATTATATGTACCATAAGGAAACACAGAGTTTCCGGTATCATGAGGGCGCGGTAAACTGCAACGTTTTTCTGGCCGATGAGATCAACCGCACGTCTCCGAAGACCCAGTCCGCGCTGCTGGAAGCTATGGAAGAGCGCCAGATCTCCATTGAGGGAAGGACATTCCCGCTGCCGGATCCCTTCACTGTGCTGGCCACGCAGAATCCCATCGGTTCCATCGGCACGCAGCGGCTGCCCGAATCGCAGATGGACCGTTTTATGATCTGCCTGTCCATGGGATATCCGGATAAAGAGGCGGAGATCCGCATGATGCAGGAGCATGATTCTGCCAATCCTCTGGAGCAGATCGACCCGGTGGTGGATGCAAAGCGCCTGACCGCTATGCAGCAGGAGGTGAAGGCGGTTTATATCCACCGAAATATTTACGATTATATCGCTTCTCTGGCAGAAGCGACCAGAAAGGACAGTTCCATCGTGCTGGGCCTAAGCCCGAGGGGGTCTCTGGCGCTATGCAGGATGGCGAAGGCTGCGGCTTATATGAACGGCCGTGACTATGCGGTTCCGGAAGACGTGATTTCAGTTTTCTATGATGTTGCGGGACACCGGATGATTTTGGATCCCAAGGCGCAGCTTTCCGGAATTACACGGGAAACCGTGCTTAGAAATGCGCTTCGCGGCGTGAAAAAGCCGAAAGGAGACTGATATGTACGGATGTCTTCTTCTGCTTTTCGGCTATCTTGCCTGGATGTATCATTCAAAGGCCGCAGCTTTTCTGGCAATTGCAGGTGTCTTTTTGTATCTTCTCATGAAGATACTCCTGCTCATTCAGGAAAAACGGGTGGATGTGCGTTTGAGCACCGATCAGCCGGTGTTTACAAAAAACGAGGGCATACCGGTGGATATAGCAGTCAGAAATCAGGGAATTCTGCCGGTCTGCAGAGCGGTGATAAAAGAAAAGCATATGAAAAAGCAGCATTTTACAGAGATTGACAGAGGGAAAAGCATGACGCAGACGGTGAAGGTATGGCCAAAACGGTGCGGATACCTGGTGATAGAGCGTGTTAAGATGCGGCTGGAGGGTTTTGCAGGCATTGCCAAAACCACGCGGTATGTTCCGCAAAAGTTTCAGGTGCTGGTGCTGCCTGAGTACAGCATACATCCGGTGGTTTACGAAAAACCTCTGTTCACCTTCGATGACAACGGTATCACAGAAGATGAATCGGGGGCGGAAACGCCTGGAGAAATCTTGGGAGTGCGGGAATACCGTGCCGGCGACTCCGCAAAGAGGATACACTGGAAGGCGACTCTGCGTGCCGGAGATTACATGGTCAGGGATTATATGCGCCTGAAAGCTCCGAAAACGGCGGTGATCATCGATCTTAAGGCAGCGGATACAGGGCTCTCAAACTTGAGAGAACGCATTGGAGAGGATATGCTCTCCGCCGTATTTTCAATCATACACAGTCTGGAAGCCGCCGGCTGCCCGTTCTGGCTGATATGGTATGACGCTGATAGGCTCAACCTGTTCCGCCGGCAGATCGCTTCAGAAAAGGATCTGATCGGGCTGTATCCGCTGTTGGTTGACTTAATGCTGTATGGCAGCGGGCCGGATGCGGCCGATCTGTACCGCCGGGACTACAGCATGGATCAGGTGAAAACGCTGCTTAGCATCGACCATCATCTGAAATACAGAATGGACAGATATGAAGAAGAATTTAACCCAAAAACTGTTATATACTGTCATTAGAGCGGTGCTGACGGCACTTCTGCTCCAGCTGCTGTGCATGATGGCCGCACAGGCCTATCATATGGTGCTGCCTGCCTATCTGCCTTTCCTTTACGCGGCGATGGCTTGCGCTGTCAGTGCCGCGGGCTTTATGAAACCCAGGCACAGACTGCTCTTTAGAGCTGTGCTGTCCATACTGCTGGCGGCTGTGGCGCTGGGATGGCCTGCGGAGACTGTGGACGGACTTCATTACGTGGCAAATGGGTGGATAGAGTGCTATAATGATTATTTCAGCGCGTCTCTGCCCGGTTTTGTGCAGCATCGGCCAGGGCTGGGACTGCCTGCATCCGTACTGATCTGCGGCGCCAGTGTTCTGCTGTTTGGCTGGAGCGCTCTTTGCAGCGGCCGGACCGGCGGTATCACGGTTCTGTTTATAGCAGTGATCCTGGCAGAGATGCTGGTGGGTACCGCACCGTCGGATCCGCTTCTTCTGATGGGCGGGCTGTGCCTACTGCTTCTGATGTTTTTTCAAAATGGGCTGCGGCCGGAGGTGACCGGCAGGTCCGTTCTCTGGCTGGCCGGGCTGTCCGCTGCCGCGTGTATTCTTACCGTCTGTGTGTGGCCTCTTATCGGGCGCGGAAGGGAAGCCATGAACGGGGCCGCTTCTTATGTGGTGGAACGCCTTAACAGCTGGAACCGCAGCATGGTGGATCAGGGGCTGGTGCTGATCGACGGGAGCGGCGTTTCCTATGACGGCCGGCCCAGGATGCAGTATGGGCGTCTGGATACGGCAGAGCATTCGCAAGACTGGAACAGCGGCAGGGACGATTATGTCATGATGCATCTGACCGTCTGGGAGGCGCCGCCTCCCTCCATGTATATCGTTGGATTTCAGGCTGACCGATATGAAAAAGGGCGCTGGGAGCAGACCGTGGAGGACGCGGATCTGGAAAATGAGCGGCTGGCTGATTTCATGCGGGTGATAGAACAGCCGATGAACGCTTCGGAGGAACGTATGCGGATTGAAATGACGGATCCTGAGGATCCCCAATACCGTCCGTATGCGGGCTGGCCAGATGACGGCTGGATCTACTATCCCCGGTTCTATGAGATTATGCAGGATAAAGATCTGTGGAACCTGATAGAGATGAGCGGAGATACCGGGCTGCATAATCCGGGCCGGCCAGATTATCTGCAGATTCCCTCTGCACTGGATACGGACATATTACGGGGCTACGTGGGAGTTCCTGTTCGGGGTGAATCCGTATGGGATGCGGCGGTCAGAGTGCGCGCAGCGCTGCATGCGCACACCTCCTATGACCTGCATGCGGGAAAACCTGATGAAGGAGAAGATCCGGTCAGCTTTTTTTTAGAAGACAGCCACAGAGGCTTCTGCATGCACTATGCGGCTGCGGGTACCCTGATGCTGCGTTATCTGGGATATGAGAGCCGTTATGCGGAAGGCTATCTGGTCACGGAGGACGCCTTTCAGAAAAATGCGGATGGCAGCTATACGGCCGGAGTTACCGTCAATACCGCCCATGCATGGACTGAGATCTATTTTGACGGGATCGGCTGGATACCGTTTGAGATGACCCCTGGATATGGAGAAGCTGCATCCGCCGATGAGCCGGAAACAGAAGAGCCGGATATGCCCGCATCGGAGAGCACAGAGGAGAATACAGAGGAAAACACTGCCGTTGAGACAGAGACGCCGTCAGAGACGAAACCGCAGGGTGAGAGTCTTGCCGATCAGACACAGGGGGCGGAAGCCGTTTCTCCGGAATCCGAAGATACATTGGACGGGACAGACGCAGATGCAGTAAACCCAGAGGAGCCGGCTGTAAAAATGCTGAAAGCATTCTTGTGGGTGCCTGCTGCAATTGCCGTCACGGCAGTTCTGTTTTGGATGCAGTACAGGATACGGACGCGCCGGCTCAAGCATATCCTGTCGTCAGCTTCACCTGAAGACAGAATCAAGAAAAGCGAAGCCAGAATTGAAAAGCTGGAGAAGTGCTCAGGCATAGAAGTAAAGATCCCAGAGCGCCGTCTGCTGTATGAACTCTGGCAGGAGGCGGCTTTCAGCTGCCACAACATGACACCGGAGGATGCGGATAAAGCGTTTCAATACGCCGGGGCCTGTGGGAAGTTCGTGGAAACGCGCCAAAGCAAATGCGGACGGCTGATTACAAAGTATATCCGACTGCTGTAGATCCGTTCGCCTGCCGTCGGTGAACCTGCGGTTGGTGACAGAAATAAAGGAATAAGGAAGCACACTGAAGTGTGCGTAGGTCATCAACCTTTGGTTGGTGACAGGAAAAGGAGGAGTCTATGGAACAGAAAAAACTTGGCTTTGGAATGATGCGGCTGCCGTTGCTGGATCCGAATGATCCTGCCGGCGTGGATCTCATGCAGACCTGCCGGATGGTGGATACATTTTTGGAGAGAGGATTTTCTTATTTTGATACGGCGTATATGTATCATGGCGGTAAAAGCGAAAACGCGGTCTGCCAGGCGCTGGTTAAGCGGCATCCCAGGGACAGTTATCAGCTGGCGACGAAGCTTCCGGTCACGATGCTGAAGCAGGCGGAGGATATGGACCGCATATTTAATGATCAGCTTAAGAAATGCGGCGTTGAGTATTTTGACTACTATCTTCTGCACTGCATGAATGCCGCAAATTATGCCATCGCCACCAGACTGGACAGCTTCGGGTTTGCTATGCGGAAGAAAAAAGAAGGCAGAATCCATAGACTCGGGATCTCCTATCATGACAATGCACAGCTGCTAGACGAGGTGCTGGCTGCCCATCCGGAGGTGGAATTTGTCCAGCTTCAGCTCAATTACATAGACTGGGACAATGCCAATATCCAGTCCAGGCTCTGTTATGAAGTCTGTCAGAAATATAAGAAACCGGTCATTGTTATGGAGCCGGTGAAGGGCGGCACCCTGGCGGCGGTGCCGGAGGAGGCAAAGAAACTGATGGAGGAATATGCCCCGGGCATGTCTCCGGCCTCCTGGGCGATCCGTTTTGCCGCCAGCCAGAAAGATGTGTTTATGGTGCTTTCCGGCATGTCGGACTATGAGCAGCTTCTTGACAACACCGGATTTATGCAGGAGTTTCATCCGCTTTGTGAACAGGAGACGGAGATCATTCAAAGGGTGACCGATATCATTAATTCCAGCATCTCCATACCGTGTACTGGCTGCCGCTACTGTGTGGACGGATGTCCGCAGAACATTCCGCTTCCCCAGTATTTTGCGCTCTACAACCAGCTGAAGCAGTTTGGGGAGCAGTCCAACGCCAGGTTCTATTACGGAAATCTGTCCCGCAGATTCGGAAAAGCCTCTGACTGCATCGCCTGCGGCCAGTGTGAGAGCCACTGCCCCCAGCACTTGAAAATTATTGACTTTATGAAGGATACGGCGGAGATCTTTGATCAGCCGAAGAAAAATTGATAAACTGCGGATGATTGACAAAATATGGTTACTATTCACAGCTACCGATAAATTAGCGTATGACAGGACAGAGTATGGTCCTGTCATACGCGGGAAGTTTACAGCGGCTGTGAACAGTAACAAAATATGAGAGGGCTCCGGGAAGATGACTTGACATCTGTTTCGGAGCCCTCCCGCGCGTAAAGGCGATTATCATTTAATAGTACAGTATTTGTAAACATAGTAAACAACACTGTCATATAATAAAATAATTGATAATAAGTATGGGACGGCAAGTCTATGAATGACCCGAAACTGGAAAATTTATTGAATCTGGCACTTGATGCTACGGAAAGAGAACGGGAAAAATCACTGGACCTGAATGTGGGCTATCTGCCGGAAGAGCGGTCCTGGGAACTGATCGTGCGTTATGCCGGTGACCTGGATGAGGTGCGGGAGCTGTATCCCGATGTATCCATCAGGGAGCTGCTTAGGGGATTTGCCATCATGATCGTTCCGGAGTCACAGATCGACGCCCTGACGGATCTGCCCCAGATCATCTACGTGGAAAAACCAAAACGGCTGAACTTTGTGGTGAATATAGGGCGGTCCGTATCCTGCATCAATCCGGTGCAGACGGAAAGCACCCGTCTCACCGGCCGGGGTGTGCTGGTGGGCATTGTGGATTCCGGGATTGATTACTATCATCCGGATTTCAGAAATGAGGATGGCAGCAGCCGGATACTTTATCTGTGGGATCAGAGCAGCGATACGGTTTATACCGGAGAGGAGATTAATGCTGCGCTCAAGGCCGGCAGCCGCAGTCAGGCCCGCGAAAAGCTTCCTTTAGTAGACCACAGCGGGCACGGCACCGCGGTGGCCGCTATAGCGGCGGGCAACGGCAGGGAGAGTCAGGGCAGATACCGCGGTGTCGCTTATGAGAGTGATCTGATAGTGGTTAAACTTGGGACGGCCATGCCGGATTCCTTTCCAAGAACCACACAGCTGATGGAAGGCGTGGATTTCGTAATCCGCAGATCTCTGGAGCTGGATATGCCGGTAGCCATAAACTTAAGCTTTGGGATGAATTATGGAAGCCATACGGGAAGCAGCTTGCTGGAGAGTTATCTCAATGAAGTAGCGGATGTGGGCAGAAATGTAATCGTGGCGGGAACAGGCAATGAGGCGGCCTCTCCGATTCATACCTCCGGGGTTATCCCGCAGTCGGAATATCCGCAGCCGTTTGTGGATATACCCATCGCGGTCAGTGTATCTGAGACTGTTTTAAATCTGCAGCTGTGGAAAAACTATGTGGATAATATTGATGTGGAGCTGATCCACCCCTCCGGACGGATCGCCGGCCCGTTCCGGCAGGTTCAGGGGCCGCAGCGCTATGTCAGCGGAGGGACGGAGGTGCTGGTTTACTATGGAGAGCCCAGTCCCTACAGTCTGGATCAGGAGATTTATATCGACTTCATTCCGGTGGAAGATTATATCGATTCCGGCATCTGGACCCTGCGTCTGACGCCGAACCGGATTATACAGGGTAACTATGAGCTGTGGCTGCCCAGCGGAAATATACTAAACCGCGGGACCGGTTTCTTATATCCTACGCCGGATCTGACCCTGACCATTCCCTCCACTGCAGCAGGCGTGCTGTCTGTGGGCGCATATGACGCAAGATATCAGTCCTATGCGGATTTCTCGGGCAGAGGATTTGTCGGCATCAGCAATACGGTGAAGCCGGATCTGGTCGCACCCGGCGTGGGAGTTATGACCGCCTCTGCGGGAGGCGGGTATGCACCTGTGACCGGGACATCGTTTGCAGCTCCGTTTGTTACGGGGGCCGCAGCGCTCCTTATGGAATATGGAATCGTGCAGGGAAGTGACCCGTATCTGTACGGCGAAAAAGTGAAAGCGTATCTGCGGAGGGGGGCCAGGCAGCTGCCCGGCTTTGATACCTATCCGAATCCGCAGGTTGGATATGGGGCGCTGTGCGTGAGGGACAGTCTGCCATTTTAATTCAATACTGATACGATGGATTTCGGGAGGGAGATGATTGAAATATTCACCTGCTACTGTAATTTTGTGATATACTGAATTCATATATTTTGGATTTTACAATATAATGACTTTTGTTGGGAAAGAAAAACGGAGAAATAGATTGAGGTGATCAATGTGTTGAGTGATGGAGCTATGATCCTTATAATTTTGGCTGCCTTAATAGCGGTCCCCACCGTCACTGTTTTTACAGTGCTGGCAGTTAACCGATCGGTCAGGAACAGAAAGAATGCTGTATATACAGGGGAAACAAAGGGAACAGTATCAAAAATAGTAGATAAAGGTCTGGATTTTCCGTGGATTATCCATGTAAAATATTGTGTTGATGGCATAAATTATGAAATAAAAGAAACTGCAAAATTAAAAAGCAGCCCGGTTAAGGCCTTCGGTATACCAATCGGCCAAAAGAAAACCTTTGTACTTGGCTCGGTACAGACGGGGGATACTGTAACGGTTCGTTACGATAAAAACAATCCACAAAAAGCGGTTATATACGGAAATGACGGGATTATGACGGGATGAGTGGATCTAACCGTACGGATAATAGAATAGGATGGAGGTCTTTATGAATCAGGATCCGTTTAAAGAATATATAAGACAAGCAGAACCCGACAAAAAAGACAAAGGGTATGCCTGGCATACAGCAATAGGGCTGCAGGATGTCGATGGCCTGACTCCTTCAAAGTATTTGATAGACACAGCAATTCAAAATATTGAAGGTGAGATCACTTTGGATGAAGCGCAAAAGCTGTTGGATTCCTATTATGCGGAAAATCCAAGTGCTGATTTAGATGACCGGACAGAGGAGGCGGATAAGGTTTCTGTCCGAATAGCTAGGATTCTCTCTGAAAAGGCATTTAGTTTTACGCCAAATGAGTATATATCTATTCACAAAAGACTATTTACAGGTATTTATCCTCATGCCGGAAAAATACGGGATTATAATATTACGAAAAAAGAATGGGTTCTTGATGGAGAAACTGTGCTTTACGGAAGTGCTGCCGAACTTCGTGAAACATTAAACTATGATTTTTTTCAGGAAAGGAATTACAGTTATAAAGGTTTGTCAATAGACGAAGTTATCCATCATCTGGCTTTGTTTGTTTCGCGTTTATGGCAGATTCATATTTTTAGCGAGGGAAATACCAGGACAACGGCAGTATTTTTCATAAAGTATCTTAGGACGCTGGGCTTTGATGCAACGAATGATATATTTGCAGAACATGCATGGTACTTTAGAAATGCACTGGTCCGTGCAAATTATAATGACTTAAAAAATGGTATTTATGAAACAACAGAATTTTTAGAGCTTTTTCTTAGGAATTTGCTTTTGGGTGAAGAAAACGAACTCCGTAATAGAGCGTTGCATTTGCGCAGAGCATTTCAGAACTATAAGAAACCGAACATTGGAACGGAAAAACCGAATATTGATTCCGAAAGACTGTATGTCGAAGATGTGAAAACCGTATATACAGGCAGTAGAAGAGAATTTACAAAAAAAACCGTTTTCCATATAAAAAAGATGTATGCTGCTTTTGGGGTGAAAAGTATATTTGGAAGATCTGATGCAGAGGCAGTCTTAGGGCTTAAGGCCACAAGTACGTCAGAATTACTGAAAAAATTGCTCGAAGCTAAAATAATTAAACCTGTGTCCGGATATGGAAAGGGAAAATACCGATTTTCAGAAATAGAAGTTTTGGAGGTGCTTTGTGAAAAACAATAAAGTATACGCAATGAAATTTTCCAGGGTTTATCCTCTGCTTGTTCAGAAGGCAGAGCGTAAGGACCGCACGAAACAGGAAGTGGATGAAATCATCTTCTGGCTTACAGGATATGATGAGAAGGGGTTGATGCAACAGCTTCAGGATGAGGTTGATTATAAAACCTTTTTTGAACAAGCTCCTTGTATTAATCCGAACTGTGAAAAAATCAAAGGAACGGTATGCGGCGTCCGCGTTGAAGACATTGAAGATCCGCTTATGAAACAGATCAGATATCTGGACAAGCTGATTGATGAGCTGGCTAAGGGGAAGGCGATGGAAAAGATCTTAAGAATATGATGTATATACTGTTATCAAAGAGTTGGAGAGTGTATGAATGATTTATCTAAGAACATTTCAGCTGTCACAGGAGACAGTGCGGGATCCGTATATATACCCCTACAATGTTTTCGCCCATAAGGAGTGCGGCTGTTTTCTGTTTGATCGGATCACCATCCTGTACGGAAACAACGCTTCCGGCAAATCCACCATGCTCAACCTGATCGCCCATGTGTTGAATATGGAGGGCAGAGAAGCGGCCACCCACAATCCCAGAAATCCGTATTTCATCCAGTTTGCAGGGGAATGTTCCTATGGGCTGGGAGAGGATGAGGAAGGCAGCCCGGTAAGGAAGATCCCCGCGGACAGCCGCTATATAAAAAGCGAGGATATTATGTATGAGGTCAAGAAGATCCAGCAGGAGGCTGTGCTTAAGGAAGGTTATCTGTACGAACATGCCCGCAGAGGATATACCAGAGAGCAACTGGAGGAACTGAAGCACTCCGGCAAGATGGCGAAACAGATCGAGATCCTGCAGTTTGCCCAGGAAAAGTACTCCAACGGAGAAACCGCCCTGCAGATCCTTGATGACTGTCTGCATCCCGATGCGTTGTACCTGCTGGATGAGCCGGAGGTGTCCCTGTCCCCCCAGAATCAGGTGCTGCTGGCGGACAAGTTAAACCGCGCAGCCCGCTTCCTGGATAATCAATTCATCATCGCAACACATTCCCCATTCCTTTTAGGAACCCTGTCGGCCAAAATCTACAATCTGGACTCACCGGATATGGAGACCTGCAGGTGGAATGAGCTCGATAACGTCCGCTATTTTTTCCTTTTTTTTGAAAATCACAGAGAGGAATTCCTGTAGATTCCCCTCCTTTACTTATCCTGAATGCCGGTGTAAAATATAGTTAATTTCAATGTAAAGTGCCGGCCAGTTGTGTTATACCTGTGTATGAGGCATGGAGGGGAGAGGAAAATATGGGTAAAAAAATTTTAAAGGGCGTGGGAATCCTTGCTGCCGTACTGCTGCTTGTTGTGGTGGGATATGTGGTATATGTCTTTGCCAGCTACAGCCGCATTGAGGACCATCAGGTGCTGGAACCGGAAAATAATAAGGAAACGTTGGTGAGTGCGGAAACAGAATATACGATCACCACATTTAATATCGGTTTCGGCGCTTATTCCAGCGATTACAGCTTCTTTATGGACGGCGGCACGGAGTCAAGAGCATTTAGCAGGGACGCGGTTATTGACAATACGGACGGTACGGCAAAAGTGATCGCGGACATAGATCCGGATTTTGCTTTTTTCCAGGAGGTGGATCTTGATTCCACCAGAAGCTACCATGTGGATCAGTATGAGATGCTGAAACAGTGGTTTCCGGATATGGCCTCTGACTTTGGCTTAAACTATGATTCCGCGTATCTGTTCTACCCGATACTGGAGCCCCACGGCAAATCCGTGGCGGGACTGGCCACATTTTCCGATTATAAGATCGAAAGCGCTGAGCGCAGAAGCCTTCCCATCGATACAAGCCCCATGAAATTTGTGGATCTGGACCGCTGTTACGTGGTATCCCGTCTGCCGGTGGACAACGGAAAATACCTTTGCCTGTACAATATGCATCTGTCCGCTTATACCAAGGACGGCTCAATCCGCGAAGAGCAGATCGACATGCTGTCGGAGGATATGAGCCGGGAGTATCAGGCGGGAAATTATGTGGTCTGCGCAGGGGATTTCAACCAGGATCTCTATGGGAATTCCCAGGATATCTTTCACTCAAAGCAGGAAACGCCGGGCTGGGCGGAGGCATTTCCTAGGGAGAGGCTGGCTGAGGGGCTGCAGCTGAAACTGCCCGAGATTGACGGCAGTCTGGTACCCACCTGCCGAAATGCCGATAAGCCCTATGTGAAGGGGGATAATTTTGTGACGGTGCTGGACGGATTTATCCTCTCGGATAATGTGGAGTGCATATCCGTGGAGAATATAGACGCCGGCTTTGAACACTCCGACCATAATCCGGTAAAGCTTCAGTTCCGCCTGAAAAAATAAAAACAGGAACATGCCATAAATTCGCTGCTTGTCCACTCATTCGGTCCTCCGGCAGAATGCCGGGGGACCGAATGCTGTCTGCATAGTGCTGCAATGTGCTGTAAAGTCTGCTCAAAACATCAAGCATGCTTCCGATACAGTATGCTATGATCTAATCACAATCATGATTGCCATATACGAATGATATCTGCAGTTTATTATGAGATTTGCCGGTGAAAGGGAGTGAGTCTGTCCATGAAAAATTTTGCGGTGCTGACGGAGGCGATTTATTATATAGAAGAGCATTTATGCGATCCGCTGACCCGCGAGGAGGCTGCGACATACTGCCATGTGTCCCTGTCCACGCTGGAAAAGCTGTTCCGTTACGCGCTTCATTTAAGCATCAAGGAATATATCTCCAAAAGGCGCATGACAAAGGCTGCGGGGGAGCTGGTACAGGGCGGCGCTTCCGTTACGGATCTGGCGATGAAATATCAGTATAATTCGGTAGAGGTATTTTCAAGAGCATTTAAACGGGTATGGAATGTACGGCCTTCCGAATTCAGCGGCCAATGGAATTTTACCGGCATTTTTCCAAAGATTAATTACGAATACAGGGAAGGTGAAGATTTGGAAATGGCGCGGAAAAAAGTAGATATGAGCGAAGCATACGATTATCTGAAGGAGAGGAGAGGAACCTGCGTCCTGTGTTTTGATATCCGAAATCTGCTCGGTATTAATGCACAGTCCGTGAAGGCCGGCGACATGGTTATCCTGGAAACGGCATCCCGTCTTGACCGGGCTGCCGGCGAAGATATGTTGGTCATGCGGATCGGCGGGGATGAATTTGCTCTGATTACGGGGATGGAAGACGAGGCGGAGGCACAGGAGCTTGCAGAACGGATATTGGAACAGAACGGGACTCCTGTTGTATATGAGGGAAAAGAATATCCGCTGTTTTTGTGGTGCGGTTTCACCAGGATTCCTAACTCCCTGCGTTACAGCGACTTTTTCTTGGATCTGCATGAAGCAATCGGACAAAGTAAAGGTGACAAAGGGTGACGGACTGAAAAACAGGTTGATTCCTTGTATAAATCCTGCTAAGATAGATATCAAATCTTTTATACAGGGAGGATAACAGGCGGGACATGAGATACATACTTTTTGAATTGGGGCCTTTGAAGGTATACAGTTATGGATTTATGATCGCTCTGGGCATCATCGCTGCTTTTGCGGTGGCTGATAAAAGGGCGGCTAAATACGGACTTAGCGGCGACACATTGTTTTCCATGGGGCTTTGGTGCCTGGTGGGGGGACTGGCAGGGGCTAAGCTTTTGTATGTGCTGGTGGAAATCAAGGCGATTATGGAGAATCCGCAGAATATACTGAAGGAACTGACGGAAGGATTTGTGGTGTACGGGGGAATCATTGGAGGCATACTGACGGGTTATATTTACAGCAGGGTCAAAAAGGTCAGCTTCATCAAATACTTTGATCTGATCATGCCGTCCATCGCATTGGCGCAGGCGTTCGGACGCATCGGCTGTTTCCTGTCCGGCTGCTGTTATGGCTGTGAAACCTCTTCCTGGTGCGGAGTGGTATTCAATAATTCCCCCTTTGCGCCCATCGGTGTCCGGGTGATCCCCACACAGCTGATTTCCAGCGCAGCGAATTTCCTGCATTTCTTCGTTTTGATCTGGTTTGCAAAGAGAGCCAAATCAGACGGACAGGTGGGCGGCCTCTACCTGATCTTTTACAGCATCGGCAGGTTCCTGATTGAGATTCTGCGCAACGATCCCAGGGGCGAGATCGGGTTTCTCTCCACTTCACAGTTCATTTCCATTTTCACTTTGATACTGGGGATCGCTTTATTTGTCATCGCGACGAAGAAGTGGAAGAAGATGCCGGAGCCTGAAACTGCGGGCGCGGCCGGGCGGGATGTGCCGCCGGCAGCTACCAGCGCAGTGCGGTATGAGAATATGGCGGAGCAGGAAGCGGATGTAAGGACCGAAGAGCCGTCTAAGCAGGAAGCGGATGCAAGGACCGAAGAGCCGCCTAAGCAGGAAGCGGATACACAGTCAGAAGAGCTGGCAGAGAATGAGGCGGATGTACAGACTGAAGAGACCAAAGAGTAACTGATTCGGAATTCTACAGCAATATTGCAAATAGCAGATATAAAGTGGGTGCCCGCAGGCAGCCGGATGATCCGACTGCCTGCGGGTTTCTTTTTATTCAATAGTGCGCACCCTATTGAATAAAAAACGCTCCGCTTAGGATCATACTGCGGCGGGAAGGTATACTGTCGCTAAAACGACCCGCCGCAGGCGGAGAATCCCGCGAGCGGGATTCTTATTTCAGTTCCGGCCAGACGGTCAGAAGCATTGTGATAAAGCAGGCGGCGCCGCCGATGAAGTTGGAGATGGGTTCTGCCAGAAACACGCCCGTAGTGTTAAGCCCCAAAATCCGCGGCAGAAGCAGTGTCAGAGGTATGACGATAAACGCCTTGCGCAGCAGGGAAAAAAATACGGCGTATTTTGATTTTCCCAGAGCCACAAAGACGGATTGGCCCGCAAACTGCAGTGACATCATGAAAAATCCAAAGAAATAGATATGTATGGAGGGGATGGCCGCCATCACCAGATCCGCGTCATTGTTGAAGATCCGTATAAAAAATTCCGGAAACAGGTACAAAAGCAGCCAGGCAACGGTGGTATAGATGATGCAGGTGGCCGATGTGAACTTGATCGCGGTCCGCACCCTTCCGTACTCTTTCGCACCGTAGTTAAATCCCATGACGGGCTGGGCGCTGTTGGTCAGGCCGTTTACCGGCATGGAGATGACCTCGCGGATGGAGTTTATGACTGTCATGACGCCTACATACAGATCGCCTCCATAAAACTGCAGGCTGGCGTTGCACATGATCTGCACGCCGCTGTTGGTGATGGCCATGGTGAAGCCGGACAGGCCGAGCCCGATGATTTCTCTCACCCTGCGTGCTTTCAGCCTGAAACAGGCAGGTTTTAGCTTAAGGATCGTTTTTTTGCCGCATAGGAATGCGACAATCCAGGCGGCGGAGAGAAACTGAGAGATCACTGTGGCGATGGCCGCGCCCTGTATGCCCATTTTAAGAACAAAGATAAAAATGGGGTCCAGCACGATGTTGGCCGCAGCTCCGAGACAGACCGTCATCATTCCCACCCTGCCGAATCCCTGGGAATTGATAAAGCTGTTCATGCCCAGTCCCAGCATGACGAAGACGCTGCCGCACAGATAGATAGTGATATATTCATCGGCGAAGGGAAAGGTGGAGTCGCTGGCGCCGAAGAGATAGAGCAGGGGCTTTTTAAACAGCAGGCCCAGGGCGGTTAGCACGATGCCGGTGCCAAGCATCAGGGCGAAGGAGTTGCCCATGATATGTTCCGCCTCATTTAAATCTCCCCGGCCTCTGGCGATGGAGCAGAGCGGCGCCCCGCCCATGCCGAACAGATTGGCAAATGCGATGACAATCGTGATCATAGGAAGGCAGAGGCCAAGGCCGGTCAGAGAGAGGGTGGCATTGTCAGGGATTCGTCCGATATAAATCCGGTCTACGATGTTGTAGAGCACGTTGACCAGCTGAGCCAGTGTCATGGGAAGGGCCAGATTCAGGATATTTTTAATCACGCTGCCCCTGGAAAAATCATTTTTCATTTCAGTAATACGCCTCCGGATTGCGGCGGATGTGGTTATTCTGCGCTTTCAGGCTCTTTCACACCGCTGTCTTTCTTTTTTAAACGCTTCCGGATATCCTCCCGGAAAAGAGTGTATAAGATGGACGCGATCGGAACGCTGACCAGCATGCCCGGAATCCCAAGCAGCCCGCCTCCGATGGTAACCGCGGCCAGAACCCACATGGCAGGAAGCCCTACAGAAGAGCCCACCACGCGGGGATAAATCAGGTTTCCTTCGATCTGCTGAAGGATCAGAAGAAAGATAACAAATATGACCGCTTTGACGGGGGATACCACCAGGATCATGAATGCGCCCACAAAGGTTCCGATAAAGGCGCCCAGTATGGGGATGAGAGCGGTAGCTCCTACCAGCGCGCCGACCATGGCGGCATAGGGCAGACGCAGAATGGTCATGCCGAGCGCGCATAGTGAACCCAGGATCACGGCCTCCGTACACTGCCCCACAATAAAGTTCGAACAGATCCGGTTGGATATACCTGCGATATAGTAGATCCTGTCCTGAACTTTACCGGGCAGATACGCTCCGATGATGTGGCGGATCTGCTTTTGCAGCGTTTCCTTGCCAAAGAGCAGGTAGATTGCAAATACCAGAGCGACGACAAAATTAAAGACCAGATTGGAGGTAGTGGAGATGATGGCGATGGTGGAGCCGAACAGGCCGGAGGTACCGGCGGTCAGCATGTTCACCGCTTCCGAACCGATCTTTGCCCAGTCGATGTCCATACTTCCCAGCTTCTCATTCAGGAAAGGCACCAGGTCCTGATTTTCATTGATCCACTTGCCCGCCTGATCCGCGAAGGCCACGATGGCATTGCCGAGAGTGACCATGGTGTTGCCAAGCTCCGGAATGACCAGATAGAGCACAAAGGCCAGAGCGGTTATGATAAACAGGAGGGATAAGATCAGACTGATGGGACGTTTGAGTTTGCTCATCACCTTGCTTTTATTGCGTCCCAAAAGCCGTTCAATGGCCGACATTGGCAGGTTTAAGACGAAGGCCATAAAAAATCCAACGATGAAAGGCAGAAACAGGCCGATGATCATTTGAAGAAATCCGATGACCGAGCTTAGATTCTGAAGGCCGCAATAGAGCAGGATCAGGATCGCGCCGGCGATTACAAGGTTTTTGTAACTGAATTTGTGAGTATCCATAGCACCCTCATTTCTTAGTTTATTCCCGCAAAGCGGCGAGTCAGGCGGACATGCCTGCACGGATGTTTGGCGGCTGCCGCGTTTATTTCAGAAGCCAGTCCAGAACATTGATCTGCTTGATGCCGTTGTGGGAGGTCAGCGGGGTAAAGTCCATTGTCAAAAGGTATTTGGGATTGTGGTCGCCGATAGCCTCAAGCGGCGCAAGCTCCCGCTTCAGTGTACCGCCGTCGGCATCCATTACCGTGTAAGCCACCTGATAGTATTCTTCCCCTTCCTCGCCTATGGCGATAAAATCTACCTCGGCAGCCCCTACCTTGCCTACGTAGACCTCGTACCCACGGCGCAGAAGTTCCAGATACACGATGTTTTCTAAAATATGCCCCTGATCGGCTTTTTGGGTACCAAGTACATTGTAGCGCAGGCCAATGTCAGCGGCGTAGTACTTATCTCCGGTTTTCAGATACTGCTTGCCCTTGATATCATACCGGCCTGCCCGGTAAAAGATAAAGCTGTCGGTGAGCGCCGTCAGGTAGCTCTCCACGGTATGCACACTGATTTTACGGCCTGCCGATGTCATGGTGTCGGCAATTTTTTTGGTGGAACACAAATTGCCGATGTTGCTGAACAGGAAGCGAACTACACTGCGCAGCATATCCACATCCTGAAAACGCTTTCGGGCCACAATATCCTTCAAAACAATGGAGTCATAGATGCCCTCCAGATATTGCCGGATATCCTTTGGCCGGGAGAGTTCCAGTGTATAAGGAAAAGAGCTGTTCAGAAGATACTGCTGGTACAGCCGGTCTTTGTTGCTGTCCTGCGGGAATGCGGAAACATACTCTTTGAATGAGAGGGGAAGCATCTTGATTTCTATATAACGCCCGGACAGTAAGGTGGCCAGCTCGCCTGAAAGCAGGTAGGCGTTGGAGCCCGTTATATAAACATCACAGTTTTTTTTGATAAACAGACCGTCCACTGTTTTTTGAAAATTTTCGACCCGCTGTACCTCGTCGAGAAAAATGTAATTCATCCTATCCGGCAGCAGCCGGGTGCGTACCAGATCATACAGGGCCTTGCTCTCTTCGATATCCCCGTAGTCACCGTCCTCGAGGTTAAACGCTATGATCTGCTCCGGCTCTACACCGTTTTGCAGAAGATATGTCTGATAAAGTTCAAACAAAGTGGACTTGCCACAGCGACGGATGCCCGTCACTACCTTGATAACCTGCTTATCCCGCAGATGAATCAGGCTGTCCAGATATTCGTTTCGTGGTATCATTTTGCCGCCTCCTATGTCACCAACCGCAGGTTGATGACCTACGCACACTTCAGTGTGCTTCCTTTCCTATGTCACCAACCGTAGGTTGATAACCTACGCACACTTTTGTGTGCTTCTTCTTTATTTCCATTGTACAAAAATAGCATGGAGAAGTCAATACTTTGCATTACTTTGCAAAAACATGGTATATCAATAATGTTTTTGCAATGATAGTATATTCGCAATTTACAGTGGTTATACAAATCAAAATGTTACTAATCACGGTTGCTGATAAAGCAGCATATGACAGACCATATTCTGGTCTGTCATACGCGGGAAGTTTACGGCAGCTGTGAAGAGTAACGAAATGCCTATATACAGATGTACGTAAACAGGCATATGGTTTCGGGCAGGTTATTTTAAGTACAGCTCAATCACCGGAACCAGGCAGTCCGGCTTCACCGGAGGCAGATACAGCACCAGCGTATCGTCCGCGCGTTCCAGATCTTTTGCGGAGAAATGATCCATCTTACCCTCTGTGAACATCAGCTCGCTGGCATCATGCAGGAACTGCGCATACTTCACCCTGCCGGCCAGCCCCTTTAATTTCAGATGAGCGAACGGATAGGCGAAGAGATGCACATAGAGTCTGGAGCCATCCGCGCTCTGAGTGAGCCGGCAGTCTGCGGGGGCTGTAAATTCCGGCTCCGCCATGGTGCATCCGTATATGGAACGGCTGTTATACTTCATCCAGTCCGCATATACCTTAAGAGCTCCTTCAGCTCGGCGGTCCAGATAACCTCTGGCCGTAGGCCCCACATTCATCAAAAGGTTCCCTCCAAGGGAGACGGTATTGACAAGCATGCCAATCAGCATATCGGGGGATTTCCAGGTCATTTCATCGCGGTAATATCCCCAGGAGCCGGAAAATGTCTGACATGCCTCCCAGGTCACCAGCTCACCCGTTTTGGGATCGCGCACCCATTCGGTGGGCTGATACTGTTCCGGTGTCCAGAGATCCTGGTCGATCTCCGTGCGGTTGTCGATGATGATGCCTGGCTGCAGCTTTCTGGCTGTGGCGATCAGCTCCTCTGCCTCCCAATCATCTTTTCCTTTTCCCTTCATCCAGGCTTTGCTGCCTTCGCCCTTTAAGTGGCTGTAGGAGAAATCGAACCACAGGATATCGATCTTGCCGTAGTTGGTCAGAAGTTCAGTCACCTGATTTCTCATATACTCGGCATACCGGCGCATATCTCTTCCCTGGTTCTGTTCCAGCGCATCGGGATCATCCCTGCGGGGATGATACATATCAATCGTGAAGTCAGGATGGTGCCAGTCAATCAGCGAGTAATAAAATCCGACATGAAGCCCTTCCGCCCGGAATGCATCCACATATTCTTTTACTAGATCCCGGCCGGCCGGAGTATTGGTGCATTTATAATCTGTGTATTTGCTGTCAAACATGCAAAAGCCCTCATGGTGTTTTGTGGTCATGACCACATATTTCATTCCAGCGGCTTTTGCCTGACGTGCCCACTCCTTCGGATCATACAGGTCCGGATTAAAATGTTCAAAATACAGATCATAATGTTCTTCACTGATCTCTTCCCGGTTTTTAATCCATTCATGTCTGGCGGGCATGGCATAAAGCCCCCAGTGAATAAACATACCGAAACGGTCATGGGTGAACCAGGAGACATCACCCGGCGTCTTTTTGGTAACATAACTTGTCATCTTGCTTCCTCCTCGTTTTCAAAATATCACATCTTTGTTACATGCCGCTTTTCTGCCCGCTAACGGCTGCAGCCTGCACAGATGATGCGGCCCTCTGTTAAAAATACTGCAGCGGTAAACCTATGTTTATGATAGAATAGGAGGAAAGAAATGCACAGTCAAAAACCAGTACAAAATATGGAGAAATCAGTATGGATATACAAAAAAATCTCACCCTGATCAATGTGGCCAGCAGCATCCGTCTGGAAATCGTGGAAGCCGGATATGCCCTGGTGGACCGCACCTGGTGCCACAGCAGCGTCTGTTCCCCCTATTCAAGGCTTTATTATGTCACAGGCGGCGAAGGTAGTCTATTCATTGACGGGAAAGAGAAGCTGCTTACGCCGGGAAACGCTTATCTGATTCCCACCGGCTTTTTATACGATTACCGCTGCAGAGATTCCATGGAAAAACTGTACTTTCATGTAAATGTCATGCTGCCCAACGGTTTTGATTTGTTCTACGGCCTGAAAGACTTAAGCAGCATTCCGATGAGCCCGGAGTCTTTTGATCAGTTAAAGGAGCTCTTTTTTGCGGGTGATCCGGAGAGCTCCATAAAGCTGAAAGGCAGGCTCTACGAGGATACGGCGGCATTCGCCGGCAAAACAGGCGCTGACGCTAAGATCCGGCAGACCTATTCCCGCCTGCTCTCACAGATGTTTCTGCTGACCCAGCAGCCCGTATCCGCCAGAAACACCGTCCGCAGCCTGGCAGAACGCCTCCACGTATCGGAGAGCACGCTGTCCAAGCGTTTCAAGCAGGAGACCGGCATGACCGCAGGAGCCTATCTGGAGCAGGTGCTGATGAGAAAAGCCTGCCAGCTGCTTCTCGCCACAGACTACAGCCTGTCCCGCATCGCCGAAGAACTGGACTTCACCGACCAGTTCTACTTCTCCCGCAGTTTCAAGCACTACACGGGAGTTCCTCCCAGCGTCTACCGCCGGACCCAGAAAATAAATGAAGGAATTTCCATTATACAGGAATAAAATGGCATTCATCAGAATATTATATAAGATAGTTAGAATATCTGCCGCAATATTACTTTATTTGATCTCTGCCCATAAATATGATACAATTTACCTGAAAAAGAATCGCGCAAACAAGAAACAAAGAAACAAACAACATACTGATGCTATTCACAGAGAAGCCGATAAAGCAGCCGTGAGCTGGGGCGGGATGGGGGGACGGGCCGTGGAGCGGAGGGGGAGCCGGGGCTTAAGGTGTCC
>OGGQ01002348.1_pt1 | contig 20944 bp, 14 predicted proteins | sample 1571191 | NCBI WGS metagenome assembly OGGQ01 (sample SAMEA2582061, study PRJEB24529) | metagenome | biome: Human gut stool | place: China | collected 2011
TAACGTCGTTTGCACCGGAACGCCGGAAGAAGTTGCTCAGAATAAAAAATCCGTGACGGCTCCTTTCTTGCGAGAGGAGTTGGGGATGAAATGAGTTTGTAAAGTCCATAAGGTTTATGGACATCTACGGAACGCTTTGTCTACGGCAACGAGAGTTGCCGTTATTTATTTCGAAGGATTCCTGTGATCATCTTAGATGATCATAGATTGACTTGGGAATCAAAATATTTTGTATTTTTATTCGAGATTTGTGAACATTCTTTGATTTGTCCGTGATTTCTGTAATTTTGTAAATCTTTTATAATGTTTATTGGTGTATGAATAAAACAATCTGGCCGATATGAAGAATTTACTACAGGATAATTTGGAAGGGAATGTTACTTTTAAGAAGATTTTTGTGACTTATTATGCCAGGATTGTTTATTTTGCGTTCCAAATTATAGGAGATCGGGAAGAAGCAGAGGATATTGCTCAAGATACTTTCGTGAATTTCTGGAATCAGAAAGAGAATGTTAGTCAACATGAAGTCGCTATAAAGAATTACTTGTATTTGACTGCTAAAAATCTTTGTCTTAATCAAATTAGGCATAATAATATCGTCAAGGACTATCAGGCTAAAAATCAATTTTCAATATTCGATGATACGGATATTGTGAATGCCATCGTTTCATCTGAAATTTCTTCCCGAATTTATCAAGCTATAGAAACTTTACCGGCTCAATGTCGTGAAGTTACTCGTATGGCATATATTCAAGGATTGAAAAACCAAGAGATAGCGGATAATTTACAAATTTCTATCAATAGCGTAAGAGTTCATAAACAACGTGCTATTCATTTACTTAGGGATAAATTGAGTAAAAAAGATTTGTTGTTAATGATAATTTTTGAAAAAAAGTTGAATTCTTTTTAGTCGTTTTTTCTTTTCATGTGTCTTTATTGTAAATAATATAGATTTCATGGACAGGAAAACGTATCACATTATACAATTACTTTTTAAGTATTATCGAGAAACGTTAAGCGTTTCTGAGAAAGCTGAGTTAGATGCTTGGTTGGCAGAAGACGAACGTAATCGGGAACTCTTGAAAAGTTATGAACATTTTTCCCGGTTTATTCAAGATATGCACTTTTATGAAGAAACGGATGTGGAGAATGGATATGAGCGTGTTTTCCGGAAAATTGAAATACAACAAAAGAAGATGGTTAACCGGATGCGTTGGATCGGGTGGGGAAGTGTGGTAGCCTCTTTGCTGATTGTGGTTACATGTATGATATTGTGGCAGCGGGGGACAAATGAAAGGGAACGACATTCCATGATAACTCTTGCGTCTCCTGACCGTTCCGGTGTACAGTTGCAACTTTCTGATGGAAAGACTATTTCTTTGACCAAAGTGTTGGAAGTACAGGAAACTGATGGAAGAAATGTGGCAACAAATGACACGGCGGGAATTGTTTATCAAAATATACAGGAGGATATGTCGCAAGGAGAAAAGATTATGTATAATACGGTGATTACTCCCCGGGGGACAGAGTATCTGTTAACGTTATCCGATGGTTCAAGAGTTTGGTTAAATTCCGATTCTCGTTTGAAGTTTCCGGTGAAGTTTTCTAAGGGGACGAGACGGGTTGAACTTGTCGGGGAAGGCTATTTTGAGGTAGCGAAGGATACTTCTTCACCTTTTATCGTGAATAGTGGGAAATTGGAAATAAAGGTTACGGGAACTTCTTTCAATATTGCAGCTTATCCGGATGAAAAAATAGTGCAAACTACATTGGTATCTGGTTCTGTTGACGTGAGTTGTCCGGAGTGTGCGGCTACAGAAAGCGTGTCGTTGGTTCCGAATGAGATCGCCATTTTCGTACCGAAGATTCAAAAGATAGAAAAGAAGAGAGTGGATATCACTCCTTACATAGCTTGGCATGAAGGTTTCCTAACTTTCCATGATGAGAGTTTGGGGTCCATTGCGAAAAAATTAGAACGTTGGTATGATCTTACTTTTGAATTTGATCAGCCGGAAACGAAAGAACTCGTTTTTTACGGGAGTATCAAACGACATGAAAATATCTTGCAGGTCTTGGATATGCTGAGATGCACGAATTTGATCGGTTTTACAATTATAGATTCGAAAACAGTACGCGTAACTCGATTATAAAAATCATTATTTATTAAAATTGAATTATATGAATGAATTGAACGATTGGCGACTACAGTCGTGTAGTCCGAGGTATATCCTTTTGCGAAAGTGTTTTTTCATACTTATCGTGATGTTTTTCAGTATGATGACAAGTTTTACTTCCTTCGGGCAGACGAAGGAAAGGATTACTCTCAAGTTGGAAAATATGGCATTAGAACAGGTTTTAAAAAGAATAGAATTGGAGTCCGGCTATCGAATGTTGTACAATAAGGATCTTGTGGCAACGGTAAAAGGGATTACGATTCAGGTTAATGATGAATTGTTAGCTACCGTACTGGATAGATGTCTGGATGGAACGAATTTATCATACATGATTAAAGAGAACACGATAATTATTGCTAAAAAAGGTACTGAAAATAGAATTGAGGTAACCGCAACAATAATTAAAGGCGTGGTGAAAGATAAAAAGGGAGAACCATTAGTTGGTGTTTCCGTGGTGATTGCCGGAACGGCAACAGGTACAGCGACAGATGTGAATGGTAATTTCTCTTTACCGGTAAAGGATTCGACAGGAACTTTGTTATTCACGTATATTGGTTTCAAGATGCAGAGGGTGGTATTTCACCGGGGTAAAGAAGTGCTGGTTGTAATGGATGAGGATTTATCTGAATTGGATGCAGTAACAGTGATTGCTTATGGTTCTCGTAAAAAGAGGGAATTAATTGGTGCCGTATCTTCTGTAAAGGCAGATGAGATGAAGGAGCTTCCGACCGCAAGTTTTGAAAATTTGTTACAAGGACGCATGTCTGGAGTAGAGATTGTGAATCAGTCCGGGGCTCCGGGAGGAGGAGGAACATTAGTTGTTGTTCGGGGGTATAATACTTTTAATTCACAGTTTGATGAACCTCTTAGTAATAGTGCTCCTCTTTATGTGATTGACGGTGTACCCATGTATTCATTCACTTCTCCTCGTACGGGAACCAATACAATTGCGGAAATAGATCCGTCTATTATTGAATCCGTGGAAGTGTTGAAAGATGCGGCTTCAGCTGCAATCTATGGTTCCAGAGGTGGAAATGGCGTAATCCTTATTACGACTAAAAAAGGGAAACAAGGACATTCAAATTTTTCTGCTAATTTTTCATATACAGGTTCTATTTTTCCGAAAGCTCCGAAACATTACGGTGGGATGATGGAACGAAATTATAATATAGCAGCATTAAAAGCTTATCGTACAGCGAGTTTATTTACTGGGGAATATCCTAATTCAATTGCCGAGGGAAGTGGTTTTATGGGAGGACAGTATGATTATTTTTGGAACAAAGGTAATCCTATTGACAAAAATGATATAAAAGCACTTAGAGTCTTACAGGATAGTTTGAATCCATTTTATAATAATGCTACAGATTGGTATAAAGAAGCTTTTCGCACGGGGAAAGTATACAATGTTAATTTACAGGCTAGCGGGGGAACTGAGTTAATTCGTTATATGGTAGCAGCCGGGTATTATAGTGAATCAGGAATCATGTTGAGTAGTGATTTTAATCGGATGAATGTGAATGTGGGATTAAATATTCAACCTCATAAACGGATAAAACTAGATACTCGTCTTTATGCAGCTTATACGGATCGTAGTCGAGGAAAGTCTCCGAATGGGAAAAGAATGAATTATAAGGTCGAGGGATTAACGGTGGATCCGAGAACGGCCTCTTCTTTAACATTGAATTCTGGTGTGGTAAAAGATAAATTATTAGAAGCTCTTAATGAACAGATTGATAAAAATAATTCTTATCGGTTCATGGGAAATATGGGATTGAGTTTTGAATTTATAGATGGATTGAATGTAAGGGTAGATGGCGGTATTGATTATAATCAGAATAATCGTAACTTCTTTCGTCCTAGCACGATGGATGTATCTAAAATGAATGAAAATTATATAGAGGAGGGAATTACGCGGAATATTTTCATGCAGGGAGAGGCTCTTCTGAATTATAGATTTTCGATCCGAGAGAAACACAATTTTGAGTTATTATTGGGAATTTCTATGGATAAATCTCAATTATTTGAAAATGATGCTGATGCTCTAGGTACTCCAAGTGATTACATTCACTATATACAGGGGACAACTCCTATTAAATACACGAAGCCCGAATGGGGTGATCCTGAGGCTTATGAAACCGTGCATGCTTCTTCTAAATTGGAAGAAAAGATAAATTTGAGCTATTTTGGTCGTTTTGCTTATAATTTTAAAACTCGCTATTTGTTTGAGTTTACTTTGCGTCGAGATGGTTCTTCTGTTTTTGGTGAAGATCAACGTTGGGCAACATTTCCGTCAGTAGCTATTGGTTGGACATTTTCAGACGAGTCTTTTTTGAAATCAGTTAATTGGTTAAGTTATGGAAAAATTCGAGCAAGCTGGGGTCAATCCGGAGTACAGTTTGATAAGGCTTATCTTGCTCATGGATTGATGGAAATAGGCGCTATTTATGATGGAGAACGAGGAATGAGGGCTAGCGGCATATTGAATCGAAAACTGGGTTGGGAACAATCGGATCAATATGATTTGGGATTGGATTTGGATTTTCTTGATTATCGGATCAAATTTAAATTTGATTATTATTATCGTTATACGAAAGATAAATTGTGGAAAGTGAACCTGCCAAGTGGAGGAAGTTTTTTAGGTGGATTCTCTAAGCAATGGCGGAATGCCATGGAAGTTTCCAATGAAGGTATTGAATTTGAAGTAACTTGTGATATTCTTAGAGAGACTAAAGTTACTTGGCGAAGTAAAATCACGGCTTCTAGAAATTGGAATCGTTTTGAAAAATCCTATTCGGGTAAAGATGAGGATTCGTTTATTATAGGTAAACCTCTTTTCAATATTTATCTATATAAAGACAATGGCTATTATAATTCACAGGATGAAGTTCCTGTTTATTATCAAGCTGACGGATCTAAAAAATATTTAATGCCGATGTTTGAAACACAATATTTTACGTCAGGAGATCCTAAAGTTATGGATGTCAATGGTGATGGTAAAATAGATATATCTGATTTCGTGAGAGTTGGTTCTTCCGTGCCGAAACTTTATGGCGGTTGGGCTAATGAACTAAGGTGGCGGGATTTTGATTTAAATTTACTTTTTACCTATTCTTTGGGAAGGGATATGTATAAAACTTATGATATTCGTTCGTTAGATGCTTATAATGGTGGACAAGGTGGACGGGCATTGTATATCAATACAGATAAAGCCTCGTTTTGGACGGAAGACAATCATAAGGCTCAGTATGCTCGTTTGGGCACGTTGAATTCCATGGGAGGTATGCTGGAATCTAATCTTGAAACAGTTTCTTACATGAAACTCAAGCAACTCACGTTAGGTTATAATCTTCCGAAAGAATGGGCTAGAAAAGTGGGAATGGTTGGATTAAGAGCGTTTATTACAGGAGAAAATGTGTTTACTCTTTCTAATTATTCGGGTGTTGATCCGGAGGTTGTCAGCATAGAGAATGGGCAGGATGATTTTAATACTTACCCGTTGGCACGAAAATGGACCATTGGTTTAACTCTTAATTTTTAAAAACATGAGACTAAAAAGATTGTTATATTTAGTGGGATTATTAATGTGTTGTTCTTGTGGAGACATGTTGGATGTAGAGCCTGAAATTGCTGTAACCTATACGAACTATTTCCAAAATGAACAGGATGTACACAAAACGTATATTGATATGTATGCTAAAATACGAGAAGTATATTTTCAATATCAATTACAACCTCATCATAAAATGGGACTAGTATATGATCAATGTAATGAATATTATTCTTATGCCAATGAATTGAAAAGTCTCTCTGTTGAGGCTTTTAAAAAAGTTGCCGGAACGAGTTGGATACTTCATTATAATGTAATTTTTCAATCAAATTTGATATTGGATAATCTGTATCGGGTTCAGGATTTACCTAAAGATAGAGAGAATTTTTATAAGGGACATTGCTATTTTGCCAAAGGGTTAATGTATTATGAAATTGCTAGACGTTGGGGGAACGCTCCGATTACTAGAGATGCCAAAAGTATAGATCCGTTAGGGCGTAGTGATGCGAAAGTTGTATTAGATACAGCGTTGTCTAATGCTTTGAGAGCTTTTGATCTGTTAAAAAACTATGATGAGGCAGTTGATTATAACGGACAGAAATTGAAAAAATATTATGCACATAAAGGAGCGGCTGCGGCACTTTTAGCTAATATCTATGCGTGGAAAGGTGGTTTATTTAATGATTCGGATGCTTATGAAGAGGCTGAAAAGTACTGTACTTTAATTATTGAAAATAAAGTGGGGATTTATAAAATGGTCGATACGCCTGAAGAAGTCTGTTCTGTTGTCATGGATCGCATGAGTTCTGAATCTGTTTTTGAATTGTTGAATAGTAGTATTGATTTTGGTTTCACGACCGGACGTTTTTCTCCGGGGATAAATTTCCATATAGGGGCAAACTATGGTTATGGGGGGTATCCGTTAAACCCCTTTGGTTCTTTGTCTAATAATCAATATGAAAATCTTTATCTCATAAAGAATGATCGGGTAAAGAAAATTTGGGGTGATGAAGATTTGAGACGTGCGGCTTATTTTTGGAAATTTGATGAAATGGCAGAAGCTGATAATGAGGTTACGGGAGGCTACGCTTATCCATATTTCTGGCGTAAACCATTATTGGATGCTGCTTGGGTTCCGGCAGAAATGATAAATGTAGACGGTAATAAAATATTTTGGCGATTGGCCGAGATTTATTTACTACGAGCAGAAGCACGTTGTCGTGCAAATTTGCCGGGGGCAGAAGATGATTTGAATTATGTTAGAAATCGGGCTCATGCAAAAATATATCCTGCGGATACTGATACTGAAGGTTTACAGATGGCAATATTCCGAGAGAGGGAACGAGAAATGTTTTTTGACGGAGAACGGTATTATGATATTGTTCGGAACGGATACTATAATTTTCCGGGAATGATTTCTGAAACGTTCGAAAAACTTTCCGAACAGGATGTAAAAGATGGAGCGTTATATGTTCCGATAATGGAGACGGAAATGCAGCGTAATACTTTAATGCGTCAGAATCCGTATTGGTTAGCAAGATGGTAATGATTGGTAAAATATATAATGTAATTATGAATAAATTATTAGTTACAATGATCGTACTCCTTTTGATAGGAGGGTGTTCTACAAATTGGAATTTTGAGAATACGGGATTAGCTAAAGAACATTTCGACGGAAATATGTATGAATATTTAAGAAGTGACTCTTATAATTGGGATTCAATACGATTGATAATAGAAAGGGCAGAATTGGTGCCTTTGTTCGAGGGAAAAGACCCGATCACGTTTATAGGTCCCACGAATCACTCTGTTAGAAAATGGATGAATGACAAGTTTATAAATTGTATCAATGACATAGATAAAGATGCTTGTATTAAAATTGTTAAGGATCACTTGTTTGCCGGGAAGATATTACGTGACGATATTCCCCAAGGAAAATATCTTACACAGGAAGGGGGAGATGTTTATACAACTCTCTCTGGAAAGAGTATTTGGATGGGGCTGTTTTATGAAGATTATGGTAATGTTGTAGAAGGGGGAGTACGGGTGATCTATTTAAAGGGAGATGTGACTATTGATATTGCTTCTTCTAACATACAGCCTACAAATGGGGTTGTACATTCGTTGAGCTATAATTACGTGTTAGGTGGATTATGATGAACTTTAAATAATTGATTATGAGATGTAGTATTATATATTTAATATGTGTCGTGTTTCTTATTGCATGTAATGATGTTACGGTAGGGTATTTAGAGACTGAAAATGCTGAGTATATACCTGATAACATGGAAATACCTCAAATCGAGGATCTAGATGAGGTTGTGGATGCCCTACGTGTAAAGAATAACGCACCTTGGGTAACACAACCTATTCAGGGTATAGAAGGAACTGATCCGATGATTTATTCTATCGAAGAAGTAACTGCGACAGAAGGCGGAGATGCTATGATATTTAAACAGGAATTGAGGATTATAGGAAACGGAAGTTTTTATTATCCTTTAGAACATAAAGCTCCAGCTGGTAAGTATGTGGTTTCGATTAGAGTTACAAACGAGGGGTATAGCCGTGTCATAAAAGACATTTACACTTTTGTCGTGAAGTAAACAAAGAGTGATCGTGGGGGCGTGGGGGTCCGTGTTATGCGGATCCCTTATTTTATCTTTTTGAAAAATCTCTGCCACACGTATTTTTTCGTGTGTGGGTCTTTTGACGTGAGGATGAACGAAGCTTTACCCACGATAAAGTCTTCGGGAATAGGACCGATATAGCGAGAATCTCTGGAGTTGAAGACTTGATCTCCGGCCACGAAGTACCAGTTTTTTTGGAACGTGTATTCCCGGATCAAGGAGTCTCGGATGTAGAGTTGGCGTTGTTGCGAGTGTACTGGAGCTTGGGTTTCGTAAGCGATCAGGTGACGATAAAGCGAGAAATTTAGTGTGTCGAGTAGGATAGTGGTTCCCGCTGCGGGAAGGTATAGGGGACCAAAGTCTTGGATGTTCCAACGGTGCCAGTAATCGAAAGGGAAAGCGTTGTAAATACCCGGGGCGTACTCCCCGTGATAATGATGTAGGCGTTGCTGTTCTTCCACGTTTCCGAATCCCGTTTTGCCGTTGACGTGATTGATTCCCTTGATGATCGATAGCGTGTCTCCCGGAAGGGCGATACATCGTTTCACATAAAATGTCCCTAAATCCATGTCCCAACGACCGTTTGTATGCGTAGGAAAGTTGAAAACAATCACGTCATTACGTTTTAGGGAAGAAAATCCCGGTGTCCGCACAGTTTCCGGGTGTGCGCCGTCCAGAAAGTCGAAGTTTTTGTAAAAGCGGGCTCCCATGTACATTTTGTTCACCACGATAAAATCGCCTGGTTCGATGGTGGGGTACATCGAATCGGAAGGGATGCTGTAAAAGTCCACGATAAAAAAGCGTAACAGGGCGGCAATCACGATGGCTAACAGTATGGCTCCCACGTATTGGAATATGGATTTAATTACTTTTTTCATTTTTTTCTTGAGATAAAAATACGTTCTAAATAGTAATAAAACAAGGGAATGATGAATAAACTGACAAAGGTTCCAACAGTCATTCCGGCGATCAGCGTGATGGACATGGGGCGTTGTAGTTGTGTTCCGATGTCATTTCCCCACAACATGGGTACGAGGGCGAAAATAGTGGTTAGACTGGTCATTAGAATGGGTTTCAATCGCCGTACACCACCTTCGTGAATCGCTTCTTCCAGGGCAAGACCTGATCGCTGTAGGCGTATGATCGTGTCGATCTTTAAGATCGAATCGTTGATCACGATACCGCTCATTACCACGATCCCGATCATGGACATCAAGTTAAGGGAAATCCCGGACAACCACAGGATAAGTAGCGTGAAAGCCACGTCTAGCGGAATTTCAACGAGAAGGATTATCGGTAGGGTCAACGATTCAAATTGTGCGGCAAGGATAAAATATAGCATGAGAATAGCCACGATTACCACGACGACCATTTCCCAAAGGGTTTCCTGACCGGAAAAATACTGTCCGTCAAACGTGGTGTTTAAATTCCGGTTACCGGCTTCTTTTTTTATGGTCTGTATGATTTGCTCCGTGGAATCATCGATGTGGTAGATGTTTAGCGGGACAACAACCCCTTCTTTACGTCCGATGATACTCTTGTAATCCAGTTTTCTTTCCATTCGAGTTAGGGCGGAGACAGGAATATCCAGTTGATCGCTATTGCTCACGAAAGAGGAACGAATGATGTCTAGTATCGTTTTTTCTTCTCCCGTGATAACGATCGGAACATATCGGCTACCCGTGTTTAGTTTCCCGATATTCATTTTACTGATATTCTTTTCCAGCACGTTAATCAAGGCACCTTGATTGACTTTGTAGAGGGCCAGCCTGTCCGGTAGTATTTCAACCACGATGCGTTCGGACGTTGAAGGTTTGTCCAGTTGTAAGGTTGGCATGATCGAATCAAGATATTCGATGAACGTGTTCACGCTATCCAGTTCCGGACCTCCCCGGCGGGATTCTCCGCTAAGGTACACGACTAGTGGGACGTCGTTGTCTTTGAACAGTTGTTCGAACAAGTTGTCCACTTTAGTGATATCGACCTTTGCACCCGGGTAATCCGCTTTGACGTATTCCCGGATGGAGGAGATAACTTGTTTCAGTTCTTCGGCATGGAGGGTACGTATATAAAATTCCGCCTCGTTGATGTTCTGATTCTTTTCCCGGTTCAAAAAAAACATCTTTTCTCCCGTGTGGCAACTGATTTCTTCGCATTTATTGCTAAATCGTTCGATAATATCTTTTACCCGGTGTTCGTTTTCATCTATGTGGATACTGGAGTTCCAATCTACCCGTAGGATCATTTCGTTGGTGTCTATTGTCGGCATTCGTTCCAAACGTAATTGCAATGCCAATACGAACCCCAATACAAGAATCGTAAAACAACCGCTCATGGCAATTAACCTGTGATGAAAGATGAAATGAAATATATTCGTGTAATAATTTTCAAGATGCTTGAAACTGATTTGTCGGATAAAACGGGTTGCTTTTCCTTCCTTGGCATGTATGAATAACAAGTGGAATACGACCGGGACGATCGTGATCGAAACGGCCAGTGAAACGAACAATCCGATTGCCACGGCCATCGCCTGATCGTAAAACAAGGCTCCCGCGATACCGCTCATGAAAATTAACGGGACAAATATAGCGCAGGTGGTCAGTACCGAAGAAAGGAGGGGAGTGATGATTTCGTTTGTCCCGTCCAGGCAGGCTTGGAACAAGGATTTTCCTCTCATCCGGTGCTGGTTGATGTTGTCAATGGTTATGATGGAATTATCCACCATCATCCCGACTCCGAGTATTAATCCCGATAGTGAAATCGTGTTGATCGAGATTCCGATCAGCTGGAAAAACAACATGCAAATTATGACCGAAACGGGAATACTGATGGCGATAATTACAGGTGATCGGGCATCTTGCAGAAAAAACAGCATGGCCACGATTGCCAGTAATATTCCTTGCCAGAGACTCTGTACGAGATTGTCAATCGAGTAATTCAGTAATTGTGCCTGATCCCGGGAGACGGAAAACTCCACGTCCGGGTATTCTTCCCGAAATTGGTCAAGTAGTCCCGTGACCTTCTCTTTCATTTCCGACATCCGGGCATTGGATTGTTTGATCACGGCCAAGCAGAGGGATTGCTTGGCTCCGTTAAAGAATATGCCTCTTTTCTCTCTCGGACGGATACCAGAGCGGGCGATATCCTTGATTTGCAGAAGTCTGCCGTTGATATTCAGGTAAACATTTTCCAGTTCTTCCGGAGAGGTGATCTGGGAAGCAAAACTGATACTGTATTGGTAATACCCGTCTTTCACGGCAAGGCTTCCTGAAACCTGGTTATTGTTGTCGATAGCTGATTTTAGCTGATCCTGTGTGATCTTCAGGCTTCTCAGCTTGGCTTCGTCCGGGAAAATATAGAGTTCGGGAGAGTACATTCCGCTGATGTCTACCATGGCAACATCCGGCAACTGTTCCAGTCTTTTTTTCAGTACGGCATCGGTAAATTCACAAAATTCCAAGAATTTCTCTTCCGAATCATATTCTTTCAGGTTGATATTAATGTAAAATACAGGCAGGTCGGAAGTGGAGGCCTTGATGATTGTCGGGCGTTGAACCTCTTTGGGGAAACTATTCACGCAGGCATCCACTTTCTGGTTCACTTCGATAAAGGCGTAATCCAGAGAGGTCCCGTACTCGAATTTCATCGTGATCAAGCCGCTCCCTTCCTTCGATTCCGATTGTATTTCCGTCAGTTTCGGTATCTGTTGCAACTGTCCCCGCAGCCCGGAGGTGAGTGTGTTTTCCACCTCGTTAATCGAAGCGTTATCCCAGGTATAATGTACGGTAATCTCCGGAATATCGATTTCCGGCATGAGCGACACGGGTAATCGGAAAGAGGCCACGATTCCTAGTACGATAAAGGCTATCGTACTCATGATGACGGCTACCGGGCGTTGTAATAAAAACTTTACCATGGATTGATTTTAGATTTTAAATTTTAAATATTCGGCTACCCCCTCTAACTCCCCCTTACACAGGGGGAGGATTAGCTACATTGGAATATTGTTGAGCTTCCTTTCGTCTGTTTCCTCTCCTGTGTAAGGAGGGGTTAGGGGAGGTCGTATCTTTATTTGAGAATGTCATCGGTAAATAGATAATTAAAACCGGAAGAGAGAAGGTTAATCCACTCATGGTTCCGATGGCCAGGCTTTTCCAGAAGGGGTTGATGTCTCCGATTAGGAAGGGGATAAATCCCAGCAGGGTAGAGGCTATCGTCAGGAAAATGGGGATAATCTTGGCATTATAGGCTTTTATATAAGTTCGTATTCCCCGGGGAGCACCTTCCCGGACCTTGATGTTGTAATCGTTTAGGATGTAAAGTACGGCGTTTACCGATAGCCCGCTTAACAGGATAAAGGCTGCCAAGCAACCTTCGTCAAACCCTACCCCGAAGAAATAGCCTCCTAGAAAACAACCGATGAACGAGATGGGGGTGATACAGATCACGATAGCGGCCTGACGTAAGGATTCCAACAGGATAGCACAAATAAAATAGATGATCCCGATGACCAGTAATATATAAAGGATACGGGCATCAATTCCCCCGATCTCTCTCTGCCAGTAGTTTTTCCAGTCGTTGCCTTCTTTCACCCGAAAGCCCACGGGCATCATCTGGTTTATGGCTTTCATCTCCCGTTCTTTTACTTTCTCCGATAGGCGATAGGCCCCGATAAAATCGTATTGTACTTCGACTTCATATTCTTGATTTCTTTTCGTGATATTTTCGAAATTCTTTTCTTCCGTGATGTCTCCCACGTCTTCTAGGCGAAACACTGATTTGTCTCCCCGCAAGGGACGATTTCTCACGTCCCACACGCTGGCCTCCACTTTTTTCTCCGGTCGGATATCAATCGTGGTATATTCATCATTTATGTATGCTCGGGTGGAAGAGGTCCCGGAATAGGTCAACGAATGTAAATTGCCCAGCAGGTTGTTGATATTCGAGTTATTACGAGCCAGTTTTTCTTTGTCGACCTCCACGGCGAATGCTTTGGTTTTCGGGGAGCGATCGCTACCAATATGCAGTTTTTTGACCCGGATATTCTTTTCCAGACGTTGCTTCAATATATTGGCGTATTGTAAGACCTTACGGTAATTGTAGCCGATTACTTTGATGCTTTCACTTCGGAATTCATCACTTGTCCGGTTCGAGAAACCTCGTCCCACGCCGTTCACTTCCGAGTCACCGTTTCCGATCGTGTTGGCAAAGCGTATCAGCTCGTTTTTTACTTGTTCCGGGGAGCCGTCTTTCTCGTGTTCTTCCTTGAACATGATCACCATTTCACCTCGATTTGCGGAGGAAACATCAGAGGTAAACGTGGCAATCGTTTCAAATCCGGAGAGAAAGTTCTCCAATTTCTCAAAGGCTTCGTTCATTTGTTTGATCGTGGCTCCATGTGGCATACTCATGGTCAAGGTTAATCGTGTTTTCTGGCTTTCCGTGGTTTTTCGGCTTTGTAACCATGTATCACCGCCTCCTTCCATGAACAAACGGAGCGATCCTCCCAAGGTTTTGTCGATATATGGCTTGATGGTGAGGTAAGTTTCACTACCGAAAACGGTGTTGTAAGCCGAGCTGTACCATTTGTCCCGATCCACGCTCGACGGGAGCAGGAACACGGGAAGTCCGAAACCGAGAATCGTGACTATGATGACGATTTTTCGATACTTCCTTGTGAAACGGGCAAAATGTAAGTATCTTCTGTTGAACCGGATAATTCGTTTTTGGCGGTGTAGCTTGCGTTTACTATTTTGTGGTTTTAGCGGAATTTTTTCCATAAGTGCCGGAACGAAAAAAAGAGCCACGGCAAGAGACACGCCTAGATTTATGATGATTACCGCCGAGAAGTCCCACATGTTCTTCATGATGTTGTTATCCATGTTGAAAATTACCGTTAATGCCCCCACCGTTGTTAGTGTGGCGGCCAGTACGGCTAGAAAGGCTTTCCGGTTGTGAAAATGGCGGTAATGATCGGTCATCACGATCACGCTGTCAATGATGATACCGAATGACACGGTGATTCCTGCCAGCGTGTAAAGGTGAAGTTCTATTTTGAAAAAATAGTAGAACACGAGGGCGATCGACAAATTGGCAAGCAAGCAGGTGGTGATAATGCCAAGGTAACGGAAATCCCGGCTCACGAGGTATACGAAAAGGAGTAGGATTAGGATGGTCACCCCTGTCCGGTTAAGGATTTGTGATAACTCGTCCTTGATTTCCGTGCTGTTGTCCCGAATTAGCTTGACCGAGTAATTTTCAGGAAAACTTTCCGTCAGTTGTGCCATCTCTGTTTTGACCCGTCCGGCAAGTTCGATCATGTTCGCGTTCTTCGCTGCATATACATTTAGATTTATCCGATTCAGCCCGTTAATCCGGTAATATGATCCGGGATCACTTTCTTGGTAATCGAGGGCGACGATATTGTGTAGATATATGATTTTACCGTTAATGACCTTGATAGGCAGGTTCATGATGTTTGTTTTGTCATCATCGGAATTGCCTTTAAACACGAGGTACGAATATTTTTTCTCGGGGACCGTTTCCGTGAGAATCTTTCCACCGTCTTTCCGGAAGTAGTATTCCGAAATGGCATTGGAAATATCGTTTGCCGAAAGACCGATATCGGCAAATAATTCCCGATCGTATTGCATGATCCATTCAAACGGGACGATTCCGGTAACGTTCATGCTTTCGACTCCGGGCATGGTGGATATAACCGGGACGATCCGGTCTTCCGCGAAGTTTCCCACTTCTTTCGAGTTTCCCGGGCCCGTTAACACGTATGTCATCAATAAGTGGCGTTCTGTTTCTTGTACCCGTCCGTCATGTATTTCCCCGCCACTGACGCCTGAAATGCGGACTCCTTCCGGTAAACCCGGAGCAACCGAACGGATAATCGAGGACAGGTACAATTTCACGGCATCTATATTTTCTTTCGGGTCAATCGTCAATTCAATGGCTCCGTAGCCGTTTCCTGTGGTGGAATGTATCTCGTTTAATCCTCGTATTCGAGCGAAAGCTCCTTCCAGTTTCGTGGTGACTTCTGTTTCCAACAGTTCCGGGTTTGCATTGGTCCACGAAAACGAGATGTTCAACTTGTTCGACCTTGACGACGGTTCCAATTGTAATGACAACCTAGGAATCAAGCTGATTCCCAGAATCATCATGACAACAAATATCGTGTTAATCGAAAAAGCTGATAAACGCATATTAATTTTAGATTTGATGATTTATGATTTTAAATTCTCTATTTTCAATTTTCAATTACTACCGTGTTCATGTGTGACAGCCCGAGGTTATTGTCGTAAATCACCGTGTCGCCGGGAGAGATACCTTCTTCTATGCTGACTTCCGTGCTATTCTCGTATCCTGTGGTGACATATCGCCACATGGCTTTTCCTTTTTGATAGATAAATACAACTTTTTTTCCTTGTCGGGGGAGAACGGCTGTTTTTGGGATGATAATCTTATGATCGATCTGTCGTTTGATCAATATGCTCACGTTCATTCCGTCAACCAGTAGTCGCTTGTCGTTATCTGTGACAGCCTTCACTTTCACCATGCCGTTCTCGTCGATACGGGGATTTACTTCCGTGATCTTTCCGGTCAGCGTGTTTTCATGGTTGGCGTAAGGGGTGATCTCGACTTCCATTCCCGGATGGAGGTTCCCGATTTCAGTTTCCAGTACGTTAAACACGACTTCCATTTTTGAATCGTCAATAAGTGTGCATAAAGATTTATAGACGGAGGTTTGATTATAGGGCTTTGCCTCCAAGTCGGCGATGATCCCGTCAAAAGGAGCTTTGGTTTTAATAAGGGTGTACTCTTTTTCTGCTTTTTCGAATGCTTTGAGGCTAGATGTGTAGCCGCATTGCAGGTACATGGCTTCTTTGCGTTGCGGGGTTAATTTGGTCGTATCGTCCAGTATTTTAAATCCTTCGTTTATAACGGCCAGTCTTAAATCAAGAATGGATTTTTTTAATGCTAACCGGGCATCTTCCAGTGTTTGCCGTGCTTTTTCATCGTCCACTTCCGCGATAATATCTCCTTTTCTCACCCGGTCCCCGTTTTTCACGTTCACTTTTCTCACGACATCAGCCACCTCGAAATTAAGAACCGCTTTCCGGTTGGCCTCTGCTTTTCCGTTACTCACCAATTCCAAGTTAAACCGATCTTCCTGGGCCACCTGCACTTTCACGATTGTCTTCTCGTCCTGCTGTTCGATTTTGGCATATTGCTCATCCTCGTTTTCCTTTTCCTGTTTCTCTTTCCCGTTGCATGCCAACAGGAGGAGGGTCAGTGGTAGTATAAATCTATAATACATATAACAAACATTTTCGATCCTTTATTATTTTTTAAAGTTGCGGAAAACTTTCTGAAAATAAGAATGGAAATATGATAAAATTATGAGAATTTTTAAAGGCAGTTTCTATTTCTTATCTAAAAAGCGTTGCTTTATGATTTGAAGATAGTCTTCGATATATTCGGGAGTCATTTTGTCTGCAATAAACACACATTTGGCCTGTAAATCTTTATCTAGTATAAAAAATGTGGGAGTTTCACTTTTTTCAAAAGCGGGGCCCAATTTTTTATTTTTATTCCAAAATATTGGTTTCTCGTAGAAATTTTCAAGGAGTCTGAATTCCATGTCGTTGGAAATAAAGATTATGTCATTTCGTTCTTTGTAGTTTGGAAAAATTTTTTCAATCAAATCTCGAATATTATCGAGGCATGGTGGGCATGTATGCGATGAAAAGTAAAAGCATAAAATTTTTTCTTTGATAACGTCTTTAATATTAATATTTTTAATTGTATCCTTACCGATATAAAAGAAAGGATTGATTGCTTGTAATTCACATGAAGTTACTAGTTCTGATTTTTTTCTAGAAATAGAGTAAAAATAGTCATACAGGTTATTTTGTGATATTTGTTTATTCTTATATATATTTATCATGAATAGCCCAATATTAACAATTAACAGGGTGGTAATGATGTACAGTATATATGTTTTCATTTGAAATAGTATTTTACAAGAATGGGATTTGAATTATCGGTTAACTCTTTAAGTATTTCTTGGTTTGAAATATTCGCATTTTTAGCATTCATCAAGGAGGATAATGGCATCCAATCATCATCCGTGATTCCTATTATTTTTTCATTGTCAATAGATAATGGAAAAATTCCGATGTTTTCTTCCATGGTAGAGAAAACAATATCTTTTTTTGACATTTTATCTTGAAAAACATGAACCATTTTTTCTTTCATGAAAATGGAACAATAATAATATTTATCATTTTGCCCGCTGAAACTAAAAGTGTATGGAATTTTGGAAGAATACATGACTTCTTTATAAAATTTCATTTGTTTTGTTGGGTCTGTTAAATCCGGGAGTTGCATTTGGTTGATATCATATGAATACTTTCCGAAATTCCATGAATAAGCGAGATAAAGTGAATCATTGATAATTTTGTAAACCTCATTATGTATGGCTTGTGAATAATATAAAGTATCTTTATAAACTTGAAGAGGTCCTTTTATATTCCACGCTATAAATTCTTGTTGTTTATAAAATTGTTTTGTGATAGAATCGGCTTTTCTCGAGAAAATTCTAAATGTGTAATCAGTTGTAATGTAAGGTTCTGTGTGTAATAGAATAGAATCTTTATTTAAAATTGAAATGAGATGATATGCCATGGGAGGATGTGGTAGATATATACTAGAAATATAGTTTCCCTTAAGATCGTACGTTATAATTTTTCCCATGGGATCAAGGGCATCTAATGTCTCTGAATATGTGTTGATGGCAATATCGTAGAGTAAAGAATATTCAGAAGGAGCTCTACCTACGGTATGAATTTTTGATATGAATTTTCCGGTCTTATCAAAAATGAGTATTGCTTTTTGACGAGAGTCAAGTATATATAAGCATGAATTGTATTCAATAACTTTACTTATTCTTTGTATCAAGGACTGTTCATTTGTTTCTAATGGTATAATTTCAATCTTAGAGAAAAGTCTCTCTGTAGGTATGGATTGGTAATGATCTAAATCGGAATAAAGTGTTTTATCGGAAATATCAATAATTTTATTGCATGAGGTTACCAAGACTATGAGTAAAATGTAAATTAGTACTTTCATAAATAGTAATAATTAAAATGTAATATATTGAGGTAATGTTTTCCTCCGAGAGTATTTCAAGATACTCTCGGAGGGTTAATGTTAATCACATGGATCCCATGCACACGCTATGACAGGACTACCATCCCATTCGCAGCAAAAATTGAGTGGGCTAAATCCTTCTGTTCGGTAACATTTTCCCCAACCTTTTCTATCACATGTTACGTCTACACCTGGTAAGGTTTCGCCACTTGCTAAAGCTTCAATTTGATCTAATAAAAATGGTAGATTTGACTTTAACGTGAATTGAGTATTTATGGCAGTTACAGTTGCTAAACAAACAACACTAAAAACAAGTAGTATTTTTTTAATCATGTTTTTTTTAATTAAAATTGTTATTAATATATTCAATGCAATGTTTTAAGATGTCATACATCTTTTCTTGATAATTTTCTATCTTCGTCTCACCTCCTTTCATTGTTTAGGAGAGGGCAGGCGATTGTCGGGATTATTTTGCGATGGACTTTCCCGGCATCGCCTTTACTCTCGGGTTTATAAATTTGCTTATATCTTTTAGCTGTAAAAGCAATGCTTCAAATATATACTGAAAATTTTGGAAAAAGCAAAGGAAATATGATAAAATTATGAGAATTTTGAGTCGACATTTATAGTATTGTATATTTTAATTGGTGATAATTTTGGTTGATAAATTTATTTGTTTTAGATATGAGGGTAGAATTATATCATTTGTAGCAATAGAAAGAAAATGTGTTATTTTTAGATCTTTGTCAATTAGGTAGACACAAGGTGTAATTGTTGTATTAGGCATATCTTCAATTCTTAAGAACATGACATTTTTCAGATTATATTTCTCCTTTATATATTTCATTGATGTGAAGTTTTGAAAATCTGAAATGAATAATATTTTTATATTTAGTGGTGTGTTTTGTATTTGTTCATATACTTTTTCTATACAAAGTGAACAATCTGTAGATTTATATTTGAAAATTAATACCGTTTGTTCGTTATTAATTAGTCCTGAAAGATTAGAGTTATTCCCATTTTCATCTTTGCCTGAATAATTTTGTTCAAATTGTCCTTCAAAAGTGTAAAAGTTGCCAATTATTTTTTGAAATAAATCTTTTATTTTTTCTGTTTCTAGGTATTTCCCCTCTAATTGTGATAAATAACGATTTTGTTGATGTAATTTAATTTGTCCGATGATGACAATACTTAATAAGATACATTGTATTACTATGATAATTGTTAGTTTCATGTTAGTCTTTTTTTAATTTGTATAAACCTAAAATTGGATTGTCATCTATTTTTATTGTTCGCAAATTTTTGGGCATTTGAATCTCTTTTTTATCAAGGGAAAATATTGTCTCAGCTTGACAAAAGGACATATATGTGTCATCGTCAATATAAATGAAATCATTATTTATTAATGGAAACTGGTGAGAATTAATAATACCTCCAACGTGAGCGACATCTTGTTTCGTGTGTTTGAAATAAATGTATGGAAAGATGCCTTTCACGAAAGTGAAAAAGAGAAAATTATCGCATATAAATAAATTATCTATTCTTCCAATGGGTTGTTGAAGGGGATCAGAATACCGCATAATATAGTTTATACGTTCCTCATCTGAATAATTTTTGAAATTTTCTGGATACATGTAATCTTTTCCAAAATTGATATGACAGACTTTTTCTAATTTTTCATGGCATTTGTAGATAGAATAATCGTATGGAAAAAAGCAATACACGGAATTTTGGTATTTAGCAAAGGTTGTCTGTCGATATGCAATTCCTAGCTGTTTCTTGGGGAATGAACCGAACTTGTTTAAATATTCTCCTGTAAATCTGTTGTATATATAAAAGTTTTGTAATTCTGTGGAACAATAGTTTGTAAAAATAAATAAACTGTCACGGTTAAATGTAATGGATGTCCCATGTGTAACAATAGGAAAATCAAAGTTGAATTCGAAATTTAAGTTGTAGACGGAGACTTTTTGTTGATCAGATGCCAGAATGTAAATACTACTATCCGTGATGAAAAAGTCATCTAATGAAAGATATTCACCATAGCCCCTGCCGTGTTTATCTAATTTACTTTTATATTTTCCTTCTAAATCGAAGGCAAAAATGATTTTTTGTTTTTTATCTAGTATATATATAGTGCTATCTTGAATGTGGATTTTGTTTATACTTACAAGTAAAGAATTTTTTGACGTTTCTAATGGAATATATGTTACAGAAGAAAAAAGAGAATCGGCCGAAACCCCTTGAAAATCTTCTTTTATAGTGATATGAATACTAGTTTGATCTTGTGAGTGTTGAGCATTCCTACATTGATATAGAAGAACAAGACATATAATGAAATAAAAGACTTTCATGTTGTTGAAATTAAGAATGTTGATGATGGAGGTGTGTCAAAATGCACACCTTCTTTTTTTATGCACAAAACCCCGACTTTC
>OGGQ01002352.1_pt1 | contig 20927 bp, 15 predicted proteins | sample 1571191 | NCBI WGS metagenome assembly OGGQ01 (sample SAMEA2582061, study PRJEB24529) | metagenome | biome: Human gut stool | place: China | collected 2011
CAAAGGACTTGTTCTGCATGATGGTCTTGCGGTAGATGCCGTAGATGCTCTTGACCCGGCGCTTGATGGTGGCACCCTCGATGCCGCTCTCGATCAGGCGGCGCTCAATGACGCCGGACACCTTGGCCAGGAACTCCTCCCCGGCCCGCTCGCTCAGCATCTTGCTGATGTCCTCGTAACCCACGGGGTCGAGGTAATGCAGGCTGCGGTCCTCTAGCTCTTCCTTCACGTTCAGGATGCCCAGCCGGTTGGCGATGGGGGCATACACCTCCATGGTCTCGCGGGCCTTGTCGCGGCGCTTCTGCTCCGGCCAGGCGTCACCGGTGCGCATATTGTGCAGCCGGTCGCACAGCTTGATGATCATCACGCGCACGTCGCGGCTCATGGCCAGCAGCATCTTACGCAGGTTCTCGGCCTGCAGCTCCTCGATGTTGGAGAACTGGATCTTGGTCAGCTTGGTGACGCCGTCCACCAGCGCGGCCACCTCTTCGCCGAAAGCGGCGGTCAGGTCGGTCAGTGTGGTGGGGGTGTCCTCCACCACGTCGTGGAGCAGGGCGGCGGCGATGCTCTCGGAGTCCATGCCCAGATCCAGCACCAGCCGGGCCACGGCCAGCGGGTGGCAGATATAGGGTTCGCCGCTGCGGCGGCACACGCCCTTGTGGGCGTCGTTGGCAAGGTTATAGGCCTTTTCGATCATGTCCGTATCGTAGGCCCTGCCGCTGGCCTTGATGGCCTCACAGAGCTTGTCCCAGGTCACGATCTCCGGGCGCACCTCCGAGGGCAGTGCACCCTCCGGGGCATCTGCCGGCTGTGCTGTAGCGGCCACGGTGGCCGTCTCCTGCACCGGCTGGTGCAGATGGGTCTTGGCCGAATACGAGTCCTCCTCCCGCACCGGGGCGGGGGCAGGCAGTTTCTTTCCCTCAGGCATTTACATTCCCTCCAAACATTTCAGGATCGGGGCGTCGGCAAGGTTCTTCTTGCCGGCCGTGGGCACCAGCTCCCACACTTTGGCTCCGCCCTTTTCTGCAGCAGCAATCAGCCCCACCTGTTCCAGTGCCGTGACCGCCACCAGCGTTTTGCCGGTATTTTCTTCTCCCAGCTTCGCGCACAGGGGCTGCAGATCCTCCGCGTGCCAGCGGCGGGCCTGCAGCTCCCGGTATACCGCGATGATATCGCTGCGGGCCGGGGTGATGAGATTTTTCTGTTCGGTTGTCAGCGGGGTGCCGCGGCGCAGTGCCTGCACCAGCGCTGCCTGCTGCGGCATGGCACTGCCAAGACCCGCCGGGTGCAGGTCGATGATGCGGCCCGAAAGCTGCGCGCCACGGGGCGCATCGTAGACCGAAAGATTCAGGGCAGCGTCTACCACGTCGCCCGTGGCATAGGGCAGCTGCTCCGGCCGCATGCCGAACCACACGGCGTACAGGCTGGCATTGCCCTGCCGCAGACGCAGGCGGCTGTGTTTGCCGTCCGACACCGGGTATACCCCGTCCAGCACGGCATTCTGCAGCAGGAACACCGGGGTGGGGTTCTCAGCCCCGAAGGGAGCCAGCTGATCCAGACGGCGCACGGCGTCCACCGTGACCCGGTCCAGATGGATGGACAGATCGCAGGTCAGCGGCGGGATCTGCAGCACGGGGCACTCCCTTGCCGCCCACTCGTTCAGGCGGCGGCGCAGGGCTTCCAGATTTTCTTCCCGCACCGAGAGGCCCGCCGCCATGGCGTGGCCGCCGTAGCGGATGAGCAGGTCGGCGCAGGCCCCGATGCAGGCGTGCAGGTTGAAACCCTGCACGCTGCGGCCGCTGCCCTTGCACTCGCCGTGCTCGTCCACCGTGACCACGATGACCGGGCGGCCGGTGCGCTCCACCAGCCGGGACGCCACGATGCCGATGACGCCGGGGTGCCAGTCCCGGCCCCACAGCAGGATCACACGATCCTCCAGCCGCTCCGGCTGCTGCTCCAGCAATTCCTCAGCGGCCTTGAAGATCTGCAGCTCGGTCTCCTGTCGTTTTGCGTTGATCTCGTTGAGTTTATGGGCCAGCTCCTCGGCGCGGTCCGGGTCCTCACACAGCACCAGCTGCAGGGCCGTCACCGCGCTGTCCATGCGGCCGGCCGCGTTGATGCGGGGCGCAATGGCGTAGCTGATATTCTCCGCTGTGACGGGTTTGCCCGCAAGGCCCACTTCTTCCAGCAAGGCTTCCATGCCGGGGCGGTCGGTCTGCTGCAGCTGCCGCAGGCCGGCCTTGACCAGGGTGCGGTTCTCTCCGGTCAGGGGCATCACGTCCGCCACGGTGCCCACAGCGGCCAGGTCGCCGCAGTAATCCAGCATTTCCTCCGGGGTGCAGTCGTCCAGCGCGGCGCACAGCTTAAAGGCCACGCCTGCGCCGCACAGCCCTTTGAAGGGGCTGGTATCGTCCTCCCGGCGGGGGTCCACCACGGCCACTGCCTTGGGCAGGGTCTCGGGCGGCAGATGGTGGTCGGTGATGATAAGGTCGATGCCCAGCTCTGCGGCAAAGTCGGCCTCGGCTACAGCGGAGATGCCGTTGTCCACCGTCACGATGAGCCGATAGCCCTTGTCGTGGATGGACTGGATGGCGTTGCGCGACAGGCCGTAGCCATCGCCCTCGCGGCTGGGCAGCATGCATTTGACGGCGGCACCCATGCCCTTGAGGTGCTGATACAGCAATGCCGTGGCAGTCACGCCGTCCACGTCGTAGTCGCCGAACACCACGATGGTCTCGCCATTGTCGATGGCCTGCCAGATGCGCTGGCAGGCTTTTTCCATATCGGTGAGCAGGGCGGGGTCGCTCAGCTCCTCTTCCCCGGCCAGCAGGGTGAGCGCGTCGGCCGGGTCGGTGATGCCGCGGGCCGCCAGGATGCCGGCCAGCAAGGCCGTCTCCTTCTGCTGGGCGGCCAGCGTGGCGGCATATTTCTGTTCGCTCCAGGGCTCCTCGTCCATGGCGCTGTATTCCAGTTCTTCGGTACGCTGCTCCGCGATGGCATGGGTCAGCTCCCGGACGGCGGCGCGGTCCAGCGTTTTCAGGTCCCAGGCACGGTAGGTCATTGGAAATCCCTCCCGGTCAGGCCGTCGTTGGCCAGCATTCCCTGCAGGGCTGCGATCTCGCTGGAAACATCCATGGCCATGTCCGACAGCAGATTGTCGTAGAGGTTGTCAAAGGCCTGGTTCAGCGTGTGCAGGATGCCTGCAATGTCCCGCCGGATACTCTCGGCATTATCGCCTTTCTGGCCCTGCACATCGTTGTAGGTGTGCAGGAGCTTGAGGGTGGTGGGGATATAGTATTCCGCAAAGCGGCGAGCCTTGGGCAGGCTTTCGGGGTGGGCTTCCAGCCAGTCGCAGATGGCCTCAGTGGTCTTCTGCATGTGGGCCAGCTCCTCCACGCCCTGCGCGTCCTGCATGAGCTGCTGCTCCTGCGCCAGCACTTTGGCGAAGCGGCGGGCCGTTTCCAGATTGAGAGGAGTTTCCTCGCGCTGCTCCGGAGCCGGTTCCGGCTGCGGCTGTGCCTGGGGTGCAGCCGCCGTTTCCTGGGCGGCGCGGTAATCCTCCGCCGTCAGATAGAGTGTTTCCGTTTTTTCATCCAGCCAGGCGGCAAGCCAGCCTTTGCGGATGTACTTTTGCAGCTTCTTCAGCATTTTTTTCCGGTTCTGGTGGACGAGGTCGGCCAGCATCCGAACCGAAAGGCCCTGGTGGTAGTCGGTGGTATCCGCAAGATCGGCGAACTGCCCCAGCTGCTTTCCAGCTTTCACCCAGGCGGAACCACAGGCCGTCATCCAGCCAAAGCCCGCCGTGGCAAGGCCCAACACGCCGCTGACGATGCCCAGCACGTTGTAGGCGGTGTTCATAACGTAGCCCGTGCCCGTCATCAGGATGCCGCCGTCCTCAGCAGTCGACACCACAACGTCGCCCAAAGCAGCCGGCGAAATAGTGCCCAGCCCGATGAGACAGCCCAGCGTCCCCAGCCCAAAGATCACCATGAAGGTGATGCCCACGGCCAGCAGGGCTGCACCGCCGTTCTGGCGCTTTTTGCCGTCTGCACGCAGCAGGTCTACGGGGGTCTGCTCCCCTTTCAGGCCAAAGATCTGTCTGGCCCACTGGGGCATCCCGCCCGCGTTCCGGGGCCCGGTTTTCTGTGCCTCCTGCTGGGCTTTGTAGTATTCGTTCCGGAGGGCTTTTCCCGCTTCCGAGATGCCGAAGTTGGCCGCATGGACGGCTGCTTTTCCCACATCCCAGGCCCGGTCGCCGATGTCCATGCCCCGGCCCTCAAAGCCATGGGCAAAGGCGTCGGTCATGGTGTCGCCAAAGGCGCGCAGCTGGTCCTCCAGCTCCTGCTGTACCTGACGGCCCTCGTCCTTGATCCGGTTGTCGTTTTCACGATCGTTCATCAAAATCTTCTCACCCTTCTGCCGGTGCATACCGGCTGATGATGGCGCGGGCCACCCGCAGGCCATCCACGGCGGCGCTCATGATGCCGCCCGCATATCCCGCGCCCTCGCCGCAGGGGTAAAGCCCTGCCAGCTGGGTGCACTCGAAGTTCTCTTCCCGCTTCAGCCGCACCGGGCTGCTGGTGCGGGTCTCCAGGCCGGTGAGGATGGCATCCGGTGCGGTGTAGCCCGCGATCTTGTGCTCATAGGCACGCAGACCGGCCCGCAGGGTGTCGGCCAGCTCCGCAGGCAGCAGGCTGCCCAGGTCGGCGGCGGTCACGCCGCGGTCGTAGGTCGGTTCCACGCTGCCGATGTGCAGCTGGCCCTGCCCTTCCAGAAAGCTCCGGATGTTCTCGGCCGGGGCGGCGTAAGGCCCGGCCGCATGGCCTGCCGCATAGGCCTTTGCCTCCAGCTCCCGCTGGAACGCGATGGCCTGCCGGGGGTCGTTTGCAAAGTCGGTGCCGTTCACGCTCACCACCACGGCGGCGTTTGCATTTTTGCCGCTGCGGGCATGGTAGCTCATGCCGTTGGTCACCACTCGGCCTTCCTCACTGGCCGAGGCCACCACCTGCCCGCCGGGGCACATGCAGAAGGTATACACGCAGCGCTCCCCCACATGCTGGGACAGCTGGTATTCGCCGCGGGGCAGGGCCGGGTGGCCTGCCGCCTCGTGATACAGGCTCTTTTCGATCTCGCTCTGCAGATGCTCTGCGCGGAAACCCACGCTGAAGGGCTTGCACTCCAGCACAAGGCCGCTGTCCATGAGCATGGCAAAGGTATCGCGGGCCGAGTGGCCCACCGCAAACACCAGTGCTTCGCAGGCAAAGGAACCATCCGTTGTGAAAATTCCGGTAATGTGTCCGTTTTTCTGTTCCAGACCGGTGAGGGCCGTGTTGAAATGCACCTCACCGCCCAGGGATTCGATCTCTTTGCGGATGGAGGTGATGACCCCCCGCAGCAGGTCGGTGCCCACATGGGGCTTCTGCTTCCAGGCGATCTCCGCCGGGGCACCGTGCTGCAAAAACACTTCCGTGACAAGGCCGCACAGCTCGTCACCGATGCGGGTGGTCAGCTTGCCGTCCGAGAAGGTGCCTGCGCCGCCCTCGCCGAACTGGATGTTCGCGTTGGGGTCCAGCTCGCCGGTGGCGGAAAAGTGTTCCACCGCCTGCACCCGCTCGTCCAGCGCCGGGCCGCGCTCCAGCACGATGGGCCGGTAGCCCTGCCGGGCCAGCAGCAGCGCCGCAAACAGACCGGCAGGCCCCAGGCCGCACACCACCGGGCGGTGGGGCAGCTTCTGCGTGCCCCGTTGCACCCGGAAGTCGGTCCTGCTGTGCAGGGACACGTTGGCCGATGCCCCGGCGAAGGCGGGTTCTTCGGCTTCGTTTTTCAGGGTGACAGCCACGGTGTACACCAGCTTGGGCTGGCCGCGGCGGGCGTCCACCGACAGCTTTGCCACACCCAGATGCTGCACCTTTGCGCGGGGGATGCGTGCCTCCCGCAGGGCCTTTTCAAATGCCTGCGGTTCCCCGGCGGAGAGCGGCAGACGGATGTTGCGAACGAGAATCATAGTACAGTGTGTTCCTTTTTATCAGTTGCTTTCAATGCGGCACTGCAGCACATAGCTGCCCAGTGCAAAGATCTTGCCGTTGGAGGGCACATACAGGCGGCAGGCGATGTTCTGCTGGCCGGTGGCCACCGAGAAGTCCTCCGCGTCGATCTCCACGACCACCTGTTCCGGGGTCAGGGTCTCCAATGCAGCCTTCGGGCCGCAGAGGGTCACGTTCATCAGCCGCTCGGTCTCCACCGTGAGCTGATAGGTGGAGGGCAGGTTCACCACCTGCACACAGCTGGAAGGCAGGTTCATGGTCTTGGTCTCCAGACCGGAGCAGTCAAAGCTGAGGGTGATGGTGGAAATGTTGTCCAGCAGGTAGATGTCGCTGGGCAGCTCAATGGGCAGCTCATAGACCTTGTTCAGTGTGAAGGTGGACAGGTCGATGGTGCCGATGGACAGGGTGGACAACGCGTCGATCTTTTCCGCCGGGCCGGCCACCTTGAGCTGCTTGCGGCTGAGCTCATACACCAGCACCGACGCGTCAAAGTCGCGGGGCGCGTTGATGAAGCTCACGTTCACCGGCAGGGTGGCCATCTTGTACACCTGCAAGGTCACGTCCACGCTGCTTTCTTCCAGCTCGGTGTACTCAAAGTTCACTTCCGTGCCGCCGGAGGTGTAGAACCGCAGCGGCGTTGCCAGGGTGACCGAGCTGTCCAGCTCGCCGGAGTAGGTCACCTCGGCGGTGCAGGTGGTCACCTTGTCCAGCTCACTGCTGGGGCCGGACAGAGTGACCATATCCTTGGACACCTCGGTGCTGTAGAGGATATACCCGTCCGAGATGGTCAGGTAATTGGTGGTCACGGTGACGGGAAGGGTCTTTTCCTCCACCACATCGAACATCACGTCCACCATGTTGTCGGAGCCGTCGATGGTCACGGTGACGCCATTGAGCATGCCGTTGGCCCCCCGCACCAGCAGGCGCAGGGTCTTTTCACCGCTGTCCCGCACGCTGGACCAGTCCGGGTAGACCACAAAATCGGAGGCCGTCAGGCTGCCGATGGTGTAGCCGTCGCCGGAGATCTTCAGGTTCACCGTCTTGTCCTCGGCGCTGACGATGCTCAGTCCGCGGGAGGTATAAACGGAGGAATCGTAGGTATAGTCCACCGGCACATTGTAGATGGTGTTGGTGGTGCCGGGCTGCACGATGATGGTCACGATCATCCAGGCCACAATGGCACCCAGAATGGACAGTGCCAGCCGGATGCGGCGGTCGTCCAGAATGCTCCGGCTGTGGCTGCCCACCGCAGGCTTTGTGCCGTTCGGCTTGTTCGGTTTGCTGTTCATTGCTGCTCGTCCTCCCCTTTCTGGCTGACCCACTTCATCAGGCTCTTTGCGCGGTCCTTCCAGGTGTCGGCCGTGCTCTTTTCCACCACCGGCTCCTTGGGGATCATCTCGTCGATCAGGCGGGTGTACAGGGTCTGGCGGTCAAAATGACGGATCAGCACGCCATTTTTTGCCATGGAGATGATGCCGGTCTCCTCGCTGACCACGATGGCGATGGCGTCCGAGTTTTCGGCAATGCCCAGGCAGGCACGGTGGCGGGTGCCCATGTCCTTGCCCAGATCCAGATTATTGGAAAGCGGCAGCACGCAGCCTGCGGCCTTGATGCGGCCGTTCTCGATGATGACGGCACCGTCGTGCAGGGGAGTGCCCTCGTAGAAGATGGTGCCCAGCACTTCCAGATTCACCGCGCTGTTCACCGGGGTGCCGGTGCGCACGATCTCAGACAGGTTGGTGTGGCGTTCCAGCACGATGAGCGCGCCGGTCTTGGTCTCCGAAAAGCGCTCTGCCGCGTCGCAGATGGCAATGATGGCGCTGCGCCAGGCCCCTTTCAGGCTGGGGTCGTTGTAGCGGCCTTTCACGTTGAACAGCTTTGCGGCCCACTGGTCGGTCTGGCCCATGCGCTCCAGAGCACGGCGGATCTCCGGCTGGAACAGCACCACCAAGGTGAGCAGGCCCACCTGCAGCAGCGAGTTGAGCAGCCAGGTGACCGTGCGCATGTTCAGCGTTTCGGCCACCAGATAAACCGCCATGACCAGCAGCGCGCCCTTGAACAGCTGCCCGGCGCGGGTGCGGTTGACGATGCCCAGCAGCTGGTAGATCAGGAACGCAATGATGATGATATCCAGCAGGTCAACGAGCTTGAAGGTCTGAAAATTGGCAATGATCGCATTCAGTGTCATGGACGCACACTCCTGTTACCGTGTTTCGATCAGGGCGACGGCGTGGGCGGCAATGCCCAGTCCCTCGCCGGTAAAGCCCAGATGCTCTTCCGTGGTAGCCTTGACGCTCACGGCGTCCACCGGCAGGCCGAAAGCCGCCGCCAGATTGGCCCGCATGGCCGGGATGTGCGGTGCCAGCTTGGGCCGCTGGCAGAGGATGGTGGCGTCGATGTTTTCCACCCGGTAACCGTGCTCCGACAGGATGCGGGCCACATGGCGGGCCAGCTCCAGGCTGTCGGCCCCGGCATAGGCGGGGTCATTGTCCGGGAAATGCCGGCCGATATCCCCCAGCGCCGCCGCACCCAGCACGGCGTCCATCACCGCGTGGGCCAGCACATCGGCGTCCGAGTGGCCCAGCAGGCCCTTTTCAAAGGGGATCTCCACGCCGCCCAGGATCAGCTTGCGGCCTTCCACCAGGCGGTGCACGTCATAACCATGTCCAATGCGCATTCTCGTTTCCTCTTTCTGTACCGGGCGGGGCAGGTCCTCCCGCGTGGTGATCTTCAGGTTGGCGTAGTCACCCTGGGTGAGCTGCACCGAGCGGCCAGTGAGCTCGAACAGGCTGCAGTCATCGGTGACCAGCCGGGCTTTTTCGGCGTCCAGCTCCTGCAGGGCGGCCAGATACTGCGCCCGGTCAAAGCACTGGGGCGTCTGCACCGCATACAGGGTACTGCGGTCCGGGGTGCTGTGCACAAGGCAGGCTTCCGGCACCGTTTTGCCGTCGCCGGGCACGGCCTGCTTGATGGTGTCCTTGACCGGCACTGCCGGGGCGGCGGCTCCGCAGCGGGCAGCGGCTTCCAGCACCGCCGCGATGACGGCCGGGCTCACAAAGGGCCGGGCTGCGTCGTGCACAGCCACCAGCTCCCCGTGGGCTGCCAGCACGCCATTCTTGGCGCTCTCGGCGCGGGTGGCACCACCGGCCACGATCTGCACCGGCTTGGTGCAGCCGACGGCCTGCTGCTCCACGAAAGCACGGTTTTTGCCCGCCACCAGCACGATCTCGCCGATCTGCGGGCACTGGTCAAAAGCGCGGATGCTGCGGTGCAGCACCGTTTCGCCGCCCAGGTCAAAGCTGAGCTTGTCGAACCCCATCCGGGTGGAAGAACCTGCCGCCACCAGCACGGCCGAAATCGTTTTTTGCAATCTGCACACCTGCCCCTGCTGCCGCCGCGCCGGTGTTTCCGGCTGCGGCTGGCTATAATAAGTCATCTTTTATTATAGCGTATCGGCCCGCAAACTGCAACCGGTTCCGCCCAGCAAAAAAGCCCTTTTGCACCGCCGGGCAGGCGGGTGCAAAAGGGCTTTGGGACCTTATTTCAGTGCGGTTTATGCCAGGATGGGCTCAATGGCAGCAGCCAGGGCATCCTTCTGGGCCTGGGCCTCGGCCAGATCCTTGCCCAGGGTGGTGAAGTAGGTCTTGATCTTCGGCTCGGTGCCGGAGGGACGGACCACCACAGTCGCACCGTTCTCCAGTGCGTAGATCAGCACGTTGGCAGCCGGCAGGCCGGTCTCCTCGGGCTTCTTGTAGTCGGTGACCTTGACCACCTTGTGGCCGGCCAGCTCGGTGAGGGGCTCGTCACGCAGCTTCTGCATGATGGAAGCCATCTTCTCCATGCCGGTCAGGCCGGGGAACTCGAAGCTGTCCACCTTGTTCAGGTAGCGGCCGTACTCCTTGTAGATCTCTTCCAGACGCTGCTTGATGGAGGAACCGATGCTGCGGTAGTAGGCAGCCATCTCGCAGATCAGCATGGAGCCGATGACGGCGTCCTTATCGCGGACATAGGGGCCTGCCAGATAGCCGTAGCTCTCCTCGAAGCCGAAGATGAAGCGGTCCACTTCACCGGCAGCTTCCAGATTTGCGATCTGGTCGCCGATCCACTTGAAGCCGGTCAGCACGCTGCGCATCTCCACGCCGTAGTGGGCGGCAATGGCATCGGCCAGCGGGGTGGACACGATGGACTTGACGGCCACGGGGTTCTTGGGCATGGTGCCCTTCTCGATGCGGCCTGCGCAGATGTAATCCAGCAGCAGAGCGCCCATCTCATTGCCGGACACCAGCTCATAGCTGCCATCCGGGCACTTCATGGCGATGCCCACGCGGTCGGCGTCGGGGTCGGTGGCCAGCATCAGGTCGGCACCGGTCTTGGTGGCCAGATCCAGGCCCAGCTTCAGGGCGTCGAAGATCTCAGGGTTGGGGTAGGAGCAGGTGGTGAAGTAGCCGTTGGGGTACTCCTGCTCGGGCACGATGGTGATATCGGTGATGCCCATGTCGTTCAGCACATGGGTGACCGGAACCAGACCGGAACCGTTCAGGGGGCTGTACACCAGCTTCAGGCCGGCGGTCTTGCACAGGCCGGGGCGCACCTGACGGGCCTCGATGGCGTCGTACAGGGCCTTCTTGCAGTCATCGCCCACAAAACGGATCAGGCCGTTTTCCACGCCCTCGGCAAAGGAGATGTACTTGGCACCGGTGAGCACATCGGTCTTCTGGATCTCGTCGTACACGATGGCGGCGGCGTCATCGGTCATCTGGCAGCCGTCCGGGCCGTAGGCCTTGTAGCCGTTGTACTTGGCCGGATTGTGGGAGGCGGTGACCATGATGCCTGCATTGCACTGATAGTAGCGGGTAGCAAAGCTCAGGGCCGGCACCGGCATCAGGGCATCATAGATGCGCACCTTGATGCCATTGGCTGCCAGAACACCGGCAGCCGTCTTGGCAAAAACGTCGCTCTTGAGGCGGCTGTCGTAGCTGATGGCGACGGTCTGGCTGCCGCCCTGGGTCTTGACCCAGTTGGCCAGGCCCTGGGTAGCCTGACGCACAACGTAGATGTTCATGCGGTTGGTACCCGCGCCCAGGACGCCGCGCAGGCCTGCGGTGCCAAACTTCAGGGCCACAGCAAAGCGATCCTTGATCTCGTCGTCATTCCCCTCGACCTTTACCAGTTCCGGCTTCAGATCTGCGTCATCCAGGTCTGCTGCCAGCCAGCGCTTATATTCATCCAGATACATGTTGCACACCTTACCTTTGTTATTTTTTCCCAAAAAAGGAGACAGTTTATTCAAACCTAATTATACTATAAACGCTTGTGTCCATCATGTCAATTGCATATTCTGCCACAATCTTACCGGCACAAAATCAGCAAATGCCACAAAAACAGCCGCTCTCCGGGTGGATGTCGGCGGGCTGCTGTGCTTCCGGCAGCAGCCGGTAGGGCTGGTGCACGTCCTCCAGCACCTCCAGCCACTGTTCCGGGCCGATGCTGTTCTCGCACAGATAGCGCAAAAGCTGCATCATCCGGGCAAAACTGCCCTGCGGAGCCAGCACCGTACTGCACTGTACCCAGCCCGCCTGCTCCCACCGCAGCTGGGCCAGCACGCCCCCGGGCACGGTCTGGGCACAGTACACCACCGTGTAGGCCCGCTGCAGCCCCTCCAGCTCTGAATAAGTACGGATGTACCGGCAGTATTCCTTGCCTGTCATCGTTTGTCGCTCTCCTTTCCGCTGCATTGACATCTTTCCTGCCCTTTACTATAATGAAATCGACCGGGAGATGCTGTCGAAGGCTGACGGTTCCTCCCAAATTTTTCCACCCAATTTTCGACCGTTTTCGCGCAGAAAATGCAAGCGAGGTGCACCCATGTATTCGGTAACAAAGAGCTTTGGCCTGAACGGCCTGCGCGGCTTTGCCGTGGCCGTGGAGGCCGACGTTTCGGGCGGGCTGCCCGCCTTTTCCATCGTAGGCCTGCCGGATTCCGCCGTGCGGGAAAGTGCGGACCGCGTGCGTGCCGCCATCAAGAACCTGGGCTTCAAGTTCCCGGACCGGCGCATCACGGTCAACCTGGCCCCCGCCGATGTGCGCAAGACCGGCCCGGTATACGATTTGTCCCTGCTGCTGGCCGTGCTCACGGCCAGCGGCCAGCTGGAGGATGTGCCGGAGGACGCCGCCTTTCTGGGGGAGCTGGCGCTGGACGGCACCCTGCGCCCGGTATCCGGCGTGCTGCCCATGGCACTGGCCGCCGCCGAAAACGGCATCCGCGCCCTGTATGTGCCCGCCGAAAACGCCGCCGAGGCTGCCGAGGCCTGTGCCGACAGCATGGCCGTCTACCCGGCCCACACCGCCCGGGAGGTGGTGGACGCCCTGCGCGGCATCCGACCGCTGACCGCTGCGGCAGCCGTTCCCTTTGACCCCGCCGAGGCCTGGGCACAGGTGCCGGATTTTGCCGACGTGATGGGGCAGGCACTGGCCCGCCGGGCCATGGTCATCGCTGCGGCCGGGGGCCACAACGTGCTGCTGATGGGTGCCCCGGGTACCGGCAAATCCATGCTGGCCAAGCGCCTGCCGGGCATCCTGCCGCCTCTCACCCGGGAGGAAGCCGTGGAGACCACCAAGATCTATTCCATCGCCGGGCAGCTGCCCCAGGGCCGGGGCCTGATCACGGCGCGTCCCTTCCGCAGCCCGCACCACTCGGCCAGTGCCGTCTCGCTGGCGGGCGGCGGCGCACAGTTCCGCCCCGGCGAGTGCAGTCTGGCCAACTGCGGCGTGCTGTTCCTGGACGAACTGCCGGAGTTCTCCCGCGAGAGCCTGGAGGTGCTGCGCCAGCCGCTGGAGGACGGCCAGATCACCGTAAGCCGCGCCGCAGGCAGCGCCACCTACCCCAGCCATTTCCAGCTGGTGGCCGCCATGAACCCCTGCAAATGCGGCTACTACGGCCACCCCACCCGGCAGTGCACCTGCTCGCCCAGCGCGGTGCGGCAGTACCGCAGCCGGGTGTCCGGCCCGCTGCTGGACCGCATCGACCTGTGCGTGGAGATGGACCCCATCGCCTTTGACGAGCTGCACACCGCCGCCCCCGCCGAGAGCAGTGCCGACCTGCGCAAACAGGTGCTGGCGGCGCGGGCCATCCAGGCAAAACGCTATGCGGCCCCCGGCTACGAGGGGGTGCACTGCAACGCCCAGCTCAACGCCGGGCAGGTGCGGCGCATCTGCCGCATGACCCCCGGTGCCGAGCGCCTGCTCCGCGCCTCCTACGATGCACTGGGGCTTTCGGCCCGCGCCCACGACCGCATTTTGCGGGTGGCCCGCACGGTGGCCGACCTGGCCGGCAAGAGCCTGTTGGACGAGGACTCCCTGCTGGAAGCCCTGCAGTACCGCGCGCAGGAAAAAGTGGAGCTGTGAGCCTTTTTCCACCTACAAAAACACCGGCCCCTCTCCCCGGCAGCGCTGTGCTGCCAAAGGAGAAGGGCCGGTTTATTTTTGTTTGTTTTACGCCGGTTTCAGTGCGATTTTGTTGCGCTATTGTTGTATTTCTGGTTTTCCAGCTGTTCCATCCGCTCGATGAACGCCAACGCGTACCGGGGCAGATAGTTCCCGGCCCGCCAGGCTGCCACCGACTCCAGCGGGAGGGTGCAGTCCCGGAGCGGAAACGCGTTGAACGGCACCGCGTTGTTCAGGTGTTCCAGCAGCTCGCCGCTCAGGAAGCCGATGCCGTACCCGTTGGCGGCCAGCGCCGCGGCTGCCCGGATGTTGCTGCTTTCCAGAATTTCGGCCGGATGCAGGCGGCGGCTCCGCAGCTCCTGCAAAATATACTGGCCCTGCCGCTGGGTCTGGTTCTGCAGCAGCAGGGTCTGCCCCTCCAGCCACTCCCAGGCAAAGCTGCCCTCCCGGGCGGCAGCCTGCTCCAGCGGGTGTCCCTTGCCGAACACGGCGTACATCCAGTCCCGGCGCAGCACCCGGTAGCTCAGACCGGGATGCCGGGCAAAGCTCATATAAAAGGCCAGGTCGATCTCGCCTTCCAGCAGTTTGCGGTCCAGCTCGGCGCTGGGTGCTTCCTCAATGCGGAACTGCACCTGCGGGAACTGCGCGCGGAACGCCGGAAGCACCTCCGGCAGCGAAAAACTGCACCGGAACGGCGGCATGCCCACATGCAGTACACCGGTGTCTGCCCGGAGCAGGTCGGTCAGCTCCGCGTCCATCTCCCGCTTCTGGCTGAGCAGCCGCTCGGCGTGGGCCAGATACCGCTGGCCCGCATAGGTCAGCTCCAGACGCCGCCCCGCCCGCTGGAACAGCACAAGGCCGGTGTCCCCTTCCAGTTTTTGCAGAAACTTGGAAAGGGTAGGCTGGCTGACGTAGAGCTGCTGAGCCGCGCGGGTGATGTTGCCGCACCGGGCAATGGCCGCAAAATATTCCAGATCTTTGAAGTCCATGCAGATTCCTCCCTGCTGCGTGTATTTGCCGGTTCCAGTGTACCACAAACCATGCACGCAGGCTATTCTTTTTATGAGAAAAATGAATTTCAGGAATTGTGAAAGTTGTGTTATAATCTCGCTCGTGAAATCCATCACAAATCGACCGCCCCACCCAACACGAAGATCTCTGAGGAGGAAAACCATGAAGAAAAACGGGATCCTGCACCGCATCAGCACCGCTGTGCTGGCCGGTGCCATGCTGCTGTCGCTGGCGTCCTGCGGCGCTTCCAGCAGCCAGACCGCCAGTTCCGCCGCCGGGAAAGTCACCGGCACCGGTTCGGCCAAAGGCATTGAAGGCGACGTCGTCGTGGAAGTGACCGCCGACGCCGACACCATTTATTCCATCGTTGTCACCGAGCAGAACGAGACCCAGGGCATCGGCTCTGTGGCCTGCGAACAGCTGCCGGACGCCATGGTGGCTGCCAACAGCTACAACGTGGACGGCATTGCCGGTGCCACCGTGACCAGCGACGCCCTCAAGGAGGCCGTGAAGGCCGCTCTGGAGAACGCCGGACTGGACGCTTCCGCCTTTGCCGTGGCCAAGGCTGCGGACACCACCGTGGAAAAGACCGCCGAGACGCTGGACTGTGACGTCGTGGTGGTGGGTGCCGGCGGTGCCGGTCTGACCGCCGCCGCACAGGCCGCCGAGAACGGTGCCAAGGTCATCGTGGTGGAAAAGATGCCCATCGTGGGCGGCAACAGTCTGAAGGCCACCGGCGGCATGAACGCAGCCGACACCCAGTATCAGGCCGACCTGGGCATCACCGACAGCGGGGTGCAGGAGTTCATTGAGGACACCATCAACGGCGGCCACGGCATCAACGACCGCAGCCTGGTGACCGTGATGGCCGAGCAGAGCTCCGACGCCATCGACTGGCTGACCTCCATCGGTGCCCCGCTGCCCAAGGTGGCAGCCACCGGCGGCACCACCCACAAGTATCTGCATGAGCCCGAGGACGGCAGCGCCGTGGGCAGCTATCTGGTGGAAAAACTGAACGCTCAGGCCGAAAAGCTGGGCGTGCAGATCCTGCTGAACACCAAGGCCACCGAGATCATGACCAACGACGGCGCTGCCTGCGGCATCAAGGCCGAGAGCACCGAGCACGACTACACCATCAACGCCAAGAGCGTGATCATTGCCGCCGGCGGCTTTGGTGCCAACTTTGAGCTGATGGCCAGCTTCAACCCGGCCCTGGCCAACGCCGTGACCACCAACCACGCCGGTGCCACCGGCGACGGCATCCTGATGGCTGAGGCCATTGGTGCCGACACCGTGGACATGGACCAGATCCAGCTGCACCCCACCGTGTATCAGGAGACCGGCATGCTGGTGTCCGAGAGCGTGCGCAGCATGGGCGGCATCCTGGTCAACGCCGAGGGCAAGCGCTTCTGCAACGACATGTCCACCCGTGACGCGGTTTCCAACGCCGAGCTGGAGCAGCCGGGTGCTTACGCCTACATCATCTTTGATCAGCGCATCGTGGACGACCTGAAGTCCTGCCAGAAGTACATCAGCAACGGCCTGACCGTCTCTTCCGACAGCTATGAGGGTCTGGCCAAGGAGATGGGCCTGACCGGCGACGCTGCCGCCAACTTTGTGGAGACCATGAACACCTGGAACGCCTCTGTGGCAGCCGGTGAGGACGCCGAGTTCGGCCGCAACAACGGCATGGACGGCGACCTGTCCACCGCTCCCTACTACGCCATCAAGATCGCACCGGGCATCCACCACACCATGGGCGGCCTGAAGATCAACACCGATGCACAGGTGCTGGACACCGACGGCAGCATCATCCCCGGCTTGTATGCAGCCGGTGAGACCACCGGCGGTGTGCACGGCGGCAACCGCATCGGCGGCAATGCCGTGTGCGACTTCGTGGTGTTCGGCCGTATCGCCGGCAGCAACGCTTCCGCCTACGCTGCCGAGTAACCCCACTCTGCTCTCTTCTTCTTTCTTCTTTTTTGGATAAGCACAGCGCCCGCCTGCACCGGAACCACTCCGGAAGCAGGCGGGCGCTGTGTTGTTCAGGTTTCGCTCAGGGTCAGTTCGTGGTAGGTCCGGCCGTCCATGGTTTTCCACTGGAAGCAGCCGTTTTCCAACGTCATGTAGCTGTGGGCGCTGCCCTCCTTCGGCAGGCTCACCGAGCCGGGGTTCAGGTAGAGGCTGCCCTGCCCGAAGGGCTCCCACGCCGGGATGTGGGTGTGCCCGTGCAGCAGAATGTCGCCGGGGGCCAGCGGCGGCGGGGTCTTGGTGTTGTAGACATGGCCGTGGGTGGCGTACACCAGCCGTCTGCCCACCGGCAGCACGGCATAGTCTGCCAGCACCGGGAATTCCAGCACCATCTGGTCCACCTCGGCATCACAGTTGCCGCGCACGCAGAGCAGGCGGTCCTTCATGCCGTTGAGCAAAGGCATGACCTGCTTGGGCGCATAGCCCTCCGGCAGGTCGTTGCGGGGGCCGTGGTAGAGCAGGTCTCCCAACAGCAGCAGCCGGTCGGCCTGTTCCCGTTCAAACGCCTGCTGCATCTGGCTGGCATAGAAATACGACCCGTGCAGGTCGGACGCGATCATCCATTTCATGCGGGTTTCTCCTTTTTATAAAAGCTACAATTTTATTGTAACCCCTGCGCAAAAAATGGTCAAGCCTATAAAAGTCATACTTTTGCGCCAAGTCTCCTTGACAATGCTCCGGGGATGTGGTATCCTTCAGTTAATAAAAACCGTGTGGATTTTTACAGCACTATGCTACTTTTCGCCACACAATGACTTCAAAAAAGCCATTGTGTGGCTTTTTTGCGGTCTTTTTCCATTTTCGATCTGTCAGGAGCGAGAAATCAATGAACGATACCTTTATGAAAGAACGCCCTGTGCTGCCGCTGCTGTTGTCCATGGCGCTGCCCAACGTGATCTCCATGCTGGTCAACTCCCTGTACAACATCGTGGACAGCCTGTTTGTGGCGCAGATCAGCGAGGACGCCATGACCGCCCTCTCGCTGGTATACCCCATCCAGAACTTTGCCAACGCCATCGCCATCGGCTTTGGTATCGGCATCAACGCCATGATCGCCCTGTACCTGGGTGCGGGCGACCGCAAAAAGGCCGAGATCGCCGCCACCCACGGCATGGTGCTCAGCCTGCTGCACGGCGTGGTCATCACGGTGGTGAGCATTGCCATCATGCCGGGCTTTTTGCGCCGGTTCACCACCGACGAGAGCCTTGTGGCCTCCGGCATCACCTACTCCACCATCGTGTTCCTGTTTGCCACCATCAATATGGCCGCGCTGGCCTTTGAAAAAATGTTCCAGGCTGTGGGCCGCATGAAGGTGACCATGGTGGCGCTGGTGTTCGGCTGCGCGTGCAACATCCTGCTGGACCCCGTCCTGATCTTCGGCCTGGGCCCGGTGCCCGCCATGGGCATTGCCGGTGCAGCGCTGGCCACCGGCATCGGCCAGCTGCTGAGCCTGTGCGTGTACCTGTTCGTCTACCTGCGCACCGAACTGCCGGTGCGGCTGAGCCGCAGCGGCCTGCACCCGGACGTTGCACTGGACGGCAAGCTGTACGCCATCGGCGTGCCGGCCATCCTGAACCTGGCTCTGCCCTCCCTGCTGGTCACCTTCCTCAACAGCCTGCTTGCCGGGTTCTCCCAGAGCTATGTGGTCATTCTGGGCATTTACTACAAGCTGCAGACCTTTTTGTACCTGCCCGCCAACGGCATCGTACAGGGTATGCGCCCGCTCATCGGCTACAACTACGGTGCCAGGGAGCACGCCCGCGTGAAGAAGCTGTACGAGCTCACCCTGTTCATGAGCATCGCCATCATGGCGCTGGGCACGGTCATCTGCCTGCTGGCCTCCGGGCAGCTCATCGGGCTGTTCACCTCCAACCCCGATACCATCGCCGCCGGTGCCAAGGCCCTGCGCATCATCTGCATCGGCTTTGTGGTGTCGGCAGTGTCCACCACCTCGTCCGGCGCACTGGAGGGTCTTGGCAAGGGCGTGCCGTCGCTGGTGATCTCGCTGTGCCGCTATGTGGTGTTCATCCTGCCGCTGGCCGCAGTGCTGTGCGGCCGCCTTGGCCCGGACGGTGTGTGGCACGCCTTCTGGATCACCGAGGTGCTCACCGCACTGGTGGCTTACCCGGTGTACCACCGCGCGGCGGCCCGGCACTGAACCTTTCCGGCCCCTTTTGCAGCAGGCTGCCCGACCCCGGCGGCCTGCTTTTTTGTTGCATTCCCGTCGCCCTGCGGTGCGCATAAATGCAGGGATTTCATTTGACAGCTGCGCAGAAATACGGTAGAATAGTTTTTATATTGCGCTGACAAAATGTGTCAGAACGCAAGACTTTACAGAGGATGTGGGACGAATTATGATCGAGACGATCACGGCCGTCAATACGGCGGTCAACAACTTTATCTGGGGCGTGCCCGCCATGGTGTGCATCATTGGTGTGGGTTTGCTTCTGAGCGTGCGCACCGGCTTTTTGCAGATCCGCAAATTCCCGTACACCATCAAAACCACCATCGGACGCATGTTCCGCAAAAAGGACGCTTCGGACGGTGCCATGACCCCCTTCCAGGCGGTGTGCACCGCACTGGCCGGCACCGTGGGCACCGGCAACATCGCCGGTGTGGCAGGTGCCATTGCCATCGGCGGCCCGGGTGCCGTGTTCTGGATGTGGTGCTCCGCGCTGCTGGGCATGTGCACCAAGTTTGCCGAGGTGACCCTGGCCGTGCATTTCCGTGAGCGCAGTGAGACCGGCGAGTGGGTGGGCGGCCCCATGTATTACATCAAGAACGGTCTGGGCAAGCGCTGGCAGTTCCTGGCATTTCTGTACTCGCTGTTCGGCGTGCTGACCGTGTTCGGCACCGGCAATGCCACCCAGGTCAACACCATCGTGGCCGCCGTGGACACCGCCCTGCTGGAATACGGTGTGGTGGGCAGCGGTTTCCTGAGCACGCTGAACCTCATCGCGGGCATCATCGTGGCCATGCTGGTGGCCATGGTGCTGCTGGGCGGCATCAAGCGCATCGGCAGCGTGAGCGAAAAGCTGGTGCCCTTCATGGCGCTGTTCTACATCGTGCTGGCTGTGGGCGTAGTAGGGCTCAACCTGCCCCGCCTGCCCTATGTGCTGGAGTCCATCGTGGCCGGTGCCTTCAACCCCGCTGCCTTCACCGGCGGCACCATCGGCAGCCTGTTCATCAGCATGCAGAAGGGCGTCTCCCGCGGCATCTTTTCCAATGAGGCCGGTCTTGGCACCGGCTCCATCGCCCATGCCTGCGCCGACACCAAAAAGCCGGTGAAGCAGGGCATGTTCGGCATCTTTGAGGTGTTTGCCGACACCATCATCATCTGCACCCTGACCGCCATGGTCATCCTGTGCAGCGGCACCCCCGTGAACTATGGCACCGCAGCCGGTGCAGAGCTGACCATCTCCGGCTTTACCACCACCTACGGCGGCTGGGCTTCCATCTTTACCGCCGTGGCGCTTTGCTGCTTTGCCTTCTCCACCATCATCGGCTGGGGTCTGTACGGCTCCCGCTTCCTGGTGTTCCTCTGCCACAGCGATAAGGTGGCAAAGCCCTTCTTTGTGGTGTACTCCTTCGTGTCCATTCTGGGCGCGACCGTGGACCTGGGCCTGCTGTGGAGCATCGCCGACACCTTCAACGGCCTGATGAGCATCCCCAACCTCATCGCATTGCTGCTGCTCTCCGGCACCGTGGTCAAGCTGACCAAGGAGTTCTTTGCCTCCGAGGGCTGAGCACCTGTTTTTCCCGATACGCAAAAGGACTGCTGCACTGAAAATTGTGCAGCAGTCCTTTTTTCGTGCGCGGCTCCGGAAAATTTTACTTTTCGGGTGTTTTTCTGCAATTTTTATTGCCGCCTGTCCGTATTTAAGGCAAACAGACCGAATTTCGTTGGCAGAATGGAGGGCCCTCTATGGCGATTTTTGAAAAGACCATCCGCAATCAGAAATTCAACACGCTTCTCCGCAAATTGGAACAGGAGATCCCGGACAGCAGCTGGTCTGCCGACTTGGAAGCGGGCAGCGATTTCAAGGAGGGCGAAGCACGGTGCAGTGTCCGCGTATTTGAGCGGTACAGCATGATGGGCGGCAACCGCCTGAGTCTGACGCTGACCATGTTCCAGAACGGTGACAGCCCCATCCGGCTGTCCGCCATCACCGCAGGCGGCAGTCAGGCCGTGTTTTTTAAGATGAACACGCTCGGAGAAGAAGCTTTTCTGGACGATGTAAAGGACCTGCTGGAAGAAATTTTGGAGGAGTGAAATGTTTTACGCTGGATTTGATATGCTGTTCAGCATTCTGTTTCCCATCCTGTTCCTTGTGGTTTTGGGCATGATCCTATACACCATCATCGGAAATATCAGCACATGGAATAAAAACAACCATT
>OGGQ01002353.1_pt1 | contig 20924 bp, 21 predicted proteins | sample 1571191 | NCBI WGS metagenome assembly OGGQ01 (sample SAMEA2582061, study PRJEB24529) | metagenome | biome: Human gut stool | place: China | collected 2011
ATGGTGGGAGTATACTGCTTATTCATGTGCCAGGTGGGGCCGTCCTCCAGGATTTTCTGTCCGAATTTCAGTTTTTTCAAAAACCGGATGACCGGTGTTCCCAGTACCGCCGTGAGGGCAAAAGCCACCACAAAGGCACAGACCGCTGCTTTTATCATTCCTCTTCCCCCAATTTGAGCTTATGTCCCAGGCCCGTCCCTTCCCCACAGCATGGGTGTGCGCGCAGCGGCCAAATGGCGCTGCGCGCGAACGCGACCCTTCTTATTTTTTCCTTGTTTTTGCTTTACTGTTTTGTGTTGTTTTTTGCAGCAAAATAGGCTGCCACTTCTTCCCGTTCGTCCAGGTGATGCTTGACGCCGCAGATCTCCTGATAGGTCTCATGGCCTTTGCCCATGAGCACCACCACATCTCCCGGCTGGGCATTTTCCAACGCATAGACAATGGCCGCCCGCCGGTCGTCGATCACCGCCATGGGAGTGGCGATGCCCTTCATCCCCGGCAGAATATCCTCAATGATCGCCCGTGGATCTTCTGTGCGGGGATTATCCGATGTGACGATGCAGAAATCTGCCAGCTCCGCTGCGGCTTTGCCCATCAGAGGCCGCTTGGTCTTATCCCGATCGCCGCCGCAGCCGAACAGAGCGATGACCCTGCCTTTGGCGAAACCCTTTACCGCTTTAAGAATGTTAACGATGCCGTCAGGAGAGTGAGCATAATCGATGAGAACGGTATAATCCGCCGGCACCGGCACCACTTCCGCCCGGCCTTTGACGCCGTGGGCGTGCCGCATGGCCTGGGCAATGTCCGCCAAGGAAACCCCCAGCGCCAGACAGCAGCCGGTGGCTGCCAAGGCGTTGTAGACCGAAAACATACCGGGAATTCCCAAGGTGAGCCGGTTGATGGCGCCGGTGACCACCGCTTCAAATTCCACCCGATCGCTTTTCAGGTTGATATTTTTGGCCACCAGATCGGCGTTATCCGACTGGGCCGAATAGGTCTGGAAATGGCAGCTGCCTTTTTCCAGAATGTATTCCGAGGCGGGATCATCCCGATTGACCACGCCGAAACGGCACATGGAGAACAAACGGCTTTTGGCCTTCAGATATTTTTCCATGGTGCCATGGAAATCCAGATGATCCCGGGAAAGATTGGTAAACACCCCCACCTCAAAGGGAATGCCGTACACCCGATCCAGCTCCAGCGCGTGGGAAGAGACCTCCATCACCACATACTGACATCCGGCCTGTTTCATCTCCGAAAGGAGACGGAATACCTCATAGGATTCCGGCGTCGTGCGCTGGGCAGGCATTTCCTTCTGACCAATGTAATTGGCATTGGTGCCCATCAGCCCCACTGTGGCGCCGGTGCTCTCTTCCAAAATGGCCTTCACCAGCATGGTGGTGGTGGTTTTGCCATTGGTGCCGGTGACGCCGATGACCTTCATCCCCTGGGCCGGATGGCCAAAGAAATTGTCGCTCATCTGGGCCAGTGCCAGGCGGGAATCCCGCACCAACACATAGGGCACACTGACCTCCGGCGGCGTTTCACAGATGACCAGCGCCACCCCTTTTTCTGCGGCCTGAGCAATGTATTTATGCCCATCGGTCTGAAAGCCCCGAATGGCCACAAAAGCCTCTCCCGGTGCACTCTTCCGGGAATCATAGCAAAGCCCCTTCACATCCACCTGCTGGTCGCAGGCATATTTCACCACATCCACATTGCTCAGCAGTTCCATGAGCTTCATCTTGCGTGTCACCTTCCCATTCCATCATTCGGCCCGCTGATCCAGGTCGGTAAACTCTACCGTCACCACTGTGCCCATGGCCGCAGTGCCGGTGATATTCTGCTTGCTTGCCACCACATTTCCCGAGCTGCTGACAGCACCGGAGCCCTTCATATAAAGCCCTGCCCGCTCCAGCTGAGCCCTGGCGGCCGACACCGAAAGGCCGGTCACATCGGGCACTTGCACCGGTTCTGTGGGTTTTTCCGCTCCCATATAGAGCACTACCTGACTGCCGCCGGGGATGGCCGAGCCATAACTGGGCAGCTGATCGGTGACGGTATCCCCGTCGCCCACCACTCTGTAATCCAAATTCACCTTACTCAAAGCGCTTTCCGCTTCGGTCTTGGTCATGCCGATGACTTCCGGCACCGACACATCCTTTTCCTCCAGCTCTTCGGCGGTGTAAGTGGGCTCCACCCCCAAATAGGGCAGGATATCACTCATAATCCGCCGGATGACGGGAGCTGCTGTGATACCGCCGGTCACCGGTGGTACAGTGGGCTCATCCAGCAACACCAAAACCGCCACCTGAGGATCGTCTGCCGGAGCAAAGGCGATAAAGGACGACACATACAAGTCGTGACGGCCTGTTTCTGCCTGTCTTACCTTTTTTTCCGATGTTCCGGTTTTACCAGCAATATGATAGCCGGCCACATAGGCGTTTTTACCAGTACCCTCGCTGACCACGGTTTCCAGTATATCACACATCAGTTCGGATGTCTCTTCTGAAATCACCTGGCGCACCACAGTGGGCTCGGTGCTCTTCACAATATTGCCATCGCTATCCAGGATCTCTTTGACGATATAGGGCTTCATCAAATTACCGCCGTTTGCCACAGCGGACACCGCTGTAATCAGCTGCAAGGGAGAAATCTGGAAGTTCTGGCCAAAGCTGGCGGTGGCCAGGTCTACTTTGTTGGAGAGGAATTGTTCTTCTGCATGGAAGATGCTCTCGCCTTCGCCGGGCAGATCAATTCCTGTGGGCTCATTCAGGCCGAAGGCCTTGTAATATTCCAAAAATGTTTTGGCTCCCACTGCCTGACCGATGTCGATAAAGGCCGGATTGCAGGAATTCTGAATGGCCTGATACAGATTCTGGCTTCCATGGGCCCGGGGATAATACCAGCATTTGATGGGCTTGGGCCAGCCTTCCACCATTCGATAACCAGGGCAATAAAATGTGCTGTTTACCGTAATTGCATTTTCCTCCAGCGCCATGGATGCGGTGAGGATCTTAAAGGTGGAGCCTGGGTCATATGTATCGGTCACCGCTTTGTTCCGCCACTGGGCCTGGAGGATCTCATTGCGTTTTTGGGAGTATTCCTCCTCATCGGTGATGGCGGCCAACTCCTGAGCCTTTTGTTCATCGGTGATGGTAAAGGGATCATTGGGGTCAAAATCCCCCTTGGTAGCCATACCCAGAATGGCGCCGGTGTTCACATCCATCACAATGCCTGCCACCTGGTTCTGGGTGTTGTTGTCGTAAACGGCGATCTCCAGATTTTTCTCCAGATAGTGCTGGATCACTTCGTCAATGGTCAAAACCACATCATTGCCATCTTCGGCCTCATAGTACATCTCATAGTCAAAGGGCATTTCTTCCCCGTTGGCATTGGTGGCCCGGATGGCCCGCCCGGGGGTGCCGGTGAGATAGCTGTCATACTTGGCTTCGATGCCGGCCAGACCCTGGTTGTCACTTCCCACAAACCCCAGCACCTGAGCTGCAAAGTTGCCGAAAGGATAGTACCGTTTGGTATCGGGAGCCATATAAATGCTGTTGATAACCTCTTTCTGCTGATCCTCCGGCTTGCCTTCGTTGTATTTTTTAATTTCCTCGTTATAATCGGTTTTAAACTGCCGCACCTCATCGGCGACTTCTTTTTCCACCCCTCGTTTGATCACCTCATAAGCCGAATCTGTTTTGGAGGCTTTGGCATAAACCGTTTCATAGTCCATATCCAAAATCTCCGCCAGGTTCTGAGAGATGACCTGGGCCTGTTCATCGTCAGCAATCTTGCGAGGCTCCAATGTGACCATCTCCACCGAAGCGCTGATGGCCAGGGGCTTCATATTGCAGTCGTAAATGGTGCCGCGCATGGGCTCAATCGTGGTATCTTTGGTCTGCTGGGCAATGGCTTTCTCCTCGTAAAACTCGTAATTGAGCACCTGGAGCTGAAACAGCCGGCCCGCCACGATCACGAAGGCGCCCACCCCCAGCCCCGCCGCCGCAAACAAAATGCGGCGGCGTGTCATGCTGTTGGCTTTTTTGGACATTTTCTCACCTGTTCATTAAAAAATGAGAGCAAGAAACATCATTCCCCACTCTGCTTACTCGCTCTCATCCACATTATATTGCTTACGCTATTTCAGATATTCCACCACGGCATTGAAAGTTTTCATCAGACTGCTGAGAAAGGCCGGGGTCTCGCTTTCCTGCTGAGGGATTTCCACACTGTCCTCCTGGGACAGATCCACATATTCCACCTGGCTCTTGTCGGCTTTGATCATGCCCAACGCATTGCGGGCCCGGTCCTCCACATAAGTCAGATTAAAAATCTGCTCCTTTCTGGCCTCCAAGGCTTTGGAATCGCTCTGCAATGTCTCCAGCTGCTTTTTCAGGGCGGCGTTCTCCCCTGTCAGCTGGGTCAGCTGCATGAAGTTGAACACAATGACAAGCAATGCTGCAAAAACGCCGCAGAAAATGGCGCTATACTTGCCGTAAGGCACTTTGGGCTTCACTTTGCCCTGGTGCACCCGCATCTGCTGCCGGAGATCCTGCTCCTGCTGCGTCTGACTGGCATAATCATAAGCCACGCTCTGGCGGGAAGCGAGCGAGTGCTTGTGCTCATATGCCATTGTCATCGCCTCCCTCGATTTTTTCCGCTACCCGGAGCTTGGCAGAACGGGCTCTGGGATTGTCCCTAAGTTCTTCTTCTCCGGCTGTGATAACTCCTCGATGAACCAGCTTGAGCCGGGGTTTTCTGCCGCAGACGCACACCGGAAATTCCGGCGGACAAATGCACCCTTTGGCCTGCTGTGCAAAGATATTTTTGACGATCCGATCCTCCAGGGAATGAAAGCTGATCACTGCCAGGCGCCCGCCCGGAGCCAACAGATCCACGCTGTCCTGCACTGCCTGTTCCACAGCCCGCAGCTCGCCGTTGACCTCAATACGAATTGCCTGAAAGCTGCGTTTGGCCGGATGCTGCTTTTCCCGCAGCGCCTGGGGCGGCATGGCACTTCGGATGATCTCGGCCAGTTCCACAGTGGACTGGATGGGTTTTTCTTCTCTGCGGCGGCAGATGGCTGCGGCAATCCGTCCGCTGTACCGTTCCTCGCCGTAATCCCACAAGATGCGTTTCAGTTCTTCCTGGCTGTATCCATTGATCACATCGCCGGCGGTAAAGCTCTGGCTTCGGTCCATGCGCATATCCAAAGGCGCATCGTTCATATAAGAAAAGCCCCGCTCCATGGCATCCAGCTGATAGGAGGACACCCCCAGATCAAAGAGGATGCCATCCACCTGGGAAATCCCCAGGTCTTTTGCCACGGCGGCGATATCGGAAAAATTGCTTTTCACAAAGGTGATTTTTTCCCGGTAAGGCTCCAGGCGCTTTCCCGCCGCCTGAAGGGCATCATCGTCCCGGTCGATGCAGATCAGGCGGCCGCCTTCTCCCAAACGCTGGACGATGCCCAAAGAATGGCCGCCACCACCGGTGGTGGCATCCATATAAATGCCCTGGGAGCGGATGTGAAGGCCCTCCATGCATTCCTGAACCAGAACCGATTTATGACTGAATTCCACAGGGACCTCCCCCTCTCCGGGGCAATGGCCCCTTTAGAAGCCCAGGTCTTCCATGGCCTCGGCAATGCTTTCCGATGTAAGTTCTCCGTTGTATTCCTGCCAGCGGCGCTTGTCCCAGATCTCCACTCGTCCGGAGACGCCGATGACGGTCACTTCCTTCTGCAGCCCGGCGTATTCCCGCAAATTCTGAGGAATCAGCACTCGCCCCTGGGAATCAGGGGTACAATCGGCGGCACTGGAAAAGAAAAAGCGTTGAAGGTTGCGGGAGCGGGACATGGGAAGCTGGTTGATTTTTTCCTCCAACACATCCCAGGCTTCTGCGGAATAGACAAACAGACAGCCATCCAGACCTTTGGTGATGATAAAACTGCTGCCCAGCTTTTCCCGGAGCTTGGCCGGAATAAAAAGGCGGCCTTTGGCGTCGATATTGTGTTCGAACTCGCCATGCATTGTTTCACCACCCTGATTTCTCCAGTCTTCACTTTCGGGCACGATTCCCCACTTTCCACCACTTTGTTCTTTTATTATACCGTTGGCCTGTATGAATTGCAAGTGCTTTTCATAATTATTTTTTGCCAAAAAGCCGCCATTTTATGTGAAAATACGGAATTTTCGACACATCAAACAGATGTTCGCTTTTTCTCTTTTTCGACAATTTTCCCTCGGTTTTCCTTGGATTATTTTTCCTTTTTTCGCCCTTCTCCGTTGCATTTTCTTTTTTCTTGTGATAGCATAGCAAAAGATGAAGTGTGAATATTTTCCCCATTTCATAGGAGAATCTGCTATGTTTTTTCAAATCGGCCCCGATCCGGGCTTTGCTTTTTTTCTTGATTTATTGGGCGGTCTCACCGGCCTTTTTTACTGTGCCATCAGCTCTCTGCTGGTGCTGCGGGGCTTTGTGCTCAAGCATCCCGTTTCCCTGCGCCAGATCGACATGGTGGCCTGGGCAGGTTTTTCGGCCTGCATCATTTCCCTGCTTTTGTTTGTTTCCCACTCCATGCCCCTCAACCTTTGGTCAGCACTGAATTTTTTATGTGACCTCACTTTCCTGCTCTATTTTCGCAGCCGGAAAACACCCCGCGCCGCGGTATATGCCTTGTATATCCAGTCGGCTATCTATTTGGCGTTCCTTTTGCGCATGGTATCCCATATGCAGATGCGCCTTCTCCCCGGCTTCATCATCTTCCAGCTGATTCCCGCCTGCCTTCTGGCCGGCGTTTCCCTGGTGGTTCTGGTGCAGTCCATCCGGGAACGGAAAGAACCCACCTGTCCTCCTTGTTCCTCTTCCACTCCCACTCCCGGCACCAGTCCCTGGCCAGAGGAAACACTGGAAGAAGAGGAATCCCCTGAACGCATCGCTCAATGGGACAACCAAGCGCCTCCCGAATCTCCTGAGGACGATCCCTTTGAAGAATTGCTCCCCAGCGATCCTTCGGACCCATCTTCTCACAACTGACTGCCCCATTCAGAAAGCGACAAAGCCCGCCGATTTTTCATCGGCGGGCTTTTCTTATGTTCAGCAAGTCAAATCAGACATCCAGATGGCCCCATGTGCGGAGATATTCTTCCTTGGTCATGGGTGCTTTAAAGTTCTTCTTCACAGACAGACCCTTTTCGGCGCCGTTGGCCAGCAAATCGATGGCCGAGCACAGCAGCATCTTGGTGGCCTTGATGTAAGCGGAATCCTTGTCCCGGATCTCATAATGAGAGCTGTGAGCAATACCTTCCGCCCCGCCGATGGTGCAGTGAACCACCGGGATCAGGTGAGCCACATCGTTGGCTTCGGTGGTATAACCCACACCGGGCACCACATTTTCCTTGCCATAGATCAAAGCCAGGTTGTCTTCCACAAGAGCCTTCATCTCCGGGCACTCATAGGGGGTCATGTAGCCGGGGATATCCACGATCTCCACTTCAGCCCCTACGGCGTCAGCACCGGCCTTCAAAGCACGATTGACTTTCATGCTGGCATCCTCAATGGCCTCCATGTTGTTGGCCCGGCAGAATGTTTCGATGCGCACATCGGCCGGCACCACATTTACCAGGTCGCCGCCCTTGGTGATGATGGGATGGACGCGCACATTGTCCTTATCCCGGAAGGTTTCCCGCTGGGCATCGATGGCCATCAGGCCGATCTTGGCCGCCTGGAGAGCATTGACCCCATCCCAGGGAGCGCCGCCGGCATGGGCTTCTTTGCCTTTATAATAAACCAGCTTTGCCACATAGCCCATACCCACCGGGCCGCCAGCGGCCACTTTGTCGCTGCCGTCGGTGTGCTGCATGAGCATCATATCGATATCATCGAATACACCCAGCTTGATGAACTCCTGCTTGCCGCCGATAAAGGACAGCTTGCCCTCTTTGATCAGGCCATGGCGGTATTCCAGCTCCACTCCTTCTTCGGCGGGCACGCCCATCAGGACGATGTCGCCATCCAGCTCGCTCATAATGCCGCTGTCCTTCAGCGCCATAGCAGCACCCATGATGGTGGCAATCTGCACATGATGGCCGCAGGAATGGGCTGCACCAGTCACAGGATCGGCACACCGATGACCCGGAGCCACGATAGCATCCAGCTCGCCCATCAAAGCCAGGCGAACTTTGGAAGAACGGCCCTTCATAGGAGCGATGACGCCGGTGATGGCCACTCCATCCTGGTGTTCGATGCCCAGCTCATCCAGCATTTTCTGTACTTTCTCTGCGGTTTTGAATTCCTTGAATCCCAGCTCCGGCTCTGCAAAGACCGATTCTCCAAAAGCGATAATTTTATCGGCATTTTTGTCCACAGCCTCACAGGCCCGGCGCTTCAGTTCTGCAATGTCCATCTTTGTCCAACCTTTCCTTTTCCGGCGGCTATGCGCCTTTTTGCTGTTTTTATTATATCGTCCTTTCCTCCCCTTTGCAACGCGCAAATGAGAATTGACCGTAGCAAATCACTTTGCTATAATACTAAATAGCAAGAAAGGATGGATTTTTTTACCAATGAATGAAATGGAACGCTATTCGGTCATCACCGAAAAGAATCCCCGGGAGATCGTGCTTCTCCGGGGCGCAGGCTGCGCCTGGAGGCGCTGCCGCTTCTGTGATTATCATCTGGACTGTTCGCCGGATCAAAAGGCCAACTTTGCCCTCAACCGTCGGGTATTGGCCCGGGTCACCGGCGAATATCACCGGCTGGAAGTGATCAACTCCGGCAGCTTTGTGGATCTGGATGAGGAAACCATGGAAAACATCATAGATCTGTGTCTGGAGCGGCACATCCACACTCTGCACTTTGAATGCCACTGGATGCACCACAATCAGATCCCTCCGCTGAAATCCCGCCTGGCCATGCTGGGCATTGCCCTGAAGATCAAAATCGGTGTGGAGACCTTCGATCCCCTGTTTCGGGAATGCTACCTGTGCAAAGGAATCGACTGTGATGCCTCCCCCCTGGATATCTCCCGCTTTTTTGATGAAGTCTGTTTGCTGCAAGGTCTCCCGGGCCAAACTGCCGCTTCCATGCGTCGGGACATCGAAACAGGGCTTTCTTATTTTGAGCGGGTGTGCGTCAACATCATGGAGGAAAACTCCACTTCCATCAAACCCGATCCGAGTGTGATTGAAGTTTTCCAAAAAGATGTGATGCCCCTGTTCATCCACAATCCCCGAGTGGATATTTTGCTTCACAATACCGATTTTGGCGTGGGAGGAATACAAAATGAGAAATGAGTTGCTGCTTCTTGCAAGCCTTGTGGTGCTGTACGGCGGCGTCCTTTTGTGGATGAAGATGTTCGGCAAACAAGGACTCTATGGCTGGACGGTCATCGCCACCATCGCGGCCAACATCGAAGTGCTGATTCTGGTGGATGCCTTCGGCATGGAACAGACCCTGGGCAATGTGCTCTTTGCCTCTACTTTCCTGGTCACCGACATTCTCAGCGAATCCTATGGCAAAAAGGCGGCCCAGCGGGCGGTGAACATCGGTATTCTCACCTCCCTCAGCTTTATCATCATTTCCCAGAGCTGGATGCTCTATGTACCGTCTTCCAATGACTTTATCGCTCCCAGCATTGAAGCGGTATTCCAGAACACTCCCCGGATGATGCTGGTCAGCCTTGCGGTCTACGCCGTCACCCAGCGATTTGATGTATGGCTCTATCACGCCTGGTGGGACTTCACCAACAAGCGCTGGGGCGATCCCCATCGGTTCCTCTGGCTGCGGAACAATGGTTCCACCCTGGTATCCCAGCTGCTCAACACTCTGCTGTTCACCCTGGGCGCTTTCTGGGGCACCTATGATTTCTCCACTATGATCTCTATCATGCTGTCCAGCTATGTGATCTTTATCTTCACCAGCCTGGCCGATACCCCCGCCGTCTATCTGGCCCGGCGCATGGTGGAAAAGAAGCAAGTCAACGAATAAACATCAAAAAAAGAGCCGCAGCTGCGGCTCTCTTTTTATTCTGCATTCTATTGTCTTGCCAAAAATCCCCTGGTGTGATAGCATGACCAAAGCAGGAACAGAATGGATATTTTCAAAAGAGAGGATGGGATGCATTGATGAAAAAGAGTACACATTTTGCCCGAGGTCTGCTATGGCTCATGGCCTTTTCCCTGGCGGCCGGATTGATGGGCTGCACACTGGAAGAAGGCAAAGAAGAAAAAGAGCAGCCAGCCGTGTCTGTCACAGAAGAAGAAAAATCCTCTTCCTCTGTGGAAAAGAACTTGGAAAAAGAAGAAAAGAAGGAAGAACAAAAGGAAGTGGCAGAGGACAAAAAGCAGGAGGATCCTCTTTTGGAGAAGGATACCTCTCAGGCTTCCTCCTCTCCCATTTCAAATGACGATGACAAGGAAGCCGCATCGGCACCGAAAATGGAAAACATAGCCCCGGCCGACCCCCAGCAAAGCCCGGCTCAGACCCCGTCTGAAGCTCCATCCCAAGAACTTGCCCCGGCTCCCGACAATACTGCATCGGCTCCCGCTCCCCAAAACCAGGGAAACACCAATCTGGTATGGATTCCCGTCAGCGGATCAAAATATCACAGCAAACCCGGATGCAGCAACATGAAAAATCCCACACAGGTGACCCAGGATGAAGCCGTCTCCATGGGGTATGATGCCTGCAAGAGATGCCACTGATGAAGCCCCTTTTCTGAGAGGACAGCAAACAATATCACATAACAGACAAAAAGCCGCGGCTGAGCCACGGCTTTTTTCTTTTTCTCCTTATCCTTCCCGCACCTGGAGGGACAGCACATCGGGCCGGGCATAATGGCCGCACACATCGTGCTCCATTTTGCTGGCGGCCGCCTGCTGCATATCCAGCTGGGCGTAAATGATTTCTTCCCGATCCCATACCGTATCGGAAATCACATGACCGTAGGGGTCCACCACGCAGCTGCCTCCGCGACAGGCGATATCCGGCAGCCGACTGATCTCTTCTTCCCCGCTTTGGGTCTTGGGATAGTCCGCCTTTGTAAAGTACATATCACAGTTGATGAAGAAGCAGTGGCCTTCGATGGCGATATGGCGGATGGTATCCTGCCATTCCGGATTGTCATTGGTGTTGGGAGAAATATAGATGGTGATCCCCTTTTGGTAAAGGGCCACCCGGGCCAGAGGCATATAACTTTCCCAGCAGATCAGATTGCCCATGGGCCCCCAAGGGGTGTCCATCACCGGGAAAAAGTCCTTATTGCCATCTCCCCAGACCACTCGCTCGCTGCCGGTAGGCTTAAGCTTACGGTGATTGAGAGCCTCTCCCTGGGGCGAGATCATCATATTGGAATTATACAGTGTCGCTGTCACTTCATCCCGCTCAGAATAGCCGATGCTCACATAAACGCCCAACCGCTTGGCACAGTCAATGATCTGCTGCATTTCCGTGCCCTTGGCCAGAATGGAGTGATCATAATAGGCTTTCCAATCTTCTCTTCCAGCCTGATTTCGGCTTCCCACAGTGAAGCCATAGGTCATGCCATAGGGATAGCCGGGAATAAACAATTCGGGGAACACGATGAGCTGCGCTCCATTTGCAGCGCATTCCTCCATCAGCTTGAGCACTTTTTCCACGCATTTTTCCTTTTGGAACATCACCGGGGTGGCCTGTACCACTGCCACTTTGCACACGCTTTCCAAATCTCTCATTGTTGTGCCTCCTCTTTGGGCCGGACGAAATGTTTTCTGCACCGTCCTTTGATTTCTCGATTGTACCACGGCACAAAACAAAAGGCAAACCAGAAAAAATCAGGATCATCCCGACGCTCTTCCGATTTGCCTTTTCATTTTTCTTTTTTCTTTCGACAGCAATGCGATCGTTCATCACAGGATCGAGAGATAGAAAAATCCCTGGAACCTTACGATTCCAGGGATTTTTCTATTCATTTGGTCCGAGTGAGAGGAGTCGAACCTCCGGCCTCTTGAACCCCATTCAAGCGCGCTACCAAACTGCGCCACACCCGGGTGCAAGAAAGATATTACCACAGTGTTCCCCATTTGGCAAGTGTTTTTTCAAATTTTTTTGAAAAAATTTTATTTAACCATTTTCTTCCTACTCATCTCCGGTGCCTTCCAGCAGTTTTTCCACCGAAGTATGCAGGCCGCCGGCAATCTTGGCCAGAGTGGAGATGGTGGGGTTATTTTTATCACTTCCCCTTTCGATGTTCCCCAAATGGGCGGCACCCATGCCCGACAGAAAGGCCAGCTTTTCCTGACTGTATCCCAACGCCTCCCGCCGGGCTTTGATATTCTGCCCCAGGCGTTGCTTTGTCCGTTCCAGCTCTTCTTCCTGTCGTTTCAGCACTTCGGCCAGTTCCTTGGTCTGTCCCATTCTATCCTTTCCTCTCTGTCTCTACGAAAATTGCCTGCTGTGTATCCACCATTATTATAAAATGTCCCCCGTTCCTGCGCCAGAATATCTCTGACCGGTTAAAAACAACAGGCCTTTTTTCGCCTGTCACAAAGTCCGGGGAATATTTTCCCATTCCATCGGCACACTAACACAGGGTGATATCACGATGTTGGTTCCTTTTTTCCGCACCATTCTTCTTTACATCTTCATCATTGCAGCCTTTCGGCTGATGGGCAAACGGCAGGTGGCCGAAATGCAGGCCACCGAGTTTGTCATAACCATTCTGATTTCCGCCGTGGCCTCGGTGCCCATGCAGGATCTGAACATTCCTCTGCTCCACGGCCTGGTGCCCATTCTGACCCTGATTGCCGCCGAGATCTTCCTGTCGGTGCTGTCCATGCGCAGTCAGAAACTGCGGCGGCTGCTCAGCGGACGGCCGGTGCAGATCATCCGCAACGGCGTTTTGGATCAACAGGCCCTGCGCAAAGTGCGCATGACCTTGGACGATGTATTCGAGACCCTGCGTCTCAAGGATGTGTTCGACCTGCGCTCCATCCAATTCGCCCAGGTGGAGACAAACGGTCAAGTGAGCCTGCTGCTCTTTCCCGGCGCTCAGGCGGTGACGCTGGACGCTTTGGGCAAAGCCCCCAAATCTTCCCCACCCATGGAACTGATCGTCTCTGACGGCGTTCTCTGCCGGGAAAACCTACAAGCCATCGGCCGGGATGAAGCCTGGCTGGATTCCATCCTGAAAGCCAATCTGCTCTCCGGCCTGAAGCAGGTATTTCTCCTGTGCGCCGACCGCAGCGGCAACATCCTTCTTTTCCGAAAGGAGGGAAAATAGCCATGGCCCGCACCTACATTGCCGCGTTCCTGCTGCTGATCACCCTCACCGGCGCTTTTTTCGCCCACAGATACACCAGGAGCCTTTCTTTCTCTTTGGCGGAAGAAGTACCCCTGTCGGCCGAAGAGGCCCGCAGCGGCGCTCTGGACGCCCTGGAAAGCCGATACCAGCGCCTATCCCCTTTCCTGTCCACCTTTTATGTTCATTCCTCCATCGAGGAAATCGGCCAGGTACTGGAGGAATGTCAGGGCTGTCTGGAAGTGGAGAAGGAGCGGGAATACCAGCAAAAGGCCCGGCTGCTTCGGTATCTGCTGCTGCGTCTGCCCTCCAGTGACGATCCCACCTGGGAAAACATCCTGTGACCCATATGAGCATATGAGCAAAAAGCCGCCCAAACACCGTGTTGTGTCAGGCGGCTTTTTTGTTGTCATTGAGGCTTGGTATGGATTAGCTTACTCAGCTCTTCCATAAAGGTGCCAATGTCCTTGAACTGCCGGTACACCGAAGCAAAACGCACATAAGCCACTTCGTCCACCTGCTTCAGCTGTTCCATCACCAGTTCGCCGATCTGCTCGGATTTGATCTCCCTCTCCAGGGAATTGGAGAGCTTTTGCTCGATCTCATCGCAGATCTCTTCCAAAGCGGACATGGTCACCGGTCGTTTCTCGCAGGCCTTCACCAAACCGCTGAGCATTTTGTTGCGGCTGAAAGCCTGACGGGAACCGTCCTTCTTGATGACCACCAGCGGCACACTCTCCACCGTTTCATAGGTGGTGAACCGCCGGCCGCAGGACAAACACTCCCGCCTGCGGCGGATGCAGCTGCCCTCATCGGTGGGCCGGGAATCCACCACTTTACTCTCCAAATATCCGCAATACGGGCACTTCATGCCATTTCCTCCCCCGCAGTTTTCCTTCCGGTCATTTCGGCTTGGGGCTATTGTACCACAAAGAAACCAGGGGGAGCAAGAGTTTCCCGGCAGCCGCCTGGTGCCGGGGATATTTTCTCCTTTTTCATTTTCCCACAGTTTTTCGACAAATTAAACCCCTTTTTCGCCGCAACTTTCGACACCATTCGACAAAATATGAATTTTCTGGAATATATAGTCGTGAAAAAGCCCCGCCTTCTCCCCAAGGCGGAGCTTTGAAACAGGCTTATTTCGCTTTTTTCTGATGCTTCTTCATCAGGGCCCACAGAGGAGCGGCCACAAAGATGGAAGAATAAGCGCCGCTGACGATGCCAACGGTGATGGGGATGGCGAAATTCACCAGAGAGGAAACACCGGTAAAGATGATGAGCACGATGGTGAACAGCGTGGTCAGGGTGGTGTTGATGTTTCGGGTAAAGCTCTGGCGCACACTCTTGTCCACAATAGAGTCATAGCTTTCCCGACGGGACAGCTTCTGATTTTCACGAATGCGGTCAAAGGTGATGATGCTGGCGTTGATGGAATAGCCGAAGATGGTGAGGGCTGCGGCGATGAAGTTCATATTCACCGGCAGCTGGAAGATCACATAGGCGCTGATCATCACCAGCACATCGTGAATCAGGCAGACCACAGCGGCAAAACCGGACTTAAAGTCAAAACGGATGGTGATATACAGCAGCATCAGCAGAGCAGCCACCAAAGAGGACTTAACGGCAGCGGCCTGCATATCCTTGCCCACAGCCGGGCTGACATTCTGCACATCCTGCCGGGCATCGTCTTCCAGAGAGAAGGCGGTCTTCATGGCCTCATGGAGCTTCTCCCGGTCCTCGGAAGAAAGGTTCTTTGTTTTGATGAGCACCTGTGTGCCATCGCCAGTAGGCACGGCGGAAACATTTTTGCCCGCCACATCGGCCACAGCGTCCTCTACCTTGTCGATCACATCGGGAGTAACCTCTTCTCCCAGCTGATAGGTAAAGGATGTGCCGCCGGCAAAATCGATATCCAGATTAAACAGATTGACACCAAAGGGAGCCGCCAGCAACGCCACAAGACCTGCGGCAATCAGCAGCACCGAAAGGATGGCGCAATATTTGAAGTTTTTTGTAGCACTGAATGTCTTCAGCATTACGCATCCCTCCCTTCACGAGCACCGTACAGCCGGATGTTGGTCACTTTCATACCCACCAGGCTGTTGAGCAGCATCTGTGTCACAGTCAGAGCAGTGAACATGGACAGGATAATGCCCAGGCCCAGGGTGATGGCAAAGCCCACGATGGTGCCCTTGCCGAAGAAGTAAAGCACAGCCGCGGCGATAAAGGTGGTGATATTACTGTCCAAAATGGCGGAGAAGGCCCGATGGAAGCCGGAATCGATGGCCGAGCGAATGGTTTTGCCCGCCCGCAGCTCTTCCTTGATTCTTTCAAAGATAACCACATTGGCGTCCACGGCCATACCGATGGACAGGATGATACCGGCGATGCCGGGCAGAGACAGGTTGACCTTGAAGATCACCAGCACCAGTCCCTCCAGCACGCAGTAGAACAGCAGAGCCACACAGGAGACGACGCCGGGCAGACGATACACCGCGATCATGAAGATCATCACAAGCAGCACGCCGATGACGCCGGCCTTGATGCTGCTGGTCAGAGCAGTCATACCCAGCTGAGCGCCCACGCTGCGCATCTCCACCTGCTCCAGGCCAAAGGGCAGCTGGCCCAGGGCGATGTTATTGGCCAGGAGGCCTGCTTCCTCTGCGGTGAAGCCGCCGGTGATCATCACTTCCTTGCTGGTGATGCCGGTTTCTGCATACTGGCTGCCCACGGCAGGGCTGCTGATGGTCTGGCCGTCCATGACGATATTGATGTGGTTCTTACCCTCCGACTCAGCCGCAGCCGCTTTCTTTGTGGCTTCGGTGAAGATCTCCAGACCTTCGTCGGTGAGCTCCAGAGAGACATAATTCTGCTTGACGCCAGTGTTGTCGATGGCGCCGTATTCGGCGGTGGCATCGGCCACCTGGTTGCCTTCCAGGATCACATTGCCGTCGTCATCCAGGAACTGCAGCTGAGCGGTGGAGCCCAGAGTCTGCACAGCTTCTTCGGGATCGCTGATGGAGGGGATCTCCACTGTGACCCGCCGGTCACCGGCCTGGTATACCTGAGCTTCGGTGAGCCCTTGGAAGTCCAGACGCTGACGGAGCATATCCACAACGATTTCCATGTTGCGGCTAAGCTCCTCGGCAGGCATATCCTCGTCGGCCATGCCCTCAAAGGTGATGATGGAACCGCCCACCAGATCCAGGCCCAGCCGCACGCCGTTTTCGGTGTCGGTGATGCTGGGGATCTGTGTGAAGCCCAGATCCACCCCGTGCCATACTGTAAAGCCAAGCAGTGCTATGACTAACAGTGAGCAAACGAAAGTGAGAATGCTCTTTTTCATTGTCCTGTTGTTTCCTCCTTTATGAAAAGCGTGACGCTTTTTGAAAAGCAACGATTATTATACTCCACCCCTGGGATTCCGTCAACAAAAAGAGGATTTTTCGTAAAATCCCCCTCTTTTCTGTACAAATTGTTCAAAGATCCCCTTTTTGCACCGGCTTTCCCGATGCAAAAAGAGAACATTTGCCTCCCAGACGCGGCTGTGGGCAGAGGACATGTCCTCTGCCCACAGCGAAACCTCCATTTTGCAGGAGCTTTATTCTTTTTGATTTTCTGCTTACTGAGCCAGCAGTTTTTCCGCGGCGGCCTTCTTAGCGCAGACGCAGAACACTTCCATGGCCAGCTGCAGCTCCTCAATGGGAGGATAGGAAGGAGCAATGCGCAGATTGCTGTCCCCCGGGTCCTTGCCATAGGGATAAGTGGCGCCGGCACCGGTCATGACGATGCCCGCTTCCTTGCACAGCTGCTGGGTGCGCTTGGCGCAGCCTTCCATAGCGTCAAAGCTGACAAAGTAACCGCCCTTGGGCACAGTCCAGCTGCCAGCACCGGTGCCGGCCAGGTTCTTTTCCAGGGTGTTGATCACGGCGTCGAACTTGGGCCGCAGCATCTTCTTGTGGATCTCCATATGGTTCTTCAGACCGGCGGCATCCTTGAAGAAGAGCACATGGCGCAGCTGGTTGATCTTGTCCGGTCCGATCTGCTGGGCCTTCATGTACTTTTTCTGCCAGGCGATGTTGGCCGGGCTTGCGGCAAAGGCGCAGACGCCAGCGCCGGGGAAGGAGATCTTGGAGGTGGAGCAGAACTCAAACACCATGTCGGGCTTGCCCGCCTTGGCGCACTCCTCGATGATGTTGGGGATCTGGATATCCTCGTCGGTGATGCCGTGGATGATGTAAGCATTGTCCCAGAAAATACGGAAATCCCGTGCCTTGGGCTGGAGGGCGGCAAAGCGGCGCACCACTTCATCGCTGTACACAACACCCGAGGGGTTGGCAAACTTGGGAACACACCAAATGCCCTTGATGCTCTCGTCCTCGGCCACCAGCTTTTCCACCATGTCCATATCGGGGCCGTTGTCATCCATGGGGATGTTGATCATCTCAATGCCGAACTGCTCACAGATGGCAAAGTGACGGTCATAGCCAGGCACCGGGCAAAGGAACTTCACTTTGTCCTTTTTCAGCCAGGGCTCGTCCACACCGGCGGCGCCGAAGACCATCAGACGGTCCACGGTGTCATACATAAAGGTCAGGCTAGAGTTGCCTCCGGCCAGCACCTGCTCCACCGGCACTTCCAGCAGGTCGGCGAACATCTGGCGGCAGGCGGGAATGCCTTCCAGGGTGCCGTAGTTGCGGGTGTCCAAGCCCTGATACACGGTGTCCTCACTGGTCTTGACCACCGTCAGCATCCCTTCGCAGGCATTCAGCTGGTCGGCGCCGGGCTTGCCCCGGGACATATCCAGCTTCAGGCCCTGGGCCTTGTAGCCTTCGTACTCTTCATTGAGCTTTTTCAGTTCCTCTTCCAGCTCAGCGCGTGTGGCTTTTGTCAGATCCATACGATTACCTCCAATTTTATGTACTTCTATGCTTCCATTATCCTTTCAAACCCTTACCGCCCAGCCAGAGCCGCCCCCAGGGCGGTGGCAAAGTCGGCGTTGTCGGGTATGATGAACCGTGCGTCGTAGAGCTTTTCAAAATCGGAAAACACTTTTCTTGCCATGGGCACCATGGCAAGGTTACCGGTGAGCACTACATCCCGCATACCGGCGCCCCGGGCGGAGAAGGCCGCCAGGGTTCCCACTGTCTGGAACACCAGATTGCATACGCCCAGAGCCAGGTCCTCCGGCGCAGCCATATCGCTGACCTTGCCGAAGTTGGAGGCGGTGGTCTCCTTGTCCATGTTGGAGATGGCCGCCTTGGAAATATCCCCAATGGTCAGGTCCACATTGGACAAACTGCCTTTTTCCGCCAGATGGAGAATGTGTTCCACTCCCCGCACACCCAGCATCTTGTCGCACAGCCCCACCAGGGTGCCGCCGCCTACGCCGGTGCCGCCGATGTGGCAGATTGTTTCCCCTTCCACTTTGACAAAGGCCGTGCCGGTGCCCATGCTCACGATGATGGCGTCACCACAGCCGGAGAGGAACCGTCCTCCCAGGCCGATGGCCCGGAACTCGTCCACCTTCCGGGTGGGGATGCCGTAAATATCCCCCTGAATAAAGGAGGAGCCCACACCGGTGCACAGCACCTCGGCGATCTCTCCCAGCTCCAGCCCATTGTCCGCCAGGAATTTACCGAAGGCTCCATAGGCCGAGGTCACCGGGTCGTCCGCCCGCACCCGGATGGAGCAGATCATCTGCCCATCCCGCATGCCCACGATTTTGGTGGTGCTGCCGCCGATGTCAATACCGATGGTCAAACCCATAGGCGCCGCCTCTTAAAAGTCGGCGCTGCCCACCGTGCGGGGGAAGGGCAGTACATCCCGGATGTTGCTGATGCCGGTGAGGTACATGATCAGCCGCTCAAAGCCCAGGCCGTAGCCAGCGTGCTTGGTGCCGCCGTACTTCCGAAGATCCATATACCACCAGTAAGGAGCCTCTTCCATTCCCAGCTCATCCATGCGCTTTTTCAGCACATCAAAGCGTTCTTCACGCTGGCTGCCGCCGATCAGCTCGCCAATGCTGGGAACCAGCATATCCATGGCGGCCACCGTCTTGCCGTCGTCGTTGAGGCGCATATAGAAAGCCTTGATCTCCTTGGGATAATCGGTCATAAAGGTGGGCTTTTTGAACACTTTTTCGGTGATGAACCGCTCGTGCTCACTTTGCAGGTCGCAGCCCCAGTAAACAGGGAACTGGAACTCATCCTTGTGAGGCAGCAGAATGTCAATGGCGTCGGTGTAGGTCACATGAGCAAACTCGTCCACATCCACCAGCGCCTGCAGCCGCTCCAGCAGGCCCTTGTCCACAAACTTGTTGAAGAATTCCATCTCGTCGGGGCATCTCTCCAGCACCCGGCGGATGATGAACTGCATCATATCCTTGGCCAGCGTCATGTTATCCTTCAGATCGGCAAAGGCGATTTCCGGCTCGATCATCCAGAATTCTGCCGCATGACGGCTGGTGTTGGAGTTTTCCGAACGGAAGGTGGGACCAAAGGTATAGGTGTTCTTAAAGGCCAGAGCAAAGATCTCGGCTTCCAGCTGGCCGGATACCGTCAGGTTGGTTCCCGAACCGAAGAAGTCCTGGGAATAATCCACTTTTCCCTCTTTGTCCCGGGGCAGGTTCTCCAGATCCAGAGTGGTCACACGGAACATATCCCCAGCCCCTTCTGCATCACTGGCGGTGATGATGGGAGTATGGGCATAGACAAAGCCCCGCTGATGGAAAAATTCATGGATGGCAAAGGCCGCTTCGCTGCGCACACGGAAAGCGGCGTTGAACAGGTTGGTGCGGGGGCGCAGATGGGCGATGGTGCGGAGATATTCCACCGAATGACGCTTTTTCTGCAAGGGATAATCAGAGGGGCACTCCCCTTCCACCCGCAGGCTTTCCACCTGGATTTCAATGGGCTGATTGCCCTGGGACTCGGTGACAGTGCCCTGGGCTTCCACCGCAGTACCCACTGTCAAAGCCCGGCCCATGTCATAAACCGGCTGGCCGCCGGGGCAGACCAACTGGATGTTTTTCACCACAGAGCCGTCGTTGAGTTCCACAAAGGCGCAGGCCTTCACATCCCGCACCGTGCGCACCCAGCCTTGGAGATGCACCTGTTTCCCCAGATGCTCCTGGGGATGATGCAATAGTTCTTTTACCGTCAGCTCACACATTTTGTTTCATCTCATTTCTTTTGTCATTTGATAAAGCGGCTTTTAGCTTTTCTGCTTGTAAGCCTTGAGCGCCCGGGCGATCTGGTCGGGGCAGGAGGTGGTCTTCAGGCCGCAGGGAACGCCGTCAAAGCGCTCGATGACCTCATCCACCTTCATTCCTTTCAGCAGATGGGTGATGCCCAGCAGATTTCCCGGGCAGCCCCCTGCGATCTCGATATTACGGATGGTATCATTATCATTATCCACCGTGATGGTATACCGTTTGGCGCACACACCTTGGGGTTCATAAACGAAAGTTTCCATTGTATCCTCCATTGCATATAGAATGACCGGTATTCTCCAGTCTTATCTATCAATCTATCACATTTGCAAACTTCTGTCCATATATCTGCCGGTAAAATCCCATTTTTTGCCTGTAGGTGTTACAATGATGTGTGACAAATAGAAAAAAGAAGAGCGAATAGGAGTG
>OGGQ01002354.1_pt1 | contig 20920 bp, 28 predicted proteins | sample 1571191 | NCBI WGS metagenome assembly OGGQ01 (sample SAMEA2582061, study PRJEB24529) | metagenome | biome: Human gut stool | place: China | collected 2011
CCCGGTGGCCGACAACCTGACCACCACCGAGTTTGCCGCCGCCATGCTGGCCGCCCGTGGCTGGACCAATCAGGAGATTGCAGGCCATCTGGGCATCTCCCCCAATACGGTGAAGCAATACATCTCCACCGCATTGCAGAAGCTGAACATCAAACAGCGAAAAGACCTGAAGCAATATATGCTGCGGTAATATCTGTTTTTCAAAGGACTATGCCAAAAAAGTCTTGGATATAGTCCTTTTTTTCTGCAAAAGGGATGATTTCAAATGCCTTTCTCTGTGCTACCCTAAAAATAGAGAATGGTTCCTGGCAAAAAGGAGGCCCCTGCCCAATGACTGAAAATATCCGCAAAAACATCCCCAGCAGCCCTTCCAGCTCCTTTGTCTTCCCCATGGGCATTTGTTCTGAGGAGAAGCGCACAGCCCTTCCTTTCACCGATGTTCCCGTTGGGGCCTGGTACGAAGAGGGGGTTCGCTACGCCTGGTGCCATGGGCTGATGGCCGGCACCAGCCCCACCTTGTTTTCTCCTCGCCTGCCCCTGAGCCGGGGGATGGCGGTGACCATCCTCCACCGTCTGGAGTCCTGCCCGCCCCCTAAAGGAGAAAGCCGGTTTTCCGATGTGCAGCCAGGGTATTATTGGAGTGAAGCCGTGCTGTGGGCAGCGGAAAAAGGCATTGTACTGGGATGCGGCCGAGGCAAATTCCGGCCGGAGGAACCCATCACCCGGGAGCAGTTGGTGACTTTGTTTTACCGCCTGGCCCAGGTTTCCTCGGGAAAGCAAGGGGAAATCATGCCGACGGAATTTGCAGCCTTTGCCGATGCCCGTCTCATCAGCCGGTATGCCACGCCCGCCTTTCAGTGGGCCTTGGAGCAAAAACTGATCCAGGGGACCCGGCGCCGCCGTCTTTTTCCCCGGCGCAGCGCCACCCGGGCCCAGATGGCCGTGCTTTTGCAGCGTTGGCAGCGGCGTGACGGCGCGAAAACCATATAACAGAATAGAACAGAAAAACTCCCCGCCGGTCTGAAACCAGCGGGGAGTTTGCTGCTTTGGGGCGTTTTTATTTTGCGGTGGTCAGGGTCACATCGTAGAAGGCGCATGTGTAGTCCTCGTCACCCAGGCAAATTTTGAGGAAATTACAGCCCTGGAGGTTCACATCCACATCGATGGCGGCATCTCCAGCTTTGGTATGGTATTCCTTGATCAGGGTCTCTTCCCCGTATTGGTCCACATTGTAGAACTGAAGGGTGGATTCGGCTGTGCTTCCCAAATTATCAAAGGGGATGATGAACTTGCCGTGGATGCTGTCATAATTCGAATCCAGCTTGTAGACCTGATAACCAATTCCATACAGCTTAATTTGATTAAAGGGAGAATATGTATCCCCCAGCACGGTAAACTTGGCACTTTCTCCAGTGTACAGATATTGTTTGCCATATCTGCTGCTGTTGTTATTGTAGGCAGAATACATTTTCAGCTCATCAATGGGCACACTCTTGACACCAACATCGGGACGCTGGCCGATATACACCGTCTGGCTCTCCTGATCCCAGGCCACTTCTTTGTCGGTGAGCATCCCGGTGAGGGCACGCACCGGCAGATAGGTGGTGCCATCATAGATCATGGGCTCCACCACATTGCCGTTTACATCGGTGGGCTTTTTCAGGTTGCCGTCCACATAGATCTTGATGCCGCCCATGGCCACCTTGATCTCCTTCATGGTGGCGGCGGAAGAGGGCAGAATGGTGCCCAGGGTCAGAACAGTAACCAGTGTACCTGCGGCAAAGCCTTTCAGAGTTCCTTTTTCAAACTTCATCATAGATACTTTCTCCTTTTCTGTTTCCTTTTATCCTCAAAGCCCGGGCATCAGGCCTGGGTCTTCTGATACAGACGGTAGCACAGCAGGATGCTCTGCTCCACAGTGCAGCTCTGCTTGGGGGCGATGTTGTTGCCGCCCACCCCTTTGAAGATGCCGTTGTGGGCCAGGATGCCCATGGCCTGGGTGGCCCAGGAGGAAACCTGACCGGCATCCTGGTACAGGCTCAGGTCTTCAAACTGCTCGATGTAATCGGTTTTGTTCTGATCCTGGATATAGAGGATGGCCCGCAGGAGCATGGTGGCGATCTGCTCCCGGTTGGTGGTCTGCTGGGGAGCAAAGGTGCCGTCCCCCATGCCGTTGACGATACCCGCCTGATAGGCTTTGCGCACCACTTCGCTCTGGGTGTCGGTGAAGGTGTCCGCCGGGGCGGCCGGCAGGGTCTTGCCGGTGGCCTTTTCTGCCAGCGTCACCGCCAGGGCGGCAAACTGCTCCCGGGTGGCCGCCGCCTGATAGGAGGGATCTCCCGGCAGAGCAGGCACCAGTCCGGCGCCAGTGGCTTCTTTGATCTCTTCCACGGCCCAATCACTGGGGCTGTTTTCCGTGGGGATATAGGGCAGGTCATCCGGGTCCACCACTTCCCCCTTCAGGGCGAAAGCAGGCAGGACGCTGAGCACAAGGCACAGGCACAGGGCAATGAGTTTTTTCATAGTATTTTCTCCTTATTGTATTATTTAATTCTTTTAAAACTGATTGGTGAAAGCGGACAGCTTTTGATCCAGCTTGTGCCGGTAATCCAGAGTGGAAGCAGGAACGGCCAGATGGGTGACGCCGTTTTCGTCCATCTGGAAGTCCCGCTGCACTTCATTATAATAGTGCATCCCTTTGAAAAACTCGGTCAGCTCTTCAAATTCCTCTTTGGTTTCGGCCTGGGCCAGGATCACCCGGCTGTCGGCGATGTAATCCAGTTCTATCCAGCCCGCTTCCTTGTCCTCGTCGGTCACATCCACGCCCCAGCCGCCGGGGATGGTGCCCACCGGGATGCGCAGGGTCTTCTGCTCTCCGGCCTGGGCAGAATAGTGGATGCTCATGATCCAGTCGTTGCTGGGAAGAAATTCCGTATTGGAATCCACAAGGCCGCTGATTTCTTTGTATTTATCGTACCGGAGATAGAAGCAATCCCCTTCGTCGGGATTTTTGGTGTTGTTCACCACATCCACCAGCAAAAAGCCATCACCGTTTTCAATGGTATAGCCCTTGATCTTCACCTGGGACTGACCATAGGTGGTCTCCACTTCCGGCTTCTCTTCCGGTTTTTCCTCGGGCTCAGTGGTTCCTTCTCCCGGCTCCACCGGGCCGGTGGGCTCCTCCGGGGCCTGATAGCCGTCGGAATAGAGCACATCCACCAGACGGATGCCCTCGAGGTTATACACCGAAGTGAAAATCTCCTTATACTGGGCATCGGTGGAGGCAGTTTGCCAGTCGGTGATGAATTCGCCCTTCATATTGATATAAGCATAGGTAATGGTGCGGGTGTCCAGGTCGTTGCCGGTATACTTCTCCAACAGGCCGTCGGTGGCGGGACTGTCTTTGAAGACGATGGCCTTGCCATCCACAAAGCGGCCGGTGTAATAGGAGTCGTCATAGCGAATGGGGCTGACCTCCAGAGGCAAGGTGATTGCGATCGTCCCTTTGGTGTCCACATAATACTGCTGCTTGTGAAATTCCCCATTCTGCCAGTAGTCGTTGACTGCGGCGGCCAGGCCGTAGGCGTCGTCGGAGAAATCAAACATAAACTCAAAACGACCCTGGTTCAGGTTGACCAGTTCGTATTCAGGGCCGTCGATGGTCATTTTCTCCGGTTCATAGGCCACATAGTCATATTCCCATCTGGATGAACCATTGCTGTCCTTCATGTAGTGTTCCACCAGCACCAGCCCCTGGTGGGGCAGATTGCAGCTTTCATAGGAGATGCCATACAGCACGCCGCCGTTGTTCAGCGGATCGACGCCCCAGGGAAAGTTTCCTTCCTCCCAGAACTTCTGCATATAAGGCGCCCTGCGGTACCAGAGTTCTCCGCCCTTCATGGTGAGGTAATAATAGTAGCTTCCCGATTTGTCGGCGGCCATGGCGGGCAGGGCGGAAAGCACCGCCAGCCAAAGGGTCAAAAGAATGGTAATCAGCCTTTTTTTCATCTTTCTTCCTCCATTTCCCTCTGCGCAACATAAAGAAATATTCCTGCTTTCAGAATACCCTATGGGCAGAGCGTTTGTCAATGAAAACCAGGGGGCCTTTCTCCCCTTTCGCCCTGTAAGATTCCAAAGGAAGTCCTGGGGTTTTATTTTTTCTCAAATTATTTTTCCCCTTTCATTTCCACCAGGGCCCAGGAAAGAAAAAACCATACTTTCCCTTTTGCCAAACCCCTTTATTTCCAATGGGTTTGGCCTTTTTTCTTTGGAAAATACTATGCAGCCAGCTTATTGTTTGATTTTGGAATCTTTGATATAGTACGATTAACAGGAACCCCCTTGGAAGGGGAAGAAAGAAAGGTGGATGCACTATGTTCGACAATGTGGGGAAAACGCTGTTTCAAGTGGGCCAGGTGCTCTTCTGGCTATTCATCATCTGCGGCAGCCTGTTGTTCCTTTTCTATGTCATCGAAGGTCTGGCGCTGATGGGGATCGTCATGCTGATCTGCGGCGTGCTCAGCTCGCTGCTCTTTGCTCTGCCCATCATGGGCTTTGGCAAGCTGGTGGAAGATGTGCACCAGATCCGCACCCGTCTGGCCGCTTCCTCCCGTCCCCAGTCCGCTCCCCGGGACGAACTGCCCGAACTGTAATGCCATCAGGAGGGATGTACCATGAGTGAACGCTATACCCGGCTGTTTACGCTTCCCGGTTCCCTGTATGCCCAGGGCTCCCCGCTGATCATTCTGGCCGGAGCTTTGCTGAAAGACAACCAGACGGGAAGGGTGCTGGCACAGCTGAAATTCAAAAATGTGGGCGCAAAGCCCGTCAAGGCCGTGAAGGTCTCTGTCACTCCCCTGGACGCCGCCGGAATGGAAAACGGCCAGCCGGTGGAGCATCAGTATCTGGACCTCCACGCCGCCCGGGATGGGGAATTCGGACAGAGAGAGCCGATTCCTTTTCCCGATCCCACCACCCGAGCTTTCCGCGGAGCCATCACCCAGGTGGTGTTTGCCGATGGCAGCCTGTGGGGCCCGGCGGAAGGGGCCTGGGAGGTTTTGTCCCCCACCCGTACGCTGGAAAGTGTGCTGCGGGATCAAGGACTTTGCAAAGAATACCAGATCCAGTACGGCGCCAACTGCCGCCTCTTTCCCCGGGAAGAGGTGGGGCTGTGGCAATGTGCCTGCGGGGCCTGGAACCGGCAGGGGGAAGAAAACTGCCACACCTGCTGTAAAAGTCTGGAGCAGCTGAAAGGCTTTGATCTGGAGCAGCTCAAGGCCAGCCGGGACGCCCGGGCGGAAAAAGAACGCCAGGCCGCCCTGCTGCGGCAGCAAGCCGCCCCTTCCCAAGCTGCCCCTTCCCCCAAAAGCAAACCCCGGTGGCTCATCCCCGGCATCGCTGCCCTGTTGGTGGTACTGGTAGGAGGCGGCATCTTCTTTGCCAACCGGGGAAAACCCGCTTCTTCCAGCTCCTCCTCTGGCGGCGGTACCCAGTCTGCCGCTTCCGATGACTCCAGCTCGGCCGCTTCCGGCGATTCTGGCGGCACAGCCACGGCGGCCAGCCCGGTGGACACTCTCTTTGACTTTATCCGGGAAGAGGGAGAGATCCGGGACCGGGTGGATCTTCCCGCCTTCCAGGTTTATTTTGAAAACCCTTTCCTGTGGTCCGGCACCATGGATTCCGGCGTAGAATATTTCTTCTTTGCAGAGAAAGATGATAACGATCATCTGTGGTTCCATGCCCAGTGGCCGGATAGTGCCATGCAGGTCTCCCTCTGCTATCACCTGAGCTGTGACCATCCGGACAAAGGCAGTCTGGCCTATCGTGCAGATATCCCTGTCACCTCCGGAGCGGAAAAGAAGGTCTACACCGTATTTGGCGGAGTGGAACTATCTGATTATCATGCCAATATGGATGTCACACCCCAGGTTGTGACAAACGAAGAGGCGGCACTGGTACCGGGAATGGCCGATAATCTGACCAAAAGCCTCTCTTCCCTCATGCTTTTTTCCACTCTGCGTCTGAGTGAACTGTGTGAAGAAGTGGGCATCTCCATGGATGATCTGGGCTTTATAAACTTCGGAAATCCCGTCATCGAATGAGACCCTTATCCAAAAAGGAGCGTGATCTTCCATGAGCGAGCGCTATACCCGGCTGTTTGCTCTGCCGGGGTGTCTTTGCTCTCGCAGCGCACCGGCGGCCATCCTGGCCGGGGCCCTTTTAAAAGACAATGAAACCGGGGAAATTCTGGCTCAGCTGAAGCTGAAAAATGTGCAGGCAAACCCCATCAAGGCCTTGACCATTTCCCTCCAGGCCCTGGACACGGCGGGTCAGAAGCTGGGCTCTCCGGTTCCCTACCACTACCTGGATCTGAGCATCCCTCAGGACGGAGAGTTCGGCCAGAAAGATGCCATTGTCCTCCCCCATGTTGCCGCACGGTGCTTTCAGCCGAAGGTCACCCAGGTGATCTTCTCCGATGGGACCCTGTGGGAAACCGGCGGCGAGACCTGGGAAAGCATCCCGCCCCAGGTGACTTTGGAAAAAGCCCTGGGGGATGAAGCCCTTTGCAAGGAATACCGGGCCCGCTTCCCCGGCGCCGCCTATCTCCCTCAAAAGGACGGCCCCTTCTGGCGCTGTGCCTGCGGGGCCTGGAACAAGCAAGGCGACGAGCACTGTCACGGCTGCGGGGCATCCGCCCAGGCCTTGTTTTCCACCGACTTGGGAGAAATGCGAACCAGCGTTCAGATCCGGCAAAAGCAAATCATCGGTCCTCAGCGAAAAGCCCGGGCCTTTTCCCTCTTTGTAGGGGTTCTGATGGTCCTGTGTTCCCTTGGGCTCTTGCTGGTAAACGATGGGACTCTCATCCGGAACCGAAGCTACGACGCCGCCTATACCCAGCTGTTTTACAGCCTTGTGTTTACCCTGATCACCGGGGTCCTTTGGCTGATCTGCGGTGCTCTGCCCGGCTTCTCTCAAAAACTCATGCAGCTTGATGCAGGATTGTCCTTCTGCTGCGGGCTTTTTCTTCTGTATGTGCTGGCCTTTCCCCTGGGAGCCAGGAGCGGCGCTCCAGACCTTCTGCTGGTAATGACTCTGCTATTTCTGATCGCAGTCTTTCTGCTCTATTATTTTACATTCCACATCTTCAAAAAATCCAATTCCAAAGGAGAATGATCTTTCATGAGCGAACGCTATGCCCGACTGTTTGCCCTGCCGGAAAACCTGTATCAGCCCGGCTCGCCGGTGATGATCCTGGCCGGTGCCCTTCTGAAAGATAACCAGACCGGCGGCATCCTGGCCCTGATAAAGTTCAAGAATGTGGGAACAAAACCCATCCGGGGCCTGAAGGTGCGCTTTTTCCCCCAGGACCTCACCGGCATCGATCTGGACCAGCCCCTGGAACACCAGTATCTGGACCTGAATGCCGCCCGTGACGGGGAGTTCGGCCAAAAAGAGCCGGTGGCCTTCCCCAATGCCATCACCCGGGCTTTCCGCGTGGAAATATACCAGGTGGTCTTTGCCGATGGCACCCTGTGGAACCAGGAACAAAACCAATGGGCTCCCATGCCCCCGCTCCAGGCCCTGGAAACAGCCCTGGGGGACAAGGAACTCTGCAAAGAATACCAGATCCTCTACGGCGCCAACTGCCGCGTGATGCCCCAGGAGGACAAGGGGCTGTGGCGGTGCACCTGCGGGGCCTGGAACATGGAGAGCGAGGCAAACTGCCACGCCTGCGGCAAAAATCTGGACCAGCTGCAAGCCCTGGATCTGGAGCAGCTGAAAGCCAGCCGGGATGCCCGGCTCGCCCGGGAGCAGCAGGCCATGGCCGCCCAGCAGGCCGCCCAGCAAGCCGCTGCTTCTGCCCCGGCTCAGGCTTCTTCCAAAGGCAACCGGCCCCAGTGGCTCATTCCCGGCATTGCCGCCCTGCTGGTGGTGCTGGTGGGCGTCGGCGTCTTCTTTGCCAACCGGGAAAAGCCCGCATCTTCCGGCTCTTCCGGTCCTTCTTCTTCTGGCTCCGGCGGCGGTACCCAGTCTGCCGCTTCCGATGATTCCGGCACTTCCGCCGCTTCCGACGACTCCAGCTCGGCTGCTTCCGATGACTCCGGCTCGGCTTCCGGGAGTTCCGGCAGCGTTGCTGCATCCGATGAGGACTTCGTCAAGGATGCCCTCTATGATTTCTCCGAAGAGATAGAAGACTATGCTCCCGGCACCACCGCGGCATTCTCCCTGGACGGCTCTTCTGTGACCCTGGGACTGCTGGCAGATAAAAGCCAATTTACCGATGATGAAATCATGGGCATAGCCAATGAGGTTCTGGACGACACCGGCGCCAGCGATTTTCTAGCGGACGGCGGATTTGAAATTTTCTTCCATTTGTTCCTCTACGACAACGACCAGCAAATGAAGGATCTGCAAGACGAAATGATCGCCCGAGGCTTCACTTTGCTGGAAGATTAGTCTTCCCATTCAGGCAAAGAAAGCGAGGTTTCCCCTATGAAATACTGTACCAAATGCGGCGCGCCCATGGCGGATGACGACATTTACTGCGCCAAATGCGGCGCCGCTTCCGCTCCCAGCCAGCCTTCGGCCCCTCAGGCCAGCGCTCCCCAGCCGATGCCATCGGCCCCGGCTGCGCCAACTGGCCCTGTCCAAAGCGGCAAGGGCTTTGCGGCAAAATGGAAAAAGATGAAGCCATGGCAAACAGGTATTCTTTGCGGCATCGTTGCCTTCGTGGTAGTAACATTAGTTCTGGTTATCGGCCTGGGCTGGCCCAACGATTCCTATCAGCCTTCTTCTTCCGGATATTCCCCCTCCTCCGGAGCGGCTTCTTCCGGCGGCTCTGCGGACATCACCAAGATGCAGGTGGCCACCGCCCTGCGGGATGAGATCGGCTCCAAATATGACACCGCCGACCCGGACAGCTGCCGCTACGACATCAACAAACAGGAAGAACAGGGGAATTACACCTATGTCTATGGCAGCGTCACCCTGTATGACAAATACGGCAAGCTGACCACCGGCTGGATGGACGATTCCGGCACTCCCTACCGCAGCTACACCGTCAAGATCAACAACTCCACCGGAGATGTGGTTTCCTGCGAGATCAAGTAAACAGAGAGAGAAACAAAAACAGATCAATTACCGCCACAAGCGGACAAAGAGAGGAGAAACAATATGAGATTCTGTTCCAAATGCGGAGCCCAACTGTCTGACGACGCCGCCTTCTGCCCCAAATGCGGCACCCCTTGTTCCACCGCCCCTACCCAGCCGGAGCCTACATTCTCTGCCCCGGCCCCTCTGGACATTCCGCCGGAGGATCTGCTGTCCTCCGAGTCCCTGCCCCCTCTGGATGGCGAAAGTGAAGTGATGCCCACAGGCGCAGCCGCTCCCACCGCCGGGAAGAAATCCTTCCTGGATACCATCAAGGCCTGGAGCAAAAAGAAAAAGATCATCGTGGGCTCGGTGGCCGCTGTGGTGGTGGTCGGCGCTGTGGTGGCCTTTGCCCTGCTCTACAAGTCGGAACTGGAGCAGGTGAAAGACGAATGTCTGGACATCGCCGGCATCGTCACCGGTGACGGCAAAACCTCCTTCACCCTGGACACCTACCCGGATCACTATGAAAACATGGACCCCGATGTGGTTGGGCTTCTGAAAGCCAGTACACAGGAAAAGGTATTGAAGGCCATCAAGCACGCCAACACCGCCCTGGGCTTTGACAGCGGCCTGTATGACCAGATGCTGGAGACCAACGCCCTCATGGGTCGCCAGACCGAGGAAAACAGCAAATACAGAGTGGCCTGGAGTTACCATCCCGACGATGGCCTTGAAGTGACCTATTCCAAAAAATAACCCATCTTCAAAAGGCTCCGGGAAATTTTCCCGGAGCCTTGCCCTTTTCCCTTTCCACAAAGAAAAACAAAAGGAGAAGTTCCTGGCCGATGGCCAAATCAGATCTTCTGGCCCTGCTGCCGTAAGAGTGATATAATAAAAAATCATAGGATCTATCCAAACAGAAAGGAAGAAGTACAATGAAAAAGATGCGCCTTTTGTCTCTGCTTCTAGCCGGGGTGATGGTGCTGTCCTTGGCGGCATGCAACAAAGAAAAAGAAGATACATCCAATAACAGTAAAAAAGCAGCAAAAAATGCTCAGATCATAGAATTGTCGGAGATTTATGACTGCGCGTCTGACAACCTTGCCAATGCAACGGAAACTTATGTCGGAAATCCTTATCAAATTTTTGCGTTTGTTACCGATATTCAAGCTGATTATTGCACATTAACCTTTTACAATTTTGGCTCTATTGGGGGCGATACCGATTCGCAAGAGTTACGCGCCTATTTGCCAAGTAAAACATTAAGCAGCCTTCAAAAAGGCTGTGGAATTAACATTGCAGGAACGATTGAAAACATCGAAGAGCAGGATCGTGAAACATCAGGATATAACCTCAAATGCTTATGTGTAAACATGAAAGAGGCCAATTATGTTGATAATATTCACGAAGTAACAGGAATAGTCAACGAGGTAAACCTTGATGAATCCTACTGCATCGTAACGCAGAATATCCAGGCAAATAATTTTCAATCCACCATCAATATCATTTCGTATTTGGACACAGAATCCCTTCAATCGCTGAATGAAGGCGACACAATTACTTTGGAAGGAAATATGCGTTTCGCTGATACTACCACGGGCGACAAAATTGATGGATACTTGCTGGATAATGCCAAAGTAATTGAGTAATAGAGTATCAAAACATTAAGGGCGGGAACAATCCCGCCCTGGTTCTCAATGAGACCGTGGCCGCCGGCACCACCGCCATTGGGGTGGATTCCCACATGACGCTCTCTTATGAAAAAAAGAGCCAGGAGTACACTTTCCCGGAATTCAACACCATGTACCGTCTGCCCAACCAAGGGTATTGGGTGGGCAACGGCAATACTCTGGAAGTGCGGAGCAATGGAGAAAGTCCCATTACCATCGCCGATGAACCCTATACATTCCAGGCACGGTAATATGTGCTCACCGCTCATCTATTGATACAGGAGGATACACAAATGAAAAAAGTGCTGTCTCTGATCGGCCTCGTGGCGCTGCTGCTCTCTTTGGCCGCCTGCGGTGGCGATGCAGGTAAATCCAAGAAGGATGACAAGGCAGAAGAGAAAGCTTCCGCTGCAACCATTACCACAAACGAAGGCAAAACCGTTACCATGACAGCCGAAGAACTGATCGATGCCTATGACTCCAATGAGGCCAGCTTCAATAAGCTGTATCAATACGCAGAGATCCAGTTTACCGGCACCATCAGCAATATCAAAGTGGACACCAGTGTACTTGTGGAATCCGGCAAGATTCGGTCGGGCCAGCAGAAAATCGTTTTTGAAGAGGGCTGGTGCCTGGCCCTGAGTGAAGACAATACCACCTATGATCTGGCCGAGTTCAACGCCGGTGATGTGGTCAAAGTGACCAGCAGCATCTTCGGTGCGCCCTTTGATACCGAACCTTTGCAGAAGGCCAGCGATGAAAAGCGGGTCCTTTGGCTTGTGGGCGACGATATCCAGCTGCATGAAATTGTCCGCAACGATATGGTCCTCTATAACTCCGGTGTGAAAACGGTGATAGAACCGGTTGAAAAATAGCCGGCAACATGGGGCGCAGCGGCTCCACGATTGCAAGGTACATCAAAATAAAGGGAACACCACAAATTGTCAAGCACACCTTTGCGGAGGTTGTGCAGGAAGGAGTAAAATAAAATGAAAAAGATATTGCCATTGATTCTGGCGGCGCTCATGCTGTCTTTGGTAGCTTGCAGCGACAAAGAGAGTAGTAATAATACACCAAGTGACTCAAGCGAAATAAGTGAAACAACTGGGCTAACAAATGAACAATGTATTGGAACTTGGGAATGGTCATTTGAGGACTCCCCCGATAAGACCAATTTTGGAGGAATTGAGACGATGGAATTAAGTGATGGTGGGGTTGGAAAAGGAACAAATTCCTTGCAAAAAGATGGCTCTTATTATCCTATAACATGGGAAATCGAAGATGATGTATTAAAAGTTTCGTTTACGGCTGACCCTCTGACTGGTGCATTTTATGTGGATGGCGACACCATGACAAGCACCGATGGCGGCTATGTCTATCTAAAAGCAGATTAACAAGCTAAAACAAGGCGGGGCATGACACTCTACGCCCCGCCTTTTCAATATCAATAGGCTATACCCCAAAAATGAGAGAGGACGGTACAAGCAGTACCGTCCTCTTTTTGCGCCCCTTCCCCACAGCATACCAGCAAAATAATAATCCCCCGGCGGAGCCGGGGGTTTTTCATAGACGGGTAAAACCCTTTGTTACTAGCTTGCATGTCATGCCATGCAAGTACGATCTGCCATCTGCGAAGGCTTTGTTACTTGCTACCCGTTAACGGGTTAGTAATTTCCCATTGTCAACTGTTCACCCGCCTTATCTTCATCTAGCTGATGTCGGATATACTCTTCTATCTTCTTTGCATTTTTCCCTGCTGTATCTACATAATATCCTCGGCACCAAAATTCCCGATTACGATACTTATATCGTAATTCCGGATATTTTTCATAGATCATTAAGCTACTTTTTCCTTTCAGATACCCCATAAAACTGGATACTGCTACTTTAGGCGGAATTTCTACCAGCATGTGTACATGCTCTGGGCATACCTCTGCTTCTATAATTCGAATTTTCTTCCAATTACACAGTGTCCGCAGTATTGCGCCTATTTCTCTCCTCTTTTCTCCATAGAATACTTTTCTTCTATACTTGGGAGCAAACACAATATGGTATTTGCAATTCCACCGCGTATGCGATAAACTATTTGTGTCATTCATTGGATGACCTCCCTTTGTTATTTTGTGCAGTTGGCAGACCGCATCTTTTATTATAACAAAGGGAGTTTTTCTGTCTACATTATCGCCACAAGGCTTCTTTTGAACCACTCGCCTAGCGAGTGGTTTTCTTTATACAAAAAAGAGAGAACAGGTCTCCCTGTTCTCTCTCCAGATATTCGGTAAAATCCGCTTCTTATTTGCCGAAGTAGCGGCTCAGCAGGCCAGCGAAAGCCTTGCCGTGACGGGCCTCGTCGCGAGCCATCTCGTGAACGGTGTCATGGATGGCGTCCAGGTTCAGGGCCTTGGCGCGCTTGGCCAGGTCGGTCTTGCCAGCGGTAGCGCCGTTCTCGGCCTCCACACGCATCTCCAGGTTCTTCTTGGTGGAGTTGGTCACAACCTCGCCCAGCAGCTCGGCGAACTTGGCAGCGTGCTCAGCCTCTTCATAAGCAGCCTTCTCCCAGTACAGGCCGATCTCAGGATAGCCCTCGCGGTGAGCAACACGGGCCATAGCCAGATACATGCCGACCTCGGTGCACTCGCCGGTGAAGTTAGCGCGCAGATCCTCCATGATGTCCTCAGGAGCGCCCTGGGCCACGCCGACCACATGCTCAGCAGCCCAGCTCATCTCAGCGCCCTGCTCCACGAACTTCTCCTTGGGAGCCTTGCACTGGGGGCAAAAATCAGGGGCGGAATCCCCTTCGTGAACATAACCGCAAACAGAGCAAACAAACTTTTTCATTTTTCCATTTCCTCCTGTACCTTTTGAATTTTCAACTCATTCTCACTGAAATTGACTCATCTTAATCGCGTGGAGCTCATCATGCAGATTCCGGCTCACCCGATCGAAGATCTGACGGAACTGACAGATCCTTTTATCCTGGACCCGGGTACAGTCAAAGTCCTCGCACAGGCATTGAGCGATCTCAAAGGGGCCGTCGATGATCTCGATGATCTCCCCGATGGAGATGTCTTCCGGGGCCTTGCCCAGGGCAAAACCGCCGTTGACTCCTTTATAGGACTGCACGATGCCGGCGGCCGTGAGCTTATGCAGAATCTTCAGGGCAAAGCGCTGGGTGACGCCGGAGTTTTCCGAAATCTCCCGGGCGCTGATCTTGCCGCCCTGCTGCATGATGGTGTATACCACGCGCACCGCATAATCGGCTTCTCTCGTGATCTTCATGTTCTCACCACCGCTTTTGTTTACGCATTTAGTATACTTTTAAATGTTGCGTTTGTCAATCATTTTTATGTAAAAAAATATACTTTTTTTGTAGTCTTTCCCCTTCCCAATCTTTTTGCAGATTTTTTTAAAAAACTTTAAAAAACCTATTGACTTTTCCCAGAACGCTGGTATAATAGACACTGTTCTCAGCGAGAGAACAACGACAACAAAAGATGCGGATGTGGCGGAATCGGCAGACGCGCTAGCTTCAGGTGCTAGTGGGGGCAACTTCGTGGGGGTTCAAGTCCCTTCATCCGCACCACAAAAAGGACACGCTTTGAGCGTGTCCTTTTTGCATTCTACGACATAAATTGTTTACTTTTTTCCGCTTGACTTTGTCAAGTTATCCCGGTATGCTTTTCAAAGTCAAGAAGAGGAGCTGAATCATTCATGTTTCAAACCCTGGCGTACTATGTCACCCTGTTTCACCGCAGCTTTGTCACCTATACCACGGCCCGGCTGCATCAGGTGGGCTTGAGCTTCGGCTCCCTGTTCCCCATTCTCTATGTGGGAAAACACCCCGGATGCTCCCAGGCCCAGCTGACCGCCGCTTTGAATCTGGACTGGGGACATTCCCAGCGCCTCATCACCAAGCTGGTGGAAGAGGGGTTTCTCACCCGGGAAAAATCCGGCCGGTCCTATCATCTGGATCTGAGCCCCAAGGGGCAGGAAACATTTGAAGTGAGCCACCAGGTGTTTTTTGATTGGGACGAGGAGGCCCTGACCTCCCTTTCCCCCGCGGAACAGCAGCAGCTTTTGAACCTCTTGGCAAAAGTTACCCGGAAGGAAGTGGATCCCACTTGTACGAAACCATCCAAAGCCCTATAAATTACGGCGGTCTTCCTTTAAAAAACCGGATCATTTTCGCTCCGACTTCTCTGGGGCTTCCCCAACCGGAGCAAATAGAGCGGCTGCGGAACATCGCCGCCGGCGGCTGCGCCATGATCATCCTGGGAGATGTGCCGGTGCTTCCCCATGGCTTCGGCCCCTCTCTCTATTCCAAGAAGGGCATGGCCTATTACAAATCCCTCACCGACGCCGTCCACCAGGAAGGGTGCAAGATCTGCGCCCAGCTTCACCAATCGGACTCCAACTGGAAGGCCATGATCAAATACATCCCCAAAGTGCTGACCCACCGGATCTCCATGGAGGAACTGCGGCCTTTGCTCAACCAGCAGGTGGGGCCGTATATCACCAATCTGCCGGTGGAAAAAATCAACGAGATCATCTCCGCCTTTGGTATGGCCGCACAGCTGGCCGTCCAGGCGGGATTCGATATGGTCCAGGTCCATGGAGACCGAATGTGCGGCAGCTTTAGCTCCGCCCTGTTTAACCAGCGCACCGATCGCTATGGCGGCAGCCCGGAAAACAGAGCCCGCTTCGCCGCAGAGGCCGTATCGGCCATCCGCCGCAGCTTGCCGGAAATCCCCATTGATTTCAAACTGGCCGTGCGCCAGGAGGACCCTCATTATGGAAATGCCGGCGTGCTGGAAAGTGAACTGCCCATTTTCGTCCCTATTTTGGAGCAGGCCGGTGTGACCAGCTTTCATGTGACCCTGGCCAACCACGGCGGGTTGACCGACACCATCCCTCCCGCCAGTCACCCGGTGTTCGGAGCGGAAGGCTGCTTTTTGAAGTTCTGCGATACGGTAAAGAAGCTGACCCGCCTGCCGGTGTGCGGCGTGGGCGGATTGACCGATCCGGATTTTGTGGAAAGGCAGCTGAAAAACGGACGGATCGACTGTGCCGCCATGAGCCGCCAGCTCACTGCCGATCCCCAGTGGTCCAATAAGGTGGCAACCGGCCGGGCCAAAGAGATTCACCGTTGTGTCCGCTGCAACCAAAAATGCCTGGGTGGTATGATGGCCCACCAGGGCGTCCACTGCATCTACGATAAAAAGGAGGAAGCACAATCATGAGTTATGCCATTGTTTACAGCAGCCGCACAGGCAATACCGCTCTTCTGGCCCAGGCTCTGAAAGAGGCCCTGCCCCAGGGGGACTGCCTCTATTGCGGCGCGCCTGATGCCAAAGCCCTGGCCGCCCAAACCATCTATGTGGGGTTCTGGACCGACAAAGGCACTTGCGATGCCGCTACCGCCCAGTTTCTCCAAAGTCTGACCCGTCAGCAGGTGTTCTTGTTCGGCACCGCCGGTTTTGGCGGAAATGATGCCTATTTCGGCCAGATCTTAGGCCGGGTGCAAGCCCTTTTGCCAGAAGGAACCGAATGCATCGGCTCCTATATGTGCCAGGGCAAGATGCCCCAAAGCGTACGGGATCGCTACCAGGGAATGGAGGACAGCCCCCGGCGCACCGCCATGCTGGAAAACTTCGATCGGGCCTTGAGTCATCCCGACGATGCCGACCTGCTTCGTCTGAAGGCCGCCGTAAGCAAATAAGAACGCTACATTGATACAGACGCAGCAAGGCCCGTCCCTTTTGATAAGGGACGGGCCTTGTTTTGTTTTTACCGTGTGCAGCTTTTTTTGATCTGGAGCAGCAGCAGAACCAGAGAGACCCCCAGCAGGATATGTCCTATACCGGCCATACCGGAAAGAGCCCCTTCCAGGGCCGCAGACAGGTCAATCCCCCGCACCTGCACAATACCCCGGCAAAAGAGCATCAGGACGGTGAGGTTCAGTCCCACCTGATAAAAGATCAGCACTTTCCCGGTATTCTTCCCGGAAAAGGCCAGATTTTTCTCCAACAAAAGCAGCAGGAGGAAAAAGACCATTCCCAAAAGGAAATAATGGGTGTGCACCGTCCCCAACGCTGTGCGGCCTTGAAATCCATTGAACTTGGTGAACTCCCGGTAAAATACCCCACCGGCCATGGCCAAAAGGGCATAGACCAGCGCCAGATTGGCATATCGTTTTTCTTTCATTGATATATTCTCCTTTCCACCTCTCAGGGTTTTAAAAACACATAGGTTTTTTCATCCGAGCGGGCCGGATCGTACCGATAGCCCAGGGCGTCAAATTCCTGCATCACCTGGGGCTCCTCCCCCTGACGCTCGGCCAGAAAACGAACCATTTCTCCCCGGGCCATCTTCACATAGACTCCTTTTTCCACCACTTTGTCCCCGATCAGCTGACCGAACACCGGAGTGATGCACTGTGCATCTTCTCCCAGGTGGCGCACCACTGCCCGGCCATATTCCCAGGAGGCCAGATTGATCACCACCCGATCCTCCTTCGTCAGCTCCCGAGCCAGGCGGTCGCCCCAGAAATCATAGAGATTTTCCCCGAACGGAGCTTTCAGTTTTGTCCCCATCTCCAGCCGGTAGGGACGCACTCCGTCAAAAGGTCGCAGCAGGCCATACAGCCCGGACAAAATGGCCAGATGCTGCTGGAGATAATCAAACTCCTGATAAGTAAACACCCCAGGAGCCATATACTGATACTGGATTCCCTCATAAGACAATATGGCCGGGCTGAGGTTCTTTGTCAGATCCATTTTCTGATACCGCTCATAGTTCTGCCGGGCGATGGCTTCTGAGCAGGAAAGGCGCTCTTTCAGCTCCTCATAGGAAAGGCTCTTCAGCCACCCCGCCAGCTGCCCGGCCTCCTGCCCAAACACCGGCTGGGATCGGGGCGCCAGGCTGTCCAGCTCATCCCGCATCTTTTTCGCCGGGGATATGATGATCTGCATCGGCTTTTCTCCTTATTATATATAGTGCAGCAAAACCCTCTCACTGGAAAAACCGCCCGGCCGACAGCCGGGCGGTTTTATCATGCTTTCAACAGTTCCTCCACCTGCACGGTGAGGATGGTGTTTTTGTCCTCCACTTCCCGGATACGGCGGCGGATTTCCCGCTGATCCCGGTCCCGCTGCTCGGCCAGATTCACCTGGCCTTCAAACAGCATGTCCAGCTTAGGACACAAATCGTTTTCCAAACGCACCTTGATTTTGAGCAGATCTTCATCCTGCTCTTTCAGCAGCCGGTAATGCTCCTGAAGCATTTTGGTATGATTCTGCTGGGTTTCCTCCAGCTGTTCCAGCATAAGCCGGTTCTGCCGCAATTCCAGCAGGATTTGTTCCATGGTTTCCTGCAATCCCATTGGTTCCATTGATACCCCTCCTGCCTTCCTGAAAAGGTCCTCTGCCGGGGGCCATTTTTCTTCCTATTCCCCGTCCATTCCTCTGATAGTGATACGATTATACATCACATCCCCCGCCGCTTCAAGTGAATGTTTGCTTTTCCCTGCCCTTTCCTCCAAAATCGGCAGAAAAAAGCCACAGTCCTCAGCACCGCTCCCTCCCATTGGGGATTTTCTCTTGACAGTACAGGTATATTGCAATACAATATACCTAGGTACTTTGTTTTACAATATAGTCACAAACAAGGAGGTGGCCTTTTGATCCCATCACAAATGCTGAAAGGTACGCTGGAGGGCTGTGTCCTGGCCATCATCAGCAAAAAGAAAACCTATGGATATGAAATATCTCAGCAGCTCATGGCCTATGGCTTTGGAAAAATCACAGAAGGCACCATCTATCCCCTTTTGCTCCGCTTGGAAAAAAACAAATGGGTCCATGCCACTTACCAAGCCTCCGATCTGGGGCCCAAGCGAAAATACTATGCACTGACGCCCCAAGGGGAGCAGGCCCTGACCGATTTTCTCAGCAGCTATGCCGAACTTTCCAAAGCCATACACGCTTTGATCTGCGACATTCAGGGAGGGACAGAAAATGAGCAAACGAACCAAACAACTGCTGAATGAAAACAATGCATTGGAAAACTGCATCCAAAACCCGGAAAACAAAGAGGTCCTGACCAATATGGTGGTGTATATCCGCGCAGCCAACATCAGCCCATACGATCAGGAGAAAGTGCGCCGGGACATGACACAAATGATCCTGGACGGTGAACACCGGGGAGCCCCTATCAAAGAAGTCATCGGCGAGGACTATCGTCTGTTCTGCGACGATGTCATTGCAGAAATCCCCAAACTGACAGGCCGTGCCCGCGTTCTTTCTTTTTGCAGAGACCTTTTTCTTCTGACCAGTATGCTGCTGGCCCTCTGGCTTTTCTTCCAGTGCGTCCAGCAGATGATCAAGCCCAGCACATGGCCCTATGTAACACTGACCGCAGGCAATCTGATCAGCGGTCTGTTGATTCTCGCTCTTTCCACCGCCCTGGTCCAGGCCATTTGCAAAAATGCCTTCCGCACCGATGCCAGCCCAAAGAAAAAAGAAGCGTTCTTTTTCTTTCTCCTTCTGTTTTTTGCCATGCTTCTGTGCATGGGGGCCAATGTTTTCATCTCCTACCCCATTGCTTCCATCCATCTGCTGCTTGCTCTGGGAGGCATTGCCCTGCTATTTATCCTCTATAAAATCCTGGATAGCAAGCTGGATTGATCGATTTTCTTTCACAAAAACCCACAAGGGAGACGGTGCTCTGACCGTCTCCCTTGTGGTTATCTTTGAGTCAATTCCTTTGAACTTATTGTTCCGCTTCCTCTGAGGCAGGGGGAAGGGAATTCCCCTTTTCATCCACGCCCCGTTGGCGCAGCTTGAGGGCGGTCACATCCCGCAGTATGGAATAGAGCACGGCGCAGGCCGGCACGCCCAGCACCATACCCAGAAAACCAAAGAGCCCACCGCCCACCACGATGGCCACCAACACCAGCAGCGGAGAAAGGCCGGTGCTGTCTCCCAGAATCTTGGGACCCAGAATATTGCCGTCAAACTGCTGCAATGCCAAAATAAGGACAAAAAACCGCAATGCGCTGAAAGGTTCCACAATGAGCAGGATCATCAGGCAGGGCACCGCTCCCACAATGGGGCCAAAAAAGGGAATGATGTTGGTAACGCCCACAATGACGCTGACCAAAATAGCAAAGGGGATCTTGAACAGACAGGACAAAAAGAAGCACAGCATACCGATAATGGCGCTGTCGATGATCTTTCCATTGAGAAAGGCCGAGAAAATCTGATTGGTTTTGCGGCAATAGCCCAAAAACACCCGTGCTTTCTCGGTGGAAACAAAGGCATACACCATCCGCTTCAGCAGGCGAACCAGATTCTCCTTGCTGTACAGCATATAAATGGAAGCGATCAGGGCAGTAAATCCAGAGATCACACCGCTGCCCAACGCAACGCCTAGATTGAACAAATCGGGCAGACGACGGTACAGGGTATCCCCTGCCTGGCGCACCAGATCGTCATAGGTGTCTATCAGGCTTCCCATCACCCGGCTGTCCAGATGAAGGCGTGACACCACCTCCTGGGACAAATCGTTCAGATTGCTGAGATAATAGGGCACATTGTAGACAAACAGCTCCACCGACCGGATCACCTGGGGCAGCACCAGCTGCACCAGCACGGCCACCAGCGCCGTAGCCAGCAAATAAACGGTCAGAATCGCCAAAGCCTTCCCGCCCCGCAGACGGCCAAAAACCTTTTGACGAAAAAATTCCATGGGTGCATTGAGCAGAAATGCAATGGCAAAGCCCACCAGGAAGGGAGACAGGATATCCAGGAAATTGCGCAAATGCTCCCGAATGGAAGTGAGATTGGCCGCCGCCAGATAAAAGGAAATGGCCAGCACAGCTACCAGCAAATTGGATATGGCCCGTCTGTCCAGCAGACTCCACGGGTGTTTTTTCATCGTTCTCCCTCCTTTTTCTGTTTCGATTGTACCATGGAGCCTTTCAAAAGAAAACGACTTTTTTCTTTTACTTTCCGTATATTTTTATTATTATATTTCTTCTGGGGCAATTTGCCCTTTGTTGGGTGTATGCACAAAGGCCAGGGATTTTCATCCCTGGCCTTTGGCTTTTATGAGGGTATATGAGAAGCGGCCATAGCCGCAAAGCGTAAACAATGTTTCCC
>OGGQ01002359.1_pt1 | contig 20889 bp, 20 predicted proteins | sample 1571191 | NCBI WGS metagenome assembly OGGQ01 (sample SAMEA2582061, study PRJEB24529) | metagenome | biome: Human gut stool | place: China | collected 2011
ACGAGGAGACCATCCCCTTTATTCTGGTGCTGGTCCCGCTGACCGTCTCCATGGGATTTGACTCCATGGTGGGACTGATGGTCGTACACTTTGCCGTGGCCTTCGGCGCATCTACCCCGTTTTTGAACCCCTTCAACCTGGGTGTGGGACAGGCGCTGGCAGAAGTGCCTATGATGTCCGGCATTGCGGTCCGCTTTATCCTCTGGGTCATCATGATGACGCTGACCTCCGCCTATATCCTGCGCTATGCCTTTAAGGTAAAGGCCAACCCGCAACTGTCCATCTGCTATGAGTCAGACTGCAAAAAGCGGGAGATGTACGGCGCCTCCGCTCTGGATGAGCTGGAAGGTATGAGCAAGCGCTCCATGCTGGTTCTGCTGATGGTGCTGGCCGGGTTTGCCCTGGTGGTCTATGGCGTGCTGCAGCACGGCTGGTGGTTCGGCGAGATCGCATCTGTCTTCCTGTATATGGGCATTGTCATTCCTCTGGTGGGCGGTCTGTCCGTCAATGAGATGATTTCTAAGTTTATGGAGGGTATGGCTTCTACCCTTTCTGCCGTGTTGATGATCAGTGCTTCTCGCGTGATTACTACCATTCTTACGAACAGCAATACGATGGACACCATCCTCCACTTCCTCTCCGGCTCTCTTATGGAAATGCCCAAGATCATATCGGTTCTGGTCATGTTTGTCATCTCTGCTGTTTGCATGCTGCTGGTCCAGAGTATGTCCGGCCTGGCCGCTACCATGATGCCCATTATGAGCCCCCTGTCTGATCTGCTGGGGATCCCCCGTCAGGTTATGGTGTCCAGCTATGTATTTGGTACCGGTGCGTTGGGTATTCTGGTTCCTTGGGAAGGCATCAACTATGCCATGAGCAACTTGGCTGGTGTGGACTTCTTCGGATATCTGAAGGAATTGACCAAGTTTACATTCTTGATCTATATTCCTTTCTCTGTTATCTCCCTGATTTTGATGACTGTGTTTAACTTCACGTAAGAAATCTTCTGCATGTAAAAACTTCCCGCAGTTTGCCGGTGTGGTGCAAACTGTGGGGAGTTCCTTTTGAAAATGTGTATGCTTTGCGAGAAATAGAGGAGTTTCAGTTTATCTCTTTTCCCGCTTTTCGTCGAAATATGTGATGCCCAGGGCGACCAATAGGGTCAATACCTCGGCAAAGGGGACCGCAAGCCAGACGCCGTTGAGTTCCAGCAGCTTGGGGAGCAACGTCAAAAACAGAAGCAGCAGGGCAAAGGAGCGCAGAAAAGTGATGATGCCGGACAGGTGTCCTTTTCCATAGGCCATAAAGCGGATGGCGCAGAAGATGCTGATGCCCGAGAAGAGAAAGCCAAGTCCGTACAGCCGCATCCCGGAGACAGCCAGAGTGTAGACGCTGCTGTGCGGCTGGGCAAAGAAGCTCACCCCCAGCGGAGCCAGGAAATAGGTCATGGCATATAAAACAAAAGGAGCAACCGTAAAGAAGCGCCGGGCATAGGATTCCAAAACCCGGCAGACATCCCGCTGCCCATCACCGTAGGCGTAGCCAAGGGGCGGTGCGATACCCATGGAGAACCCAAAGTAGATGCCGATGACCAGAAATTGCAGATACATGATGATGGAGACTGCCGCAATGCCGTCCTCTCCGGCGAAGACCATGGCGGTGCGGTTAAATACCACTGTGGTAATGGCAATGGCCAGCTGATTGACACATTCTGAAACGCCATTGACCATACAGCGGGAGGCCAGAGAGGCCGTCAGACCGCGGGTAGTAAAACGAAAGATTTTTTTCCGCGCTGCAAAATAGAATATGCCCATGCAGAAGGAAAGAAGCAGTCCAAGAATAGTTGCTGCGGCAGCACCCTGGATGCCCATGTCCAGCCGGGCCACCAGCAGATAGTCCAGCACAATGTTGCAGATCCCGCCGGCCAGCGCGGTCAGAAAGCTGTATGTAGGCGCCCCGTCCACCCGAATGAAATAGGTGAACAATTCCTTGCCGATGACCAGCGGAGCGCCCATCAGCCACCAGATTGCGTAGGTTTGACAGTCTGCCATGGTGGCGGGGGTAGCCCCCAGCCACTCCAGCACAGGGGCCAGATTCAGTCCAAAAAGCAGGGAGATCCCGCATCCCAGAAGAAGAGAACAAATAAGACTGACGGAAAAGGCGCGGTTGGCCTCCTCCTCTCTCCTGGAGCCGATGAGCAGAGCGGCCACCGCACTGCCGCCGGTGGCAAAGATCAGGGCGATGCCGTACAGCACATTAACAATGGGGTATACGATGTTGATGGCAGCCAGAGCGTTGGTGCCCACATAGGAGGAGACAAAAATGCCGTCCACAATGGTATAGAGTGTATTGAACAAGGAAGTCAGGTAGGTTGGGACGATAAAACGCAGAACCGCGCGAAACCGGACCTCACTTGCAGAAGAAAATATCAAGGTTTTTTCCATTCCAATCCCTCCGGATGTCATTGTAAACCTTCAAGGCACTTGAAGGTCAAGAGGACATATGATACGATAACAACCACTGAGATAGGTGATGTTATGGAAAAAACGTTTCAAATTGGAGAGATTGCCCGCTTTTTTGATCTGGCCCCATCCACGCTGCGGTATTGGGAAGAATGTGGGATTTTGGCGCCGGACAAAAATAAGGAGAATCAGTACCGGACCTATTCCGTATCCGACCTGATGGCCATTTCCGATGCTGTGTTTTATAAAAGTCTGGGGCTTCCCCTCAAGCAGATCCGGGACATGGAACAAACAACGCCCGGTCAGCACAGGGAGCTGCTGGAAGAAAAAATGGGCGAGCTGGTGGCATTGCAGGAGCAGGTGCGGCTGCGGATGGAAAAGCTGCGCTGCCATCTGGCGGCCATTGACGAGGTGGAACGGTTAAGAAAGCGGCCTTACGCCATCGAGGAGATTGATACGGAATGTATCGTCTCCTTTGACCTGATTGAGCAGGACAAGCTGCGCCAGTACATCGGAAATCCGTATCTCTATTCCCGGGTACAGCACTCCTGTTGTTTGCAGCAGGAGCACCGGGGACTGACGGTGCCAGCCGAGCAGCTGGACCAGTTTCCGCCCGAGCAGATTTTATGGCAGGATCGCGGCGGCACCTATGCCGCATGCCTGATGAGAGAAGAACATACCCAGCCCTACAAAAATAACCTGCAGCAGCAGCTTGCCTATATCCAGAAGTCGTACCGGACGGGAGCCGTTATCAGCCGGTTTTTGCTGTGTGCCCGGGAAGATGGAGAGTTATACGACTTTTACAAGACTTTTGTGGAGGTCTTCCCCAAGGAATGGGACGGGCAGGCAGAGTCCCAATACAGTATTTTTCTAAAGGAGAATTGACCATGGATTATCAAGAGATCGATCTGGAGACCTGGCCCCGCAAGGAGCACTATCTCCATTTTACCAAACAGGCAAAGTGCTTTGTGTCCATCACAAAGGACGTGGACGTCACCCAGCTTCGGGCTGCGGCAAAAACCTGCGGCAGAAGCTTTTATATCGCCTTTTTATATGTGATCTGCAAGGTAATCAACCGGCACAGCGAATTTAAGCTGGCCTATCTGCCTCAGGAGGAAAAGCTGGTGCAATGGGATGAGGTCTTCCCCTCCCATTTGGTTTTCCATGAAGAGGACGAGACCTTTACCTGCATCTGGTCCCGGTGGGAGCCGGATTTTGAAGCCTTCTACCGCGGGTGCCAGGAAGATATCGCGGCGGGCAAGGAGTACCGAGGCTACCGTGTGCCGGGGATGCCGGAGAATACATTCTGCGTCTCCTGCCTGCCGTGGATCAAGTATTCTGCCCTAGATATCAACCTCTGCGGGGACGGCCTGTTTTTGGCGCCCATGATCAGCTGGGGAAAAGCGGAGCTGGAGGGCGGCCGCATGAGAATGCCCCTCTCCTTTGAAATTCATCATGGAGCGGCAGATGGCTTCCATATTGCCCGCTTTTATGACGAGGTGGAGCAGGAAGCAGCTGCGCTGGCGGAGTATCTGTCGGCCTTGGGCGGGAAGAGTGTCTGCTGCTGACAGCAGACGATATAGCGACCAAAAGAGAAAAGCGTACCGGAAAAGATGATCCGGTACGCTTTTTTTCAAAATATAGCGTGTACTGAGGGGGAAAATGAGAAGACAGGGGTTAGCTGTTTTGGCTCATCTGTTCAAAGGCGGCGCACTTTAAACAGCAGCAAAATACGTCCATGGCCTGCTGAAGTTCAGACACAGAGGGATACGAGGGCGCAATGCGAATATTTTGATCCTTTGGGTCGATGCCATAGGGGAAGGTGGCCCCTGCGTTGGTCATGATCACACCAGCCTGCCTGCAGAGCTCAATGGTGCGTTTAGCTAGCCCGGGAAGGGTGTTTACCGAGACAAAGTAGCCGCCTTTGGGACGATTCCAGGTGGCCAGTCCCAAGGGTGCGATTTCCTTCTCCAGTGTGTTTGTTACCACATCAAACCTTTGCTTTAAAATCTCGGCATGCTGCTTCATGAGGTCTAAAACATGGGCCTTGTCTTTCAGATACCGAACATGCCGCAGCTGATTGACCTTATCATAGCTGATGACCTGGACATCCAGCAGCCGGAGCATATACTCCATGTTTGCCTGGCTGCAGGCAAAGCATGCAACGCCGGCACCCGGGATGGTAATTTTGGAGGTAGAAGCATATTCAAATACCATGTCCGGATTTCCGTTTTGTGCGCAGAGACTTATGATATCGACAAAGGGGAGGAATTCCCCCTCAAACTCATGTACGCAATAAGCGTTGTCCCACATCAGCAGAAAATCCGGAGCGGCAGGTTTCATAGCGGCCAGGCGCTGGACGGTTTGGGCAGAATAGACGATTCCATCCGGATTGGAGTATTTCGGAACGTTCCACATTCCTTTCACACACGGGTCCTGAATCAGCTGCTCCACCACATCCATGTCGGGGCCTTCCGGCGTCATCGGCACGGTAATCAGTTCAAATCCGAAAGACTCTGTGATCTTGAAATGCCGGTCATAGCCGGGAGCGGGACAGAGCCATTTGAGCCCCTTTTGTTGACTCCAGGGCCGTTCGCTGTGCAGTAGACCGTGAGTCATGGCCTTTGCAATGGTATCATACATCAGGGTCAGACTGGAGTTACCGCCCACGAATACCTGTTCAGGAAGACAGCCAAGCAGCTCTGCAAAGAGACTTCTTGCACTGGATAAGCCGGCAATCTCCCCGTAGTTCCGGGCGTCGATGCCGTCATCAAAGCACTCTGCGGGGTCGGTCAATGCGGTGAGAAGGCTGGAAACCAGGTCCAGCTGCTGCCGGCCGGGTTTACCCCGCGCCATGTTCAGTTTGAGCCCTTGGTTCATCCAATCCTGATACTCTGCCTGGGCTAAGCTGCATTGGGTCAGGACATCACTGGAACAGACTGTATGCATATCAACACCTCATATTCTCAGACATTGCTCATAACAGCGAGTATAACACCGAAGGAATATTCTGTTTTTAAAAGGGCTGGACCAATATAGTTCATTGGGTTCGAGCGTCTTTTCGAATCAGTTCGAAGAGGGTCATCAGACCCTCGCACATGACAGGGTCCAGCACGGGAAGGCCGGTTTCTCGTTCCAGGGCCGGAGCAATTTGAATGCTGGACATCCCGGTGCAGCTTAGAGCGATGACGTCTGCGCCCAGCTGCTTTTGCCGCTGTGCCTGGTCCACGGTGGCGGAATACCCCTGGGGCGTCATCAGGTCGAGGACGCTCTCGACGCCCTTGCCGCGGGCGTTATCTACAATATGATCGCCAAAGACTCGCTGATAACCGGCCGGAACATCCTCGGTGATTCCCAGCACAGCGGGGTGGCTGCCATAGAACATGCATAGGGCAGCAGTGCTCTCCCCAGCCCCGATGACCGGGATGGGAACTGCCTGGCGCGCTTGCGCAACTCCGGGGTCTCCGGCACAGCTGACAATGATCGCGTCAAAGCCCTCTTGCCACATTTCTTTTGCCATAGCCACCACCTTGGGAACGCCTAAGGCCATAGTCTGGTCGTCGTGGATTCCCTCCGGCTGGTCTGGGATACAACGGGATTCGACCTGCAGCATGGGGAAATACTGTTCGATCAGCGCCCCGTGCATCTGCATCAGCTGGGTGTCGTTTGTGGTCAATACGCGGATCAGGCCAACTCTGTATTTCTTCATATCATACTCCCCTGCCTTTATGACATTTTAATGGAATGAAAAATAGTCTGCTTGTTGGCGTATGCGCAGGAGCGGTGCTGGCTGCAGCCGGAACAGGGATAGGTACATTCCGCTAAGCTGTCTGCATCCACAGGCGGCTGGGACGGAAGGGCTTTGATCTGTTCTACCAGGTGGAGGACTTTTTCCACTTCTTCCTGCTCCCCTTCAATCTGAATCGCTACGGAGGCTTCTGCACCGGAAAATCCACCTTTGGCAAAAACCAGAGCGTTTACACGGGCATAGGACTCAATGGCCTGGGCCTCGGTCAGAACTTCTCCCGGTATGGGGGCAAGACTGCAGGCCATGCCATAGGAAAAATCACACTTTTTTCTGGAAATCTGCGGGTTCAACCGGGTCAGATCCCCTGGGATGAGCTTCATCACACTGGTCAAGATCAAGGTGCGGATCCCTTCTGTATAGAGGAAGGGCATGCAGATCCCATAGCCGCCCCCACCGGAGCTGCCGATCAGCAGTGCGGCATGGCCAAACGCATCCAGTGCGTTTGCTCCGGTTACAAACAGATCATCAGGTCCCATTGCTTGCAGGGTTTGCTCCAGACAGGAATCGACATTTCGGATTTCTCCCCGCTCATAGAGCAGAAAATGGGCACCCTGGCTCTCCGCGTAGGATCGTTTCATCCCGTTTTTTGTAATTCGTCCGCAGATACGCATAGGGGTGTCAGCCAACAGCGCAGTCAGACAGGAGACGGTGGAGGAGCCTTTGAACAGGATTTTTCCCTGGGAGAGGTAGGGGGCGAACAGACTGCTGTCCAGGATGCAGCGGGCAATCAGCCATTGGCATTGCGTGCCCCAGAGGGTGAACTGTGCGACCGCCATGGACAACCTCCTCTCAGATCTGGAAAGCGCCGTCTTTCAGAACCAGGACATCATCCAGGTAGAGCGTAGGATTTTTGATGATTCCGTCGATGTGGCAGTCCGCTTTGTTTGTCCCGCCAAATCCGATGTTGGTTCCAAAGGCAATGTGCACGGTCTGATAGGCCTTCTCATCCTCCAGGATCACGCCGGTCAGTCTGGCGGCGTAGTTAGTGCCGATGCCCAGCTCACACAGGGTGGCATTGCGCTCATTGTTCAGCAGGAAGCTGACCTTTTCCGCATCCGCGCCCTGGATGCTCTGCAGCTTTCCGTCCTTGACCTGCACATGAAGGGGGGACTCCAGCAGACCGATGCCTACCATGGAACCGTCAATGATCATAGAACCGTTGGAGCCGCTTTCCAGCGGGGCAATGTAGGCCTCGCCGGAAGGAAGATTTCCGGCCTGGCCCTTTTCCCGGTACACGCCGGGGCTGGGAATGCCGGGGCGGCCGGCCAGATCCAGAGTCAGTACATGGCCGTCTTTTTCGATGCGTGCGGTGGAAGCCTGGGTGAGCATCTCGGTCACCCGGTTGGTCAGCTCCATCACGGTATCGTAGTCCGCGGTCATAGCGCCCTGACGGAACATGTCCTCCGTGATATTGGGCATGGTGGCGATTCGCGCCCCGGCCTTTGCCGCTTCGATCTTGGCGCGGGTGTGAGTGATGGAAGTGCTCATGGGGCACAGTACCACATCGGCGGCCTTCATGGCAGCGGCAATGGAGGCGGGAGGCTCCTGCCCGGATACCTCGCGGGGGGACATGGTTACCAGCATGGCGTCCGCGCCCAGTTCCTTAGCTGCTTGATACAGTGCCTGGCCGATCTGAAACTTTTCGTCGTCCGTCACCACCAGTACCGTCTCCCCCGCTTTTACATCCATGCAGGAAGTCAGTACACGGGTTCCGATTTCTACCAGATTCATAATATACCTCGCTTTCAAGATAACAGTTCCATCAGAACTCGGGTGGCCAGGGTGCGGGACAAAATGACCGGTTTTCCCGAAATTTCATGGAACTTGGCTTTCATTTCTGCACTGTATCCAATGCAGTCCATCACCACCAGGTCCACGTCCATTTCTGCTGCCTGGCGGGCTGCCCGATCCAGCTCCTCGGGGTTTCCGTAAGGAGAGGCGGGAATCACGGTGACTTGGGAAACATATTCCCTCCATTTGCTCTCCGATTGGGCCACCTGCTGAGGCGTGGGGGTGACAACGGCGATCCTGCTCCGGCCGGCCAGAGCGGGCACCAGGCCGTTAAGGACCTTGCAGGGGAAAATCAGAGGCACCTTGGAGTGAAATACGGCAGGAAAATCTCCAGTGCAGAGGAACAGAATTAGTTCTACACCCTGCTGCTCCAGCTGGTCAATGCAATTTTGTAGTCTGGGGAGGATATAACGCTCGGCAAAGACGGCGGAGCTTCCGTCCCGCAGGCGGGAGATCAATACGTAGTCGTCCGGGCCGGGCTGAAAGGCTTCGATCTCTTCCCGGGTAAGACCATCCAGACCGCCGGCCTGGAGAAGCTCCACCTGGTCCCCCAACAGGGGGAGAATGTCCTGGGTCACGTCGGTTCTGGGAGATTGGCCGATGGTGATAGCGCCCACTTTGATCATAGTAGAAGACCCTCCTTTTTGCAAAATGCGGCCCTGGATGGACCAGGGCCGCATAGCTGTTATTGTTTGCCGAAGCCCTGGAAATGACTCATATCGCCATAGAGCGCCTGAATGCGGGCAAACTCCTCCTTGTCGTAGAAGGACAGCTCACCGCGGCCAAAGGCCTTGGCGGCCTCCAGCATAAAGCGGGCGGCTTCCTCGATGTCGGCAAAGTGGCTGGCGCCGGTGGCGCAGCCGGGCACCGGGGTCTGAGTGGCAATGGCCACGCCTACCACCGGGGCTTTGGTAGCGGTGGCGGGCTGCAGGATGCTGTTGAGGTGATACAGGTCGTTACCATAGGGGGTGATATCCTGCTGGGAGAGGGGGAAGACATGGGCGGGCTTGCCCAGGGTGATCTCCATGAGGTCCACCAGGTCGCTGCTGACCTTCAGAATGTAGCCCTGCATGACGGTGGGAGAGATGGAGAAGTCCCGGGTGTTGATGATCTTATTGCCCTTGGTGGTATCCACGGAGAGGATGGCGTCCAGCTCGTCGGTGACCTCCTCCCGGTTGACCTGAGCCATCTCCACCGGGGAGTCCATGAAAGGAACGGGGGTGTGAGGACGGGTGGGGGCGTTGGGGCAGACGTGGGTGGAGATGAACACATCTCCCTCCAGATGGTCGCCCTTTACCTTCATGTCCAACAGCTTGGCAGCCACCGACAGGGCGCACAGAGCGCCGTCGCCGTCGGAAACGAAGCCGATGCGCTCAGGCCGGGCGCCCAGACCGCCCAGACGGCCCAGCAGGCCGATGGTGGGAGCGCTGCCGCCGGAGGACTTGCCCCGAGTGCCGGGGATACGCACCTTCACCATGTCGGTTTTTCCCTTGGGACCCTGGAGGGCATAGACCTCAATATTGGCCTGGGGATCGATGGCGCGCAGGTACTGCTCCACGGCCGCGCCGGAGGCGGAGGGAGAATCGAGAATGTCGATGAGTTCAATTACTTGCTTGATAAGCATGGGAAAAACCTCCTGTCAATGAATTAAAAATCAACATGAGCCAGCATGGGACGGTGGATGATGCCCTCCACCTCGGCCAGCAGTTCCTTGTCAAACATGGGGGCGGACAGCTTCAGGTTGCGATAGCTGGTGCGGATGAGATAGATCTCCTGCCCCGGCGCCAGATCAGAAGTGGGGGTGGGACGTCCGGTCTGGGCGTCAAAGGTCATGATGAGGTCGGGGAAGGTACCCATCCGCTCCCCGTCGGGGCCGTCCACCGTCATATACTCGTTCCAGAAGGACATCTCATAGCCGCACACCTTTACGGTGCCCACGTCAAAACCGCCCTCGCTGCGCAGCTGATAGTCCTCTACGGTGCCGCGGGTGAGTACCTGGCCGCCTAAAAAGTCGGCCACAGCATGTACGGCGTAGTCCACGGAACGCTCCAGGCCCTGCGCATAGCACCGACCTGTTTCAATGGCGTGGGAAAGTCCGCCCAGAGCGCTGTTTTCCCGCAGGAACTGGGCGGATACCGGGTTGCGCACCACGGCGACCAGACCGCCCGCCTCCACGGCGGAAGCCCGCACCAGCTTGGAACAGTGGGTGATGGAGCCGGTGACGGTGCACTCCACATGGCGGCCCAGCTCCTCCCGGCCGCCCACGCAGGTCATGGTGGTGACATAGCTGGGGTCCCGGTGAAGATTCAGGCTGCCCATAACTCCGGTGGGGTGAGCCCGTCCGTTGCAGGGGGCATCCAGTAAGGGGATGCCCAACACGGAGGCCTGGAGCCAGCCGTTAAAGGTGGAACCGCCGCCGTTTTCGTTGGTGACAATGCCGCCCGGCTTCAGACCGGTTTTTTGTGTGAACAGCTCCACGCAGCGCAGCAGGTCTGCGGGACTGACATACTTCTCCTTGGCAGCCGGGGCGCCTACCATAGAGGCAGTGACAATGATGGCGTCGGGGTCTACCGCGTCAATGGGGGTCAAGTGCAGGTCGCTGAACTCAACGGCCAGGTTGCCGGTCTGCGCGCCGGTGTCCGCCGAGCCGCCTCCGCCGCCGCCCAGGATGGAACCTCCCAGGGCAGCCCAGCTTACCGACTGGGCAGTGAGACGGGTGGAGTTTGTTTGCATGGTTACCGCTTCCTTTCCAAGATCATAAAACCTGTTACATGAGCATAGAACGGATGAGATTGCTGAAGAAGCCGTACAGGCCGTCGCCGGCAATCAGACCGGAGTCACGCACTTCCATAAATTCGGTGCCGAAGATGAGACGCACTACCACAGCCAGCAGCACGCCGATACCGTAGATGGGGTTATTCAGCAGCAGGCCGGTGGCAAAGAGGACGCCCACCATCTTGGTGCCGAAGATGATCTGGATGATCGCACCGGGGATGGCCCACAGCAGCAGCTCCCGCAGCAGGCTGGGGTTCGCGCCGGCCTGAGCGGCAGCGGCGAAGGTATAGCTGATGGGAGGCATAATATCCTGGGAGAGATACATATTGGCAAACATCAGCACCACCAGGATGCCGATGATGCCGCCCAGCATCTCGATCTTTACCTGCTCACGGCGGCCCTGGATCTCCCGGGCGGGATCGGCTCCCTTGCCGCGGAGGATCCAGCCGGTCTTCAGGTCATAGCCCATGTCGGCAAAGCAGGGGCCCACGGAGCTGACATAGCCGGTAAGGATGGCCACAGGCAGAGCGGGGAAGCCCATGAGAATGCCCAGAGTCATGAAGATGGTAGTGATGGCAAAGGCGGGAAACCAGCCCGAGTGCATGGCGGCCATGCCCACCAGTACCATGGCCACGGCGGCAGAGAAGCCGGCCCACAGCACCCACAGGACGGACAGCCCCAGAGGCATCTGGGTGAAAATTCCGGTCAGCGCGCCGACAATGGCGGCGCCGCCTACAAACAGGCCCAGAGCCAAAGCGAGACTCTTCTTGGCGGAGTCCTGGGAGACAGTGATCTCCATCTTCTGGGCAGAAGCGCTCTTGTGGCCCCGGAGTACGGTGATAATAGACTGAATGAGGGCCACCATGCCCGCGCCGATCATGACGCCGGAGGGGATGTTGGAGGCGCCCATGTTAAAGCCAAAGAGCTGCTCGGAATAACCGCGGAGGATCAGACCAATGCCCAGGCCGGTCATGGCAATGATATCGGCAATAAATACGATGCCGATACCGGCCACCGGCAGCTTGAAGTAGCTGCCCACAACGCCGACCACCAGGCCCTCCAGCAGACGGCGGCCCTTTTTGCCGCCCTCGTCGCCGGCCTGAATGGCGGTAGCGGTAGCCACTCCGGGAGGCCAGGCGCCCTGGGCGGGGAAGATGGCAGAGTCATAGATGCGGCCGATGATGTAGATAGAGACCGAGGTGCCGATCATACATCCGATGCCCATCATCAGAATGGAGGAGGCCTCCCCCATCAGGAAAAGCATGGCCACAGCAATAAAGCCGCAGTTGGCCGCAGAGAATCCAGCTGCCGAAGCAATGGTCTGAAGCAAGTTCTGACGCTCCAGATTGCAGTATTTCAGACAGGCATTCAGGGGGATGCGGGCCACCAGCATGGCTACGATGGCTCCCAGCAGGGATGTGTTTGGTGTCGTTCCCAATTTGCCGATGATGTTCATACATACGGCGCCTACCAAAAAGGCGATGAGAATTCCGGGAATCAAGGTTCCGGGCTCAAAAGCCGAGATGTAGGTCTCTTGTTTGTACTGCTTCTTGCGTTCTTCCTTTGTTTGCATTGTGGTCCCTCCTCGGTAATATGCTTCTATCCTCCATCCCTCTTTTCGTGAGGAAATGAACGAACATAGGAAATAGTTTCCGATATCCGGAAAACACAGGGAGCAAAATAAGGCGCAACGCGCCGTATATTTCAATAATAAGAAAATATTTTCTATATGCGGAAAAATAAAAGGAAAACAAAGCGGGCGTATGCCCGTTTTGCTTTATTCCATACTTGGAAAGGCACCCATAGCCAGATTGATTTGTTCCGCTACCTCTCCAAACTTGCGCACCAGAGTCTGCTTGCTCTGGTCGGTGAGCTCGGAGATATAGCCGCCTGTGCTGATGGCCCCCACGAGATTTCGGCTGCGGTCAAACAATGGGAAACCCAATCCGAAACGGCCAGGGGTAAGGGTTCCCTCACTGAAGTCATAGCCGCACGCGGCGATCTCCTCCAGTTTAGCTTCCAGTGCGTGCCGTGCGGAGCCGTGCATGGATAACCCGTCCATATAACGCTGCTGTTCATGAGGCGGCAAAAAGGCCAGCAACACACGGTTTGAGGCGCCTTTGTGCAAGGGATAAATACCACCGGAACGCACAGAGTTGGAAGTATCCCGAATAGAACCGATTTTTTCGATGCAAATGCTGCGTCCGGCACAAGGAATCGTCAGAATGCAGTGTTCACCAGTACGCTCATAGTAGTCCCACATGTAGTACTGGGCAATCCGCTTGACTTCCCGGTTATCCAGACTTTGTACCCCAAGGAGAATCGCCTTGTCACCCAGAAAATACCGCTTTCCTCCCGGCTCCTGCTGCAAAAAACCAGAAACGGTAAGGGTATATAAAAGGCGGTAGACCACGGTGGTACTCATATTACATAGTCGTGCTACTTCGCTGAGGGTTAGCCCAGGAAATGAACCTATTAGTTCTAAAATTTCTAATGATCGGCCTACTGTTTGTAGATAGCTATTGGCTTCTCTCATCTTAAAAAACATCACTTTCCTATTTCAGAAAATCATTTATCTATATCGGATAAATTTACTATATCGAAGATTGGAACAGGTGTCAATCGCAATCTGCATATTTAAACAGAGAAAATTGAATGATTCAATTTGGCAAAAATGCTGAGCGTTCTGCGCGTTTGCAAGGGCTGTGCCCGGTGAATTGGGTTTAATTCAGATAAAATAGCATCCATTCCCACAAAAAACGGGATGGATGCCCGCTTTATGTCATGGGAGCCGCCTTGAGTTCCGATACAGCAGATGCTAGAATGAAGAAAAGCGGCCTGACACAAAAGGGGGACGATGAAGTGGAGATCGAGCACGCCCTGTATACGGCGATGCGGTTTAACTTTTTATATGTGGACCGCTATGTATTCCGGTCCGGATGGATCTATCCCAACAGCTATATCCTAAAAGGAAGCGCGGAATTTATATTGAATGGGAAGAGCTTTTACGTCCATGAAAAGCAAGTCATCTATATTCCGGAGGGGTGTTATCTGGAGTGTCACGCCCTGGAGGACTACTTTGAGTTTATCAGTATTCGGTTTAAGGTGACCACCCAGCTGGCTACCGACAACTTTTTGCAGGAGTATTACCGTATCCAGACGGTAAACAACTGCGGCCAGCAGGATGAGATGGAGCGCCACTTTCAGGAGGTGTACCGGAACGCTACCAGCCAGAACCCCAGCAAGGTGTTCCACATCCGGGGGAATCTGGAGCTGATCGTGGCCTGGCTGGTGGACCAGGTGGCGGGGGATGTTCAGCGCATGGAGCGGCCGACGGTGGAGTACTCCTTTGAGCGTACTCTTCAAAAAGAGGAAGACCTGGAGGCCTACCGGCAGGACCCCAGGATCAACGTGCTGGTGGACTACATCGTCACCCACCCTACCGAACATTATACCTCAGAGGTGCTGTGCCAGATGGTCAATGTCAGCCCCTCCACCCTGCGCAGGCTGTTTAAGAAGCACACCGGGAAATCGCCCAGCGACTTTATTCAAGACCTGCGCCTGACGGTGGCGGCCCGGCGGCTGCTGGTGACCAACGACCGGATATCATCCATCGCCTATCAGGTTGGATTTGAGGACCCAAACTATTTCTCCCGGATCTTCCAAAAGAACTTCGGGGTGTCTCCCCAGGCATACAGGAAAAACGCACAATAGAAAATGGGATATTAAAAAATAGATTGTAAAAAATAGTCAAAATAAAACGAGCAAATAATGACTGTATTATGCTAGTATTAGGTGGTTTGTCATATTGTAAAATAATATCCTCCCATATATACTGTAAACATAGTGAAAGTAAACAAAACAGAAATGGAGGATTGGAACATGAAGAAATTGCTTTGCATCTCCCTTGCAGCAGCGCTCTCCCTTTCCCTGTTGGCTGGTTGTAACAGCGGCACAACCTCCTCCGGCGGATCCAGCACTCCCTCCGGCTCCGGCTCCAGCGGCGAGCTCAACGGAGAAATCACCTTCTGGCACTCCTTTACCCAGGGCGCCCGCATGGAGGCCATCCAGGCGGCTGCCGACCAGTTTATGAAGGACAATCCCGGCGTAAAAATCAACATTGAGACTATGGCCTGGGGCGACTTCAACACCAAGTGGAACGCGGGCATCACCACCGGCGACCTGCCCGACATCAGCACCGCCCAGAACACTGGCGAGGTGGTGGAAATGTTGAATGCCGGTGTTCTGGCTCCCATGGACAGCACCATTGATGCCATCGGCCGGGACCTGTTCTCTGCCAACGCTCTGGCTGACATGACCATGGACGGCGCTACATACGGCGTCCCCTATTACTCCCACGCTCAGGTCATGTGGTACCGCACTGACCTTCTGGAGGCCAACGGCCTGGAGGTCCCCACCACTTGGGATGAGTTCTATGACGCGGCGGTGGCCCTGACCAAGGACGGCGTATATGGCTGCGGCTTCTCCTGCAGCCCCAACGACCTGCTGTGCACCCGCTACCTCAACTACTACGTCCGCTCCGGCGGCGGCAGCCTGCTCAACGACGACCTGACCGCCAACCTCACCAGCGATCTGGCCATTGACGGCATCAACTTCTGGGTCAACGTCTACAAGAACTGCTCCCCCGCCGAGACCATCAACTACACCGTCAACGACCATGCCACCCTGTACTATCAGGGCACCACGGCCTTTGACTTCAACTCCGGCTTTATGATCAGCGGCGTGGAGTCCAACCGCCCTGACCTGCTGCAGTATGTCTCCTGCGCTCCCCTGCCCACTCTGAAGGAGGGCGACCCCTATTACAGCGCTGAGGCTACCCACATTCCTCTGGTGACCTGGAAGAATTCCGAGCATCCTGAGATCTGCCAGGCCTTCATCGAGTACCTGTATCAGGAGGACAATTACCTCAACTTCCTGGCCGCCGTTCCCGTGGGCATGCTGCCCGCCATCAAGGGCATCGACCAGAACGAGACCTACCTGTCCAACCCCATCGTGCAGCAGTTCTCTGACGAGGCCGCTGTCATCGCCAAGGCGGTGGATGAGGGCAGTGCCATCGGCTTTGAGCACGGTCCCAGCGCGCAGGCCGGTCTGTTGACCAGCCAGGGCGTCATTGAGGAGATGTTCCAGGACATCATCACCAATGGTACCGACGTGGAGACCGCAGCCAAGGCGGCGGAAGACAAACTCAACGAGATCTTCAGCACCATGGTCATGTAACAACTTCGCAACCGAAATGAAGGGGCGGGAAGAACACTCTTCCCGCCCCTGCTTCTCAAAGGGAGAGTGGGAGGTGCCCCTATGAAGTTAAAAAGCCATGCCGCCCGCACCGGCGGCATCTATGGAAGCAAGGTGACCCGGTGGGTCTTTGTCGGTCCGGCTATGCTGGTCGTGATCTGCCTGCTGGTGTATCCTCTGCTGTCCACGCTGGTATACAGCTTTACCAACAAAACTATGATCCGTCCGGATTTTGATGTGGTGGGCTTTCAGAACTACATCAGCCTGCTCAAGGACGAGGAGTTCTTTACCGCCTTTGGTCATACCCTGTTCTGGACTGTCTGCAGCGTATTGGGACAGGTTATCGTGGGATTTATTGGGGCGCTGTGCCTCAACCGGGTAAAGAACAATGTGGCCAAAAATATGTTCCGCATTTTCGCCATCATTCCCTGGGCGTTCCCGGCCATTGCCACCGCCATGACCTGGAAGTGGCTGCTCAACGGAATTTACGGCTTTGTTCCCACCATGATGAAGGATCTGGGTCTGACCGAGGGCCTGATCCAGTTTTTGAGCAACAGTGACCTGGTGCTGCCCACCCTGGTGGGAATCAACATCTGGTTTGGTGCGCCGCTTATCATGGTCAATGTGTACGCGGCCCTGCAGACCATCCCTCGGGACCAGTACGAGGCGGCCCAGATCGACGGAGCCAACGCCTGGCAGTCCTTCCGGTATGTCACCGCCCCCCACATCCGTACCGTGGTGGGTCTGCTGGTGGTACTGCGTACCGTGTGGGTGTTCAACAACTTTGATATCATCTACATGATCACCGGCGGCGGTCCGGCGGGCGCCAGCACCACCATGCCCATCTTCATTTACGACACCGGCTGGACCGGACGTCTGGTGGGCAAGGCCTCGGCGGCCTCCATCCTGCTGCTGCTCTTCCTGATCATCCTGTGCGTGCTGTACTTCTCGGTGATCAACCGCTGGGAGAAGGAGGATGGCTAAGATGAATAAACGGAAAAAATTCTCTCCGGGCGGCTGTTTTTCCTATGTCTATCTGATCGTGCTGTCCGTCATCTCGGTGTCCCCCCTGCTGTGGCTGCTGGTCTCTGCCTTCAAGTCCAGCGGAGAGATGCTGGCCCATCCCACCACCTTCCTGCCCATTGACTGGACATTGGAAAACTTCAAAACCGTCCTGTTTACCCTGAAATTTACCGTCAACATCAAAAACAGCCTGATCGTTGCCCTGTGTACCACGGTCATCGCCACCTTTATCTCCGCCCTGGCCGCCTATGGTATCATCCGCTTCTTCCCCAAGCTGGGCAACATCATGACCAAGATCCTGATCACCACCTACATGTTCCCCTCCATCATGCTGGTCATCCCCTACGCCGTGGTCATGAATGTGCTGCATCTGACCAACAGCCGGGTGGGTCTGGTGCTGGTGTACATGTCCTTCAGCGTACCCTACGCAGTGTGGATGCTGGTGGGATTTTTCAAGACGGTGCCCATCGACATTGAGGAGTCGGGGCGGATCGACGGAGCCAACCGGTTCCAGGTATTTACCCGCATCGTGCTGCCTCTGGTCCGGCCGGGCATCGTCTCCACCGCCATCTATGTGTTCATCAACGCGTGGAACGAGTTCCTCTACGCCCTGCTGCTGGTGAGCAGCTCCACCAAGACCACCCTGTCGGTGGCGGTCAAGACCCTGGAGGGCGCGGATATCCTCAACTGGGGCTCCATGATGGCGGCCAGCGCCATTGTGGTTCTCCCCTCCATCATTTTCTTCTGTATGATCCAAAACAAAATTGCCGGCGGACTGGCCGACGGCGCGGTAAAATAAGAAAGGCAGGTTACATACTATGAAGACCATCGGTTACGCCATTGTGGGTGTGGGATACTTCGGCGCCGAGCTGGGCCGCATCATGAACGAGCAGGAAGGCGCCCGGGTGGTGGCCGTCCTGGACCCGGAAAACGGGGAGACCATCGCCAAGGAGTACGGCTGTGACGTGGAGACCGATCTGGATACCCTGTGCGCCCGGCCTGACGTGGACGCGGTACTGGTGGCGACTCCCAACTACCTCCACAAGGAGCCCGTGCTGACGGCCGCCCGGCATAAGAAGCATGTCTTCTGTGAAAAGCCCATGGCCCTGTGCTATGCTGACTGTGACGAAATGGTCAAGACGGCCCAGGAAAACGGTGTGATTTTCATGGCCGGCCATGTCATGAACTTCTTCCGGGGCGTGCGCCATGCCAAGCAGCTCATTGCTGAGGGCAAGATCGGCCGGGTGCTCTATGCCCACTCCGCCCGCAACGGCTGGGAGGAGCCGCAGCCTGAGATCAGCTGGAAAAAGATCCGTGCCAAATCCGGCGGACACCTGTACCACCACATCCATGAGGTGGACTGCATCCAGTTCATCATGGGTCCCGCCACCGAGGTCACCATGACCGGCGGCAATGTGGCCCATCAGGGAGAGCAGTTCGGCGACGAGGACGATATGCTGTTCTTGAACCTGGAGTTCGGCAACAACACCTACGCCCTCATTGAGTACGGTTCCGCCTTCCACTGGCCGGAGCACTATGTGCTCATCCAGGGCACCGAGGGCGCCATCCGCATCGACATGTGCAACGTGGGTATGACGGTAAAGACCAAGGACGGCAAGGAGGAGCACTACCTGGTCCACGAGACCAAGGAGGAGGACGACGACCGTACCCACATCTACCACAGCACTGAGATGGACGGCGCCATCCAGTACGGCCACCCCGGAAAGAAGCCTCCCCTGTGGCTGCACGGCATCATGAAAAATGAGATGAAGTACTTTAACGGCATCATGCACGGCGAGCCCGTTCCCGACGAGTTCCGGCCCCTTATGACCGGCCAGGCTGCCCGGGCCGCCATCGCCACCGCCGATGCGGCCACCCGCTCTCTGCGGGAGGACCGCAAGGTGAAGATCTCGGAGATCACCGGCTGATCTGGTACAGCGGCGGAAAACGTCCGGCCGTGGACGAAAAAGGAGTCGATCCATTATGATCTATGACAGCCTGAAACATCTGGAGCAGTATCAAGGTATCTTCCCCCGTCTCTACCGGGGATTGGAGCTGCTGCGTACCACCGACTTTTCCACCCTGGAGGATAAGCTGTATGAAGTAGAAGGGAGAGATCTCTTCTTCTCCCTCCAGTCCTATGACAGTAAGCCCGCCAACGATACCCCTGAGGCCCACCGGGACTACATTGATATCCAGTTCTTGGTGGAGGGGGAGGAAAAGATCGGGATTGCTCCTCTGGAGGATATGGTGGAGGAAGTGGAAGGCCGCCCGGACAGCGACATTTGGTTTTACCGCGGACCGCTGGATGAAATCACCCTCACCGGAGATCGGTTTGCCGTCTTCTTCCCCGGCGACGCCCACGCCCCGGGGATTGCTCCGGAGAAGCCCGCCCACTGCCGCAAGTGCGTGGTAAAGGTGAAGCTGTAAACACCCTGATCATCAATTTATAAAGGAAACAACCGCCCGGCGCATCGGTATGGTGAACTGCCCCAGATTGTGCGGACAGTACAAAAAAGAGCCCCTGGTAGGAAAGATTAAGTTTTAAGCGGAGAGGCGTCGCGCCAGCGGCGCCTCTCCAGTTTTTAACTGGATGCGCTCATGGTTGTAAAAGTGGATATAGCGGTCAAGCATCTCGTTGGCTTCGGAAAAGGTCGCCGGTTTATGGCGGTAAATGCATTCCGTTTTAAGGATAGAAAAGAAATTTTCCGCCATGGCGTTGTCATATGGATTTCCTTTCCTTGACATAGAGGGCGTAATGCCATATGCTTGAGTCAGGTTGAAGTATGCTTGAGAGGTGTACTGAAATCCTTGGTCGCTGTGGAGCTGCAACTCCGCAGCGACCCTCTTTTTCTCCTGCTTCATGGCCAAGCGGATGGTGTCCAGAACCAGATTTACCGTTTGCTGTGTTCCAGTCTTGTAAGCCACAATGCTATTGTCATAGAGATCTCGGATCATAGATAGGTACAGCACGCCCTGCTTGGTGTGAATGTAAGAGATGTCCGTTACCCATTTCTTGTTGGGGCCATCCGCATGAAATTCCCTGTTGAGCAGATTCTTGTACTTGTGGAGTTGCTGCCCCATCTGCTGCCATTTCCTGCGGCGGCGGATTTCTGACAGCAGATCATACTTCTTCATGACTCGCAACACAGTTTTGGGATTATAGAAAATATTCTGACGTTTCAGCCATAGCCACATCCGCCGGTATCCGTAGGCGCGGAAGCTGCATTTCTGCTGGCGTGCGATGACTTCCGCAAGAGCTGCATCCTTCTCCGGCCTGCCCAGACGATGGACAAAGGAATAGTAGCCGCTTCTGGATACTGCAAAGAATTTGCACATGACTACCACCGGGTACTCTGTTCTGTGACGATATATGACATGGTATTTTACCCTTGCCTTCACTTCCTTCCTGTGCAGTACAGAAAATCCCGCAGCAGTTTATTCTCCATGCGCAGCCGCTGAATCTCATACGCCTGCGCCGCTACAATATCTCTTGGGGCAGTCTCTTCCCTTGGCCTACCCTTAGGACGTGGCACGATTCCTACCTCCAGATTCCGTTCTTTCCTGCGCTCCCGTGTCAGCAGTTGCTTTACTACATACTTATCCTTAAACCCAAAGTGCTCAGCCACTTCCCGCTGTGTTTTCCCCTCTGCCAGCATGGCCTTGATCTCTGGCAGTAGTGCTTGCACATGTGTGTAATTCCGTTTCTTCATGACAAGACCCCCTGATGTAGTCTATTTTCCTACATCAGGGGGTCTTTTGTCACTGTCCGTT
>OGGQ01002367.1_pt1 | contig 20854 bp, 23 predicted proteins | sample 1571191 | NCBI WGS metagenome assembly OGGQ01 (sample SAMEA2582061, study PRJEB24529) | metagenome | biome: Human gut stool | place: China | collected 2011
CACCGAGGGACAGATCATCCTCTCCCGCGCGCTCTACCGCCAGGGCATCCACCCGCCGGTGGATGTGCTGCCCAGCCTCTCCCGCCTCAAGGACAAGGGCATTGGAGAGGGCAAAACCCGAGAGGACCATGCCAACACCATGAACCAGCTTTTCGCCGCCTACTCCACCGGTAAGGATAACAAGGAGCTCATGAGCATCCTGGGCGAGGCCGCTCTGACGCCCACAGACTTGCTGTACGCCAAATTTGCCGACGAGTTTGAAAAGCGCTACGTCAACCAGGGCTATGAGGAGAACCGCTCCATTGAGGAGACGTTGGACCTGGGCTGGGAGCTTCTCAGCATCCTACCCAAGAGTGAGCTCAAGCGGATCAAGCCCGAGTATATTGAGAAGTACTGGCCCAAGAAGGACGCGGAGGCATGACAAGGTTCCCTGATCCCTGAAAAAGACAGGTCCATGATAGCGATGACTGTGGGTGAATATTTTGCTTATGGTGGTGCTTTAGAGTATGGCAGATGGATCGTCGCTTTTGTATGTGGAACTGATTGCCTGAAAGATTTCTATGAAAGAAGGAGGGGATAGCCAATGGCCGATATCACCGTCATCCCCACCCGTATGGAGCTGACCCGGCTGAAGGGAAAGCTGAAAACCGCCCAGCGGGGCCACAAGCTGCTTAAGGATAAACGGGATGAATTGATGAAGCAGTTCCTTGAGACCGTCCGGGAGGTTCGAGCGCTCCGGGAAGAGGTGGAGGAGGAGCTGATGACAGTTCACAAATCCTTTACCGTTGCCTCTGCGCTTATGAGCTCTGAGGCTTTGGAGCAAGCGCTGCTCTATCCGAAGCAAAGCGTGGAGCTGACCCAGACCACGCAGAATATCATGTCTGTCAATGTGCCAGTGTACCACTTTCAGACACAGACCCGTTCGGATTCCGATATCTATCCCTATGGCTTTGCAGCTACCTCCGGTGAGCTGGACACTGCTGTGGAGGCATTGGGACATGTATTCCGGAAGATGCTGAAGCTGGCGGAGATTGAGAAGTCCGCACAGCTGATGGCGGAAGAGATTGAGAAAACACGCCGGCGGGTCAACGCATTGGAATACGTGATGATCCCCAATACCCAGGAGGCAATCCGGTATATCAATATGAAGCTGGATGAAAACGACCGGGCTACGACGATTCGCCTGATGAAGGTCAAGGATATGCTTTTGAAGGAAGCGATCGAGGAACGGCAGGAGGCGGATGCCAGAGCGATCCGTGCCTTTGGAACTGCTGAGGAAGCACCCGGAGAGGTATAGAGCGCTTGAGGTGAAAACAGGCGGTTCCCGTGGTTTCAGGGGAACCGCCTGTTTTTTTGAAGCCGCCGCTCTATGATGCGTGGCCGGATTTTTGGAAGCGCAGATGTGCGCAACTCTTGACAAATGGCATGGAGACGAGTAGAGTAATTTTGAAATTTATCATGTAAGGAGAACAATCATGCATTGCATCCAGTCAATCACTGCGGATATCTGCTATGTAGGAGCGTCAGACCGGCGTCTGTCTCTTTTTGAAAACGTATACCCAATTCCGCGGGGAGTTTCTTATAACTCCTATCTGGTATTGGACGAAAAGACGGTGCTGCTGGACACGGTAGACAAGGCTGTTGGAGACCGTTTCTGGGAGAATGTGGAATATGGTCTACAAGGGCGGCCGCTGGACTACGTGGTGGTGAATCACATGGAGCCCGACCACTGTGCTCTGCTGATGGAGACGCTGCGGCGCTGGCCAGAGGTCCAGGTGGTAGGCAGTGCCAAGACAGTCTCCATGATTAGCCAGTTCTTTGATTTGGACGTGTCTGGGCACTGCGTGACGGTGAAAGAGGGAGACACCCTGCAGACCGGTCGCCACACCTTTACATTTTTGATGGCACCCATGGTCCACTGGCCGGAGGTGATGGTGACATATGATGTCACGGAGAAGATTTTGTTTTCTGCGGATGCATTTGGCACCTTTGGCGCGCTAAACGGCAACCTTTTCGCAGATGAGGTGCAGTTTGAGCGGGATTGGCTGGACGATGCCCGCCGGTATTATACCAACATCGTTGGAAAATACGGAGTACAGGTACAGAGCTTGCTGAAAAAAGCCGCACAGCAGGAGATCGCTATGCTCTGCCCGCTTCACGGCCCAATTTGGCGGAAAGATTTGGGATGGTTCCTGGACAAGTATGAGAAATGGAGCACCTATACGCCGGAGGAACGGACAGTGGCTATCTTCTGCGGTTCGGTCTACGGCCACACGGAAAATGCTGCGGATCTGTTGGCAAATCGCTTGGCGCAGCAGGGGGTGCAAAATATCGCACTGTACGATGTATCCCACACAGATGTCTCCCTGCTGGTCAGCGAGGCCTTCCGGTGCAGTCACTTGGTTTTTGCAGCGTCTACCTATAATAATGGCATTTTCACACCTATGGAAAATCTGCTGCTAGATCTGAAGGCGCACAATCTGCAAAAACGCACCGTGGCCCTGATTGAAAACGGCTCCTGGGGACCGCAGTCCGGAAAGCTGATGGGCGAAATTGTTTCCTCCATGAAAAACATGACGCTGCTGGGAGAGACCGTCAGCGTCAAATCCTCTGTGAAGGAGGCGCAGTGCGAGGTGTTGAAAGCTCTAGCCGACGCGCTGGCGGCTGATATCATGGCCTGATGTTCCCATAGTGGCCCGGTTTTGGCAATCCTGAACCGGGCCTTTTCCTCTGCGGCGGTACAGAACTTTGGAGAGAGGAGCGGGCGTGATGGTACTCTATCAGATCGGTCCAGAGTTGAGCCTGGTGGACCATTGTACAGAGGGACAGGTGCTGGTCCTGCTGACCTCCCAGGAGCTGTCTCAGCATCCAGAACTAAAGTGCCTGGAGGGCGTTCTCCAACACACGCCGTTGGCAAGAGATGCCCGGGTATGCAAGGCAGAGGCGCGGCGGGATTGCCTGTGCGGAACCATTGTGACTCCCAGATATACCAAGGAGGGAGAACGAATCGCGTTCGGTTACATGCTAACGGCCAGCGTGGTTGTGATCTGTGATGATTCAGGGGCGGCCCACGCGCTGATCAAGCGGCTTGGCCGGGAAAAGCGCTGGCAGGAGAATGGGCCCGGCCGGCTGTTTTATGAATTTTTGGAGCTGCTGATCTATCGGGATCTGCACCATTTGGAGGAGATGGAGGATCAGCTGGCCCAGATGGAGGATCGGGGACTCTCAGGCGAATTAGACGGCTTCAATGCTCAGGTGAGTCGGCTGCGCAAGGAAGCGGCTGCCTGGTTTCGCTACTATGACCAGCTGGATGACGTGGCCTGCGAATTGGAGGAAAACGAAAACGGATTTTTCTCCACAAACGAAACCAGGCTTTTTCACATGTTGGAAAAACGCCTTGGCCGGCTGCGCAACGAAGCCCAGCTGCTAAGGGAGTACTGTCTTCAAGTTCGGGAGCTCTTTCAGGCAGAGATTGATATCCGGCAGAATCGAATCATGAAGATTTTAACTATTGTTACCACCATTTTCCTGCCGTTGTCACTGCTGGCAGGATGGTATGGCATGAATTTTACCGGGATGCCGGAGCTGACATGGAAATATGGCTATCCGGCGGTAATTGCCGTCAGCATTCTTGTTGTAGCAGTATGCCTCTGGATTATGAAAAAGAAAAAATTTTGGTAAATGATGCCTCCAGAAAAACCTGGAAAAACTCTCTGCTTCTCCGGAATAAAGCCCCGCTCCAAACGGAGCGGGGCTTTTGAGCAAATTACAGCAATGTGATGCCGGCTTTTTCACAGGCGCGCAGAGTCTCTTGGTCCCACAAGCTGACCTGTACCTCGCCGATATGACACGTACCAAGCAGCAGCATGCACAGACGGGACTGACCGATGCCGCCGCCGATGGACTGGGGCAGTTCTCCATGCAAAAGCATCTGATGGAAGGGGAGATTCCTGCGCTGGTTGCAGCCGGACTCTTCCAGCTGGCGGTCCAGAGCTGCGGCATCCACCCGGATACCCATGGAGGAGACCTCAAAATTCCGCCCTAGAATCGGGTTCCACATGAGGATGTCGCCGTTGAGATCCCAGTCGTCATAGTCAGGTGCGCGGCCATCGTGCTTGGAGCCGGATTTCAGCGTTTTGCCGATCTGCATCAGGAACACCGTGTGATGCAACCGGCAAATTTCCAACTCCCGCTCATTGGGAGTCAGGTTGGGAAAACGGTCCTCCAGCTCCTGTGTGGTAATGAAGTACACATCCCGGTCCGGGCGGAAGGTCAGGACGGGGAAGGCGTTACGCAGGGCGGTGGCGGTGTCACAGATACAGCCCACAATTTCCCGGACGGTATCCTTGAGGTAGAGGACGTTCCGGTTCTGGGGGTCAATGTGCTTTTCCCAGTCCCACTGGTCCACATAAATGGAGTGGAGGTTGTCCACGACCTCATCCCGGCGGATGGCGTTCATATCAGTATAGAGACCCGTGCCCAGCTTGAACTCATAGCGCTTGAGGGCCAGCCGCTTCCACTTGGCCAGAGAGTGGACTACCTGACCATCGGTTCCCACGTCAGGGATGTCAAATGTGACCGGGCGCTCCACACCGTTCAGGTCATCATTGAGGCCGGTGGCGCCATCTACAAACAGAGGGGCGGAGACCCGGTGCAGATTCAGCCGCACCGTCAGGTTATGCTGAAAGTCGGCGTGAATCAGCTCAATAGCGCGCTGGAGCTCATTGTTGGTCAAGGGCATCTTATAGCCGGCGGGAATGGTCAGTTTGCTCATGTTCATACAGTCCTTTATGTGAGATTTTGGTGGAGTCAGCCCTCCAGTTTTTTCATACCGAAACGCAGTCGGCGCAGAGTCTCATCTCTGCCAAGGATATGGCAGAGTTCCACGGCACCGCCGGGAGTGACAAGCTTGCCGGCCACGGCAATGCGCACGGGCCACATCAGCGTTGCATTTTTCACGCCCAACCGCTCGGCAAGGGCAATCAGCGTGTCATGCACAGCCTCCTGACTCCAGATGGAAATGCCCTCCAGCGCCGGAATAGCCTCTCTGAGCATGTTCAGGGAGATGGCACTGTCGGTTTTGGACTTTTTGTTGGTGAAAAAGCTCACGTCGTATTCGGGTAGCGCGTCCAGAAAATCCACTTTTTCCGGAATCTCCGTCAGCTTTTCACACCGGGCCTGGAGCAGTGCCGCAACCGCCGCAATGTCAATGGCGGAATTCTTCACGCTTTGGCGGATATAGGGTTCTGCGATTTTGGCAAATTCCCCAGCGCTCAGAGCCCGGAGATACGTCGCATTGAAATAGTCCAGCTTCGCCAGGTCAAAGATGGCTGGGGACTTGGAAATACCAGCAATATCAAAGGCGTCCACCAGTTCCGCCAAGGAGAAAATTTCCTGCTCGCTCCGCTCGCCCTTGGGAGCCCAGCCCAGCAGAGCTACGTAATTCAACACGGCAGGGGTCAGATACCCTTGGGCAATTAAGTCCTCATAGGAAGGGTCGCCGTGGCGCTTGGACATCTTGTTGTGCTGGTCCCGCATGACAGGGGAACAGTGGACATAGGTGGGAATCTCCCAGCCGAAGGCCTCGTACAGCAGGTTATACTTGGGGGCGGAGCTGAGGTATTCGCTGCCGCGGACCACATGGGTGATGCCCATCAGGTGGTCGTCCACCACATTGGCAAAGTTATAGGTGGGCAAGCCGTCCCGTTTCAAGAGTACTTGGTCGTCCAGGGTCTGATTTTCCACCGTGATATCACCGAAGGATACGTCGTGAAAGGTGGTGGTGCCCTCGTGAGGGATTTTCTGCCGGATCACATAGGGCTTGCCAGCGTCCAGATTGGCCTGAATCTCTTCAGCGCTCATGCACCGACAGGGGTCCTCCGCCCGATCCCAGTCACCAGAGTCCTCCTCAGCTTTTTCACAAAAGCAGTAGTAAGCGGCGCCCCTTTCCACCAGAAGTTCCGCGTACTTTCCATAAAGGTTCCGGCGCTCGGACTGGATATAGGGTCCCACGGGGCCGCCCACGTCGGGCCCCTCGTCATGGGTCAGTCCGCACTCCGCCAGAGTGCGGTAGATGACCTCTGTAGCGCCCTCCACCAGCCGCCCCTGGTCGGTGTCCTCAATGCGAAGGATGAAGGTGCCGCCGGCGTGCCGGGCGATCAGCCAGGTATAAAGTGCTGTACGCAGATTTCCTACATGCATATAGCCGGTAGGGGAGGGGGCAAACCGGGTGCGGACCTTGCCCTTTGGAATCCGGGCCTCCATCTCCTCGAAAAATGTGTGGTCAAGAGCCATGAATGTACCTCCATGCTTTTATATCATCTTATTATCCCCATTTGGTCATGAAATGTCAAGGGAGAGCAGACGATTCCAGGGTTGAAAAATTCCAATTGGGATGCTATGCTTGTTTTGGAAAAAACGACAGGAGTGAAACTGGTATGGAGAGAGTGGAAAAGAGCCTTTGTTGGAAGGAGGCAAGACGGACGGCCCTGTTGGCGCTGTGTGCCACGGCGGCCTTTTCCTTTGCCGCTCATGGCTTTCTATTCTCCAACGAGTTTTTTTCCCACGACTCGGTTTCCTATTTCACCTATGCAACCGGAAGCGGCTCTTTTTATATTGGGATTGGACGCTTTGTGATTCCCCTGTATGAGAGCATCAAGGGGGATGTGGCGGCGCCGTGGCTGATCGGCATCCTGTTTCTTGCGTGGATGTCTCTGGCAGCCCTGCTGGTGGTCCTCCTGCTAAGAATTCACTCCGCCTGTGGGATTGTGCTGACCTGCGGGCTCTTGTGTACGAACACAGCAATGACGCTGACAGGCGCCACTTATGTGTACTGTATGGATGAATACGCCTTTGCCTTGCTGATGGCGGCTGCCGCCGCTTGGCTTTTTGTCCGGGGAGGCTGGTGGATGCTGGGAGGACTAGGTGCGCTGGTCGTCTCACTGGCAGTGTATCAGCCTTATTTCACTGTGGCGGCAATTTTATGCCTGCTGGCAATCCTGAGAAAACTGGCAGTGGGAGAACAGGCTGCCCAGGTGTTCCGGACAGGCCTCAAGTACTTGGGTCTGCTGGCAGCGGGTTTCCTCCTCTACTATGGGATGTGGAGTGTCGTCTGCGGCGCGGCCGGAGTGGAAAAGCGCCGGGTGGAGGAATCCCTGCTCTCCGGCGGCGGGCTGGGGGAACTGTTGGGCCTCTGGCAGGAGGCTAACGTCTCCTATGTGCGGGGCCTTTTTGACAGCAGCGGGGTCCTGGGTCCCCTTGTGCCGATCCTGCATGCATTGTTGTTGATGGGGCTTTGCTGGCGGCTGATCGCGCTGCTGGCGGACCAGGAGATGGCGCTAAGCAATAAACTACTTTTGACGGGCCTTGTCTGCTTGTTGCCCACGGCGCTCAATGCGGTTGACATTCTGATGGCAGGAAGCGCCACGCAGCTCATGAGCTATGGGGGAGAGCTTTTGTACCTGCTTCCGGTGGCCTGTTGGGAGCTTCCGGCGCGCCGGCGGTGGACGGCTCCCTGGCGCAAAGGGGCGGCGGTTTTATTGTGCCTTGTTTTGTGGCAGCATATCGTATACGCCAACCAGGTCTATATGAAGAAAGACCTAGATAAAAACGCCACGCTGGTTCTGGCCGCCCGGGTGCTGGACCGGATTGAGCTGACGGAAGGGTATGTGCCTGGTGAGACGCCGGTGGCCTTTGCCGGCAGGCTGGATGACAACGAACTTTTGAACCGGGGCCGAGACGAGTTCGCGGACCTGGACCACACGGTGGGACTCTGGAGCGACTACGCCGCCACTTACAACTTGGGGCGGTATCTCACTGACTACCTGAACGCCCCGCTGCTGTGGGACACGGAGAAGGACTTCTCCCAGCTGGAACAGGTTCAGGACATGCCGGCATTCCCGGCGGCGGGAGCCGTCGCGATGGTGGATGGGACCGTGGTGGTGAAGCTCTCGTGATACCAAAGAAAGAGAGGTGAAGAGGGATGATGGTCTCCATTATCGTACCATGTTATAATGAGGAGGAGGCGCTGCCCTACTTCATGCGGGAGATCCGCAGAACAGAGGCAGAGCTCTCCGCGGCCTATGGCTGTACTTTTGAGCTGCTGTTTGTAGACGACGGCTCAAAGGACCGTACACTGGAGGTGCTGCGGAGCTTTGCCGGGGACGGGGTGCGCTATCTCTCCTTTTCCAGAAATTTTGGAAAGGAGGCGGCCATGTACGCCGGCTTGCAGCATGCGCGGGGGGAGTATGTAGCCATCATGGACGCGGATTTACAACACCCGCCGGCCATGCTCAAAGAGATGTATGAGGGATTGCAGTCGGAGGAATATGACTGCGTGGCCGCCCGGCGGGAGAGCCGGAAGGGCGAGCCGCCCGTGCGCAGCTTTTTCGCCCGGTGCTTTTACCGGCTGATCAACCGGATTTCCGATACGGAGATTGTGGATGGAGCCTGTGATTTCCGCATGATGAAGCGGCGGATGGTGGACGCGATTTTGTCCATGGGGGAGTACAACCGCTTTTCCAAGGGGATTTTCGGCTGGGTGGGATTTCGCACCAAGTGGCTGCCCTATGAGAATGTGGAGCGGGTGGCCGGCGAGACCAAGTGGTCCTTCTGGAAGCTACTGCTCTACTCCCTCCAGGGAATTGTGGGCTTTTCCACCGTGCCACTGGCGCTGGCTTCCGTGCTGGGGCTGGTGTTGTGTGTCGTTTCCTTTTTGATGGTGCTCTATATCATCATCAAGACGCTGCTCTTTGGCGACCCTGTGGGCGGGTGGCCGTCTCTTGCCTGCATGGTGATGTTTATGGGCGGCATCCAGCTTTTCTGTATGGGAATTTTAGGCCAGTATCTGGCAAAGACTTATCTGGAGACGAAGCACCGCCCGATCTATATTTTGGCGGAGACGGACGAGGAGAGGAGCTATGGCGAAAAAATGGATTGACGGTACGGTGCCCCGGTTTTTGCTGGTGGGTGTCATCAACACGCTGGTTGGCTGCGGGGCCATGTTCCTGCTCTACAACCTGGCTCACTGGTCCTACTGGCTGTCCTCGGCGGCGAATTATCTGCTGGGTGGTATCGTGAGCTTTTTCCTCAACAAGTATTTTACGTTCCGGAAAAGGGAGTGGTCCTGGGGGCAGGCGGTGCGCTTCGCCGTCAATGTGGCGGCGTGCTGGCTGCTGGCCTACGGCCTTGCAAAGCCCCTGGTGCTGCAGCTGCTGGCGGGGCGGAGTCTGTGGCTTCAGGAGAACGCGGCCATGCTGGTGGGCATGTGCCTGTACACGGCATTGAACTATCTGGGCCAGCGTTTTTTCGCCTTTCGGAAGTGACGTTGCACTTTCCGGCGAAATCTGGTATAATCAAACAATCCGGCCAATTCCCGGGATGACTATTTCAACCGCCCCGGCAGCGTCCGGCGGCGGGGAATCTTGAGGTGCGAATCTATGGAAGATCAGAAGAAGCGGATTTTAAGCGGCATTCAGCCCTCCGGCGATCTCACGCTGGGGTCCTATCTGGGGGCTATCCGCAACTGGGCGGCGCTGGCCGACGAATATGACTGCTATTACATGCTGGCGGATATGCACACCATCACGGTGCGTCAGGTGCCGGCGGACCTGCGCCGTCACACATTGACTCAGGTTGCGGCCTATATCGCAAGCGGTCTGGACCCGGAGCGCAACGTCCTCTTTGTCCAGTCCCATGTGCCGGCCCACGCCCAGCTTGGCTGGGTGCTGGACTGCTACACCATGTTCGGGGAACTCTCCCGCATGACACAGTTCAAGGACAAGTCCGCCAAAAACGCGGACAACATCAACGCCGGCCTTTTCACCTATCCGGCTCTGATGGCAGCGGACATCCTGCTCTACCAGGCGGACTTGGTGCCGGTGGGCGGAGACCAGAAGCAGCACGTGGAGATCTGCCGGGATATCGCCAACCGCTTCAACGGTATCTATGGCGAGGTCTTCAAGATTCCGGAGCCGTATATTCCCAAGGTGGGGGCCAGGATCATGAGTCTGACCTCTCCGGAAAACAAGATGTCCAAGTCCGATAAGGACCAAAACGGCTGTGTATATATGCTGGAAAAACCGGAGGACATCATGCGCAAGTTCAAAAAGGCCGTCACGGACTCTGAAGCCGTCGTGCGCTATGACCCGGCCGCGAAGCCCGGCGTGTCCAATCTGATGCAGATTTACTCTGTGGCCTCCGGCCGAGATTTCGCGGAGATTGAGCGGGAGTTTGATGGTCAGGGATACGGGGCCTTTAAGACTGCCGTAGGCGAGGCGGTTGTGGAGCTGCTGCGGCCCATTCGGGAAGAGACGGAGCGCCTGCTGGCAGACCGGGTGTACCTGGAGCAGGTATACCGTGGTGGTGCGGAAAAGGCCGCCAGAGTGGCAGACCGGACCGTTGCCAAGGTCTACAAAAAAGTGGGCTTTTTGGCCCGCTGAGGTGGCAGTATGATATCCTTTGAGTCGCAGCTCATTGTCTATATTGTTCTGGCTCTGGCCGTTGCACTGATTGTCAGCTTTTTGATGACGCCGGTAGTCAAGACGTTTGCCTATAAGGTGGGCGCCATTGACGTGCCCAAGGACGACAGGCGTATGCATAAAGTCCCCGTCCCGCGGCTGGGGGGGCTGGCCATCTTCATCGGCTTCATGGTGAGCATTTTCATCTTTGTCCCCATCACGCCGGAGATGCGGAGCATCCTGCTGGGCGCGGTGGTCATTGTGGTGCTGGGCGTGGTGGACGACATTATGGCCCTGCCTGCGATGCTGAAATTTGTGGTGCAGATTGTGGCGGCGCTGATTCCTGCGCTGAGCGGGGTCCGGATTCTGGCCTTTTCCAATCCCAACATTTTCTCCAGTAACGCCTACTGGGTGCTGGACGGCCTCTCCATCCCGTTTACAGTGCTCTGGATTGTAGCCATCACCAACTCGGTGAATTTGATCGACGGACTGGACGGTCTTGCCAACGGAGTCTCCGCCATCTCCGCCACCACCATGCTGCTGATCGCTCTGATTGCCTCAGAGCTTCAGGTGGCCACGGTCATGGCGGCTTTAGTAGGTGCGTGCGTGGGGTTCATGCCATACAACCTGAACCCGGCTAAGATGTTCATGGGTGATACCGGAGCGACCTTTTTGGGCTATATTCTGGCCACCATGTCAATTCAGGGCTTATTTAAGTACTACGCGGTGATCTCCTTCGTAGTGCCGTTTCTGATTCTGGGACTGCCGATCTTTGATACCGCCTTTGCCTTTATCCGCCGCATTGCTCATGGACAAAGCCCCATGCACGCAGACCGCAGCCATATTCATCACAGGCTGATCGATATGGGATTGAATCAGAAGCAGGCTGTGGCGACGTTGTATGTGATCTCTGCAATTCTGGGCCTCTCCGCTGTGGTGCTGACTACCAGCGGCGAGCAGAAGGCTATGCTCTTCTTCGCCGCGCTATGCATTGTAGCAGTAGTAGCCGCCCGGGTTGTGTTCCCCAAAGAGGTCAAGGAGGAGCTGAGGGAGGAGCTGGAGGAGCTGCGCCCCCACTCCGGAGAAGCAGAACCAAAGGAAGACGGGGAGCAAGCAGGCACCGTAGAGAAGGAAGAGGAGACGTAAATGGACAAGCTTCGTATCATGAGTGTCTTTGGCACCCGGCCGGAGGCTATCAAAATGTGCCCCCTGGTACGGGAACTGGCCGCGCGGGAGGGCGTAGAGAGCCTTTGCTGTGTCACCGCTCAGCACCGTCAGATGCTGGACAGTGTCCTGGAAGTTTTTTCTTTAAAACCGGACTGGGACCTCGACATCATGACACCCAGACAGACCCTTTCTACCATCACCAGCAAGTGCCTCACCGGTATGGATGAGGCGATTGACACACTGAAGCCCGACATGATTCTGGTGCATGGAGATACCTCTACCACCTTTGCCGGCGCTTTGTCTGCTTTTTACCATCAGGTGCCCATCGGGCACGTGGAGGCCGGGCTTCGAACCTATGACAAGTATTCTCCCTTTCCTGAAGAAATGAACCGGAAGCTGGTATCCTCTTTGGCGGACCTGCATTTTTGCCCCACGGCCAATAACAGAGGAAACCTCCTGCGGGAGGGGGTCACGGGCGATATTTTCGTAACCGGCAACACGGTGATTGACGCGCTGAAAACCACTGTCCGGGAGGACTACCGCTTCTCAACAGATGAGCTGAACCATTTGCCTTACCGCGAGAAAAAAATTCTTTTGGTGACATGCCACCGTCGGGAAAATTATGGAGAGCCTATGCGCAATATTATGCTGGCTTTGCGGCAGCTGGCCGAGGAGAACCGGGATGTAGAGCTGGTATACCCAGTCCACCTCAGCCCGGTGGTGCGGGAGGCGGTGGATCGCTACCTCCGGGGAGCTCCCAGGGTGCACCTGATCGATCCGCTGCCTGCAGACGAGATGCATAACCTTATGGCCCGGTGCTACCTGGTGCTGACAGACTCCGGCGGGCTGCAGGAGGAGGCTCCGGCTTTAGGAAAGCCTGTTTTGGTGCTGCGGCGGGAGACGGAGCGCCCAGAGGCTGTGGAGGCTGGTACTGTGAAACTGGCTGGCGTGGTACAGGATGATATTGTGACCATGGCACAGCGGCTGATTCAGGACCGGAACGCCTATGCGGCCATGGCCCATGCAGTGAATCCCTATGGAGACGGTCAGGCCTGCCGGCGGATTGCGGATGCGGTTTTGTGGCATTTCCAGCGGGGAGAACGGCCTGCGGATTATCAGGGATAACCGCCATCCGGGAAAGGAGAGATGGGTGTGGACAGGCGGAAGCTCAGCTGGATCACCTGGGTCTTTGTTGTGCTGACAGTATTGGTGCTGGTGATGATGCTGATGGACACACTGCACGGTCCGGATGGTATGGTTCTTCCGGATACCAGCACCACATCCGGGCAGACCGGGGAGATTCCGACTCCTGATGGCGCCTTGGCTGTGGTGGAGGTATCGCCCTCCACGGTGCAGGCCGCGGTGGAAACCCTGGCGCGGCCGGAGGCATATCGCCGGACCGTAACGGTGGAGCAGCTTTGGTCCGGCGGCAGCAGCTCTTATGAGATCGCAATGGCGGTCAGCGGTCCTTGGACCCGGACAGACCGTACGATGCCGGACGGTCGGGTGCGCCATACGATTACAGGTCCGGAGGATGTCTATATTTGGTATAACAATGAGGCGGCGGTTTACACCAGCCCCGTCGGGGACATCACTGCGGATCATGAGCTTCCCATTCCCACATACGAAGATATCTTGAGTCTGGATGTAGAATCAATTATTGCTGCGGATTACCGCACCATCTCCAATGTGGCTTGTATTTATGCGGAGGCCCAGACAGGGGAGTATACCCTGCGATACTGGATCGGCGTGGATAGTGGGCTGCTGGTGGCGGCGGAAAAGCTGCTGGGGGACGAGACAGTTTACCGGATGCTGTCGTTGACTGTGGATCAGACAGAGCCTACGGCGGCGGAGTTCACATTGCCGGACGGAACATTTTTGTGGTGATGGGATGCCTTCCAAGTTTCAAATAGAAAACAGGGGTGAAGCTTATGCTTCACCCCTGTTTTTATGGTTCTATGGGAAATCGAAAAGCATCCGGAGAGGAAAAAAGATGCACCGCATTTATAGAATTAACAGCAGCCCCAGAGCTACAAGGAGCTCTTCATCGGCATCCTCCCGGAAGAGGAAGAATAGCAGCACCAGCAGCAGGAGGTCCCCTGTGTCCACATGGTCCAGGTGGAGTTGATCCAGGAAGTGACGCAGCATTCCCGTCAAACCATCAGACCAGCGGCTGCCTCCCTCTGGTGAACGCTGCTCCTGTTTGGGAGGAGACGTGTCTCCGGTGTTTGGCGGAGGAACCTGCCCGCCGCTGGGAGAGCTTCGTTCCGGACCCGTACCTGAGAAAGCAGGTGGACGATCTTCCTGTGGGATTCGAGTATACACACCGTCGTCGTTACGGATATAGCGGTTATACATGCTTGCCGCCCTCCCATTCCGACAGGAATTTTCTCCCGATGTGGAACAGCCGGGCTAATTGGAGCGCCCGCTCAATTTTCTCCTGCCGTTCGGCCTTGAGATATGGCCGCAGGGCAAATAGGAGCTGCCGCGCATTGGAGTCCTGTTGGCCGCCTAGCTCCTGAATCAGCGGCATCAGCCGCATCAGAAGTTTCGGGTCCAGCCCGCCGGTTAGAGATGAGAGCAGGTCGCCGCTTGATGCCGCTGGCGGTGTTGCTGCGGGCATTGGTGCCGGCGGCGGGGGAGAGGGCGGAGACTGCTGATCCGTATTGCCGCCAATGGACTGAGCCAGCTGCATGATCTGTGCCATGGCGTCCGGATTCGAGAGAATGCTATTGAGTTTGTCGTCAAATTCCGCCATGGCCAGCCCTGCCTTTCCTTACTTCTGCACTGCCTTGTTGATGCGCTCAATCAGCGCCGCGCCTTCCGGACTCTGCATCATCCGGTTGATCATGTCTGTTAGCTGGGCCGGATTGCCCTTGGCTGCCGCTTGGGCCGCCTGTTGGAGCCCAGCGCCCCGGTCTCCCTGGGTCAGCATCCGGATCAGCGCCTGCCCATCCTGGGACTGCATCAGGGAGCGGAGGGCGGCGGGGTTGCTTTTGAGCTGTTCGGCCAGCTTTGCCGTCATGTCGTTCATACTGCCTCCTATATACCTGTAAAGTTGTTTCAAACCAGTATATGAATGAAGAGACAAAAAAGTGCCTGCGCTTTCGCACAGGCACTTGGCTCTTTTATCTTTTTTTTCCGGTGTCGCAATCCTGCTTGAGAGGGCATTCTTGACAACGGGGGCTTCTGGCCATACAAGTATCCCGCCCAAACAGCACCATCCGGTGACAGAAATTGTTGGACTCCTCCGGGGGGATACACTCACGGAGTTGCCGCTCCACCTTGATGGGGTCCTTAGAGCCGTCCGTAATCCCCAGCTTGCCGGTGATCCGGATACAGTGGGTATCACAGACATAGGCCGGCTGGCCGAAAATGTCGCCCAGAATCAAATTTGCCGTCTTCCTTCCAACGCCGGGAAGGGCGGTCAGTTCCTCCATGGTACCGGGAACCCTGCCGCCGTGCTTTTCGATCAGCTGCTTGGCACATGCCACGATATCCCGGGCCTTTCCGTTGAAAAAGCCGCAGGAGTGGATGTATTCACCGACTTCCTTTGGGTCAGCCTCGGCAAAGCTCTCCAGCGTAGGGAAGCGGCTGTAGAGAGCCGGTGTCACCTGATTGACCCGTTCGTCGGTGCACTGGGCCGCCAGACGCACGGCGAAGAGCAGTTCGTAATCTTTTTCATACTGCAAAGAACAAAGCGAGTCTGGATAAATCCCTTTCAGCGTTTCAATAATGCGGCGCACAGCGGCTTTTGATTTCATGATCATCACCTCATGCCGACAGAATACCACAACTTTCAGCAAAAGGCCAGAGAAAAAATCATAGTAATCTGAGGTATGATATGGTATAATCATAAAATTAGATCAAATTCAGCCAAAGAGGAGAAATGGTTATGAAGCGGCCTCTGGCGGACGAAATCCGTCCCAAAACCCTGGATGAGGTAGTGGGCCAGCGGCATTTACTGGCCCCTGGCGCTGTGCTCCGCCGCCTGATTGAGAGCGGTACTGACGTCAATATGGTTTTTTACGGTCCCTCCGGCACCGGAAAGACGACCATTGCCAACATCATTGCCCAGCAGACCCATAAGACCCTCCACCGGCTCAACGCCACCACAGCCTCGCTGCAGGACATCAAGGATATCATCGCGGATGTAGGGACGCTGCTGGCTCCAGGCGGGATTCTGCTGTATCTGGATGAGATTCAGTATTTTAATAAAAAGCAGCAGCAGAGCCTGTTGGAGTTTATGGAGAACGGCTCTTTAACGCTGATTGCCTCTACCACGGAGAATCCGTATTTCTATGTCTACGGGGCGCTTCTCTCCCGCAGCACGGTGTTTGAGTTCAAGCCCGTGGCGCCGGCGGAGGTGGAACCTGCTGTACGGCGGGCGTTGAATATGGAGCGGGAGCGGTTGGATCTGCCTGTGGAATGGGAGGATGAGGTGCCCAGGCACATCGCCACTGCCTGCGGCGGCGATGTGCGCAAGGCCATCAATGCGGTAGAGCTTCTCTGTCAGGCGGCTATTCCGGTGGACGGGAAACTCAGGCTGACGAGGGAAGATACTTTACAGGTGTCGCAGCGCAGCGCTATGCGCTATGACCGGGGCGGCGACGCCATGTATGATTTGGCCTCGGCGCTGATGAAGTCCCTCCGGGGCAGCGACCCGGACGCGGCGCTGCATTACCTGGCCCGCTTTCTGGAGGCAGGAGATCTGATCACCCCCTGTAGGCGGCTGCTGTGTTCCGCCAGTGAGGATATTGGCATGGCTTATCCCCAGGCGGTTGTCATTGTCAAAGCCTGTGTGGACGCGGCTATGCAGCTGGGCCTGCCGGAGGCACAGCTGCCCCTGGCCCAAGCCGCTGTGCTGCTTGCCACGGCGCCGAAGTCCAACAGTACCTCGGCTGGGATTGCCGCCGCCTGGGCAGACGTGAAGGCCGGCCGCACCGGGGATGTTCCCCGAGAGCTTCAAAACGTCCACGCGGACACCGCTGGTCAGGAGCGGGAGCAAGGCTACCTCTATCCACACAATTTCACCGGGCACTGGGTTCGGCAGCAGTATCTGCCGGATGCCCTGAAGGATGTCGTCTATTATCAGTACGGAGACAACAAGACCGAGCAGGCGGCTAGGACATATTGGGAGAAGATCAAGGGGCAGTAAACACTGTCTCCACGACTTTTTCACAGCCCGGAGGAGAGTAAGTCCAGCGGTCCAGCTTTCCGTCGGTGATCTGATAAGCGAGCGGGGGAATGGATTCTGTCAGCGGCAGTTTTTCGATGACCTGCAGCTTGACTTTCATTCGTTCCGGGCGGATATTCTTGATAAAGACCGATACCTCGTCACCGACCTCCAGGTCCTCGCGGCTGTCCGCAAGGCCGGAGAGATTGGGCGAGAGCTCAATGAAGCTACCGTAAGGCTTGACGCTGCGGACAATGCCGCGTACCGTCTCCCCGGGCTGGAATCGGCTGGCGTTTTCCATCCAGGTGCCTAGGAGCTCCCGATGGCTCATAGTGATCCGGCGGTTTTCCGGGTCTATCCTGTAGACTGCCGCCAGAATCTTCTGTCCCTCTTGGAACCGTTGGTTTGAGTGGTGGATGCGGGAGACGGAGATGTGCTCAATGGGCAGCATGGCAACCACACCACAGCCGATGTCCAAAAAAGCACCGAAGGATTCCAGCCGGACGACCCGACATGTGAGTACCATGCCAGGCTCTAGATGCTCTAAGAAGAACTCCATGGCTGTTTCCTGAGCGGCTCTGCGGCTGAGGAGCGCGAGCGGTGCGCCTTTCGCATCGCTTTGGAGGGAGGAGACCACAAAGCAGGTGGGCCGTCCTACCCGGGAAAGAACAGCAATCTCCCGAGTTGCGCCGCTGATCCAGGGGGCAACGGCCTCCTCTCGCGGCATTCGGGCCGCAATACCGTCTAGGGAGAAATGAAGCGTGTGGTCAGCGCCGCACCGCTGGGTAATGGCTTCTAGAATTTCACCGCTGTCCGCAGCCGCCTTGAGGGTATCAATGGTATACGCGGTGGGAGGGCGCAGGCCCTCGGGTGGGAATTGTTTGTTTTCCGGCATATGATCGCATCCTATTCTGCCGCGTCTGCGGCGTAATGTTCGCATAGGCCACTATATGCGCGAGGAAAGCATGGATTGACAGGAGGAAGTGTATGGACCTGCATCTACATGATAAGGTGGAGATGAAAAAGCCCCATCCCTGTGGAAGTACACACTGGGAGATTCTGCGGGTGGGCATGGATATCAAGCTCAAATGCTTAGGATGCGGCCACGAGCTGATGTTACCCCGCAGCAAAGCGGAGAAGAGCATCCGTAAAATTTTGAAAGAGGAGGAAGACCATGAATAGGAAGGTAAGCAGGGCGATTGCCCTCGTACTGGTTGTGGTGATGGTCGTGGCATTAGCGGCCTCCATGATTGTGCCATACATATGAGGTCTGGGCGGGCGGCGAAAGCTGCCCGCCCTCTAGTTTACCCCCTTTTTGCGACGGCTTTTCTAAGGGGCTTGCTCTATAATAGGACCACGCTGTCCTCTTGGACAGGGAGGGAGTGGAGCGATGACGGTGGTATACATAGACAGCGTATTTGTGCTCAATACGTTGATGGATTATCTGCTCTGTCTGGTAACAGCACGGCTGGCGGGCATTCCCCTGCGGCGCCGTCGATATCTGCTGGCTGCGCTGGCAGGTGGAGGCTATGCGGTGGCAGTGTTTTTGCCGGGATGCGGTTTTTTAGCGGCGGCGCCGGTGAAGCTTGCGGTGGGCGTTTGTGTGACTCTGATCGCCTATGGCGGGGAGGAGCATTTGGCAAGGCTGACGCTGCTGCTTTTTGCGCTCTCCTGTGCCTTGGCGGGGTGCGTGATGGCTCTGGGGGTACTGGCCGGCAGCGCGGTTCCGATGGTGAACGGAATTTTTTATACGGATGTGGATACAAAGGTTTTGCTGATTGCGGCTGGCAGTGCGGATTTGGTATTGACAGTGGTTTTTCGTGCGGCGGCACGTCACAATATAGAAGGGGAAGTGCTGACGGTGCGGATTTGCATGGAAGGAAAGACTATCAAGCTCGCGGCACTGCGGGATAATGGGAACAGCCTACGAGAGCCTATGGGAGGCCGTCCGGTTCTAGTGTTGGCTTATGGGGCACTGGACACCGTTTTACCGCGGCCGGTCCGGCAGATTCTCACGCGGGAGAGGCTGGGGCGACCCACAGAGCTGCTGGAGCCATTGATGGCAGCCATGCCTGGTCTGCGGCCGCGCCTGTTACCCTACCACGCAGTAGGGACAGACAGTGGGTTCTTGCTGGTTATCCGGACGGATTGGGTGGAGGTGGGCGGCATATGCTACCAGGGCGCGCCCGTGGCGCTGGCCCCTTCTGCGTTGGGATCAGGTTATGCGGCCCTTTGGGGCGGCGAAGTGAGAAAGGGAGGCAGGTATGGACGTCAACATTTTGCAATGGCTGCTGAGAAAGCTGGGACTGACACCACCCATTCATTATATCGGCGGCAGCGATACACTTCCACCGCCTCTGAGCAAGGAGCGGGAAGCGGAACTTCTCAAGCACATGGAGGAGGAGAGCGCCCGGCAGGAGCTGATTGAACATAATTTGCGGTTGGTGGTATACATCGCAAGACGCTTTGAGAATACAGGAATCAATATCGAGGACTTGATCTCGATTGGGACGATTGGCTTGATTAAGGCGGTGGGCACCTATCGGGCGGATAAAAATATCAAGCTGGCGACATATGCCTCACGGTGTATTGAGAATGAAATCCTCATGTACCTGCGGAAAAATGCTAACCGGAGAGGAGAGGTGTCCTTTGATGAGCCCTTAAACACGGATTGGGATGGCAATGAGCTGCTGCTCTCGGATGTGCTGGGGACTGATGCAGATGTTGTTATGCGCCCCATTGAGGAAGATGTGGACCGCAGCCTTTTGGCAGCGGCGATTGATCTGCTCTCACCCAGAGAAAAACAGATTATTACCATGCGCTTTGGACTGGGCGGCGGAAACGAGCAGACCCAAAAGGAAGTGGCGGATCAGCTAGGAATTTCCCAGAGCTATATCTCCCGGCTGGAAAAGCGCATTATTTCCAGGCTGAAAAAGGAAATTTTACGGATGAGCTGACGCTTGACAATCCAAACTGGGTATATTATACTGACGGAAGTATATCAGAAGAACTGCTGAGATGGGGAGCAGTACCCGGTTTGCGAAAGCCAAGAGAGGGCGCGGTTGGTGAGAGCGCTCGCGCGGCAGCCGGCGAAGTCGCCCCGGAGCACCGGAGCTGAAACGGACAAGTAAGCTGCGGCGGGTTCCTCCGTTATCAGGAAGGGTGTACTGCGCCCATAAGTGCGGGAATTTCCCGAATTCAGGTGGTACCACGGATGATTTTGTCCGCCCTGAGCCAAAAGGCTCAGGGCATTTTTTGATATACCGTAGCGGAGGGGACGAGATGGAGATACAGCTGGAGACGGCAAAAGCAGAGCACCTGGAACAATATGAGGAAATTCTCCGCGCTGGGCGGAGATTTCAGCAGGAGCAAGGGTTTATTCAGTGGACGGAAAACTACCCAAACCGGGACACTATTCTGGAGGATATCCGGTTCCAGAGAGGCTATGCTTTGCTGGTGGACGGAGCCATCGCGGGCTATCTCTGCATTGATTTTGCAGGTGAGCCTGCCTATGAGAACATTGACGGAGCCTGGCGGACCGCGGGGGCTTATGCGGTAGTGCACCGGCTGGCACTCAGCAGCGACTTCCGGGGAAGAGGGCTGGGAGATGCGGCGTTTCGCCTGGCGGGGGAGTTGTGCCTTGCCAGAGAGAGTTGCAGCCTCCGCGCGGATACAGGCTTTGACAACCGAAGGATGCAGCATATCCTTGTCAAAAACGGCTTTGAGAAGTGCGGCGTGATTTCCTACCAGGGAAGCCCCAGACTTGCGTATGAGAAGACCGATCTAGCAGATTCCATGCAGAAACAGATTGCTTTAGAATAGGAGAATGCCAAGATGAACAAAGAACTGCCAAAGGTGTATGAACCGCAGCAGGTGGAAGAGCGCATCTATGCGATGTGGGAGCAGGGCGGCTGCTTTAACGGAGACCCTGATCCCGCGAAAAAGCCCTTTTCCATTGTCATGCCGCCCCCCAATGTAACGGGGCAGCTCCACATGGGTCACGCCATGGACTGCACCCTCCAGGACATCCTGATCCGCTTTAAGCGGATGCAGG
>OGGQ01002368.1_pt1 | contig 20852 bp, 19 predicted proteins | sample 1571191 | NCBI WGS metagenome assembly OGGQ01 (sample SAMEA2582061, study PRJEB24529) | metagenome | biome: Human gut stool | place: China | collected 2011
GAAGCGCCCTGCAGATCCGCTCTAAAATCTCAAGGCTCACATATTCGTCATGGCTAAGCTTTGCAATGGTAGAAGCCGAAACGCCTGCCATTTCCGTTAAGGAAGATTTTTTACTTTCATATCGATCAGCCGCTTCCACAACTTGTTATACTGTACTGCCATACGGTTCACCTCATAGTCATTATGATGTTAGTATAGTATAAAATATATTTTAAGTACAACAAAAATTGCGAGAACTCATATTTTTTTCTGATAGTGGTGTTTATATCTTCTGGATATGAGATTAGAAAATCATCATATATCCTTAAAGGATATTTTCTCAGAAAAAAATAGCAGTATATACATTTCAATAAAATATGTATGGGACACCGCCCGTTGAGGGGCGGTGTCTTTTTTAATACTGCGGAACCCCGTAGCCGAGGATTTCGTAATATCCCACGGGATAACTGTTCTGTCGGACAGAATCACCGGAGTTGCCTTCAACCGTGTAAACTCTGCCGTTTTCCACTTTCTCAACAATTCCTGTATGGTCGGATGTCCGTCCTGTCCGGTTTCGTCGTCCCAATCGAAGAAGATGATCATACCCGGCGTAGGCTCGGCGCTGTTATCCAGCCATTGCCCGCACCCCTTAAACCAGTCCACACCGTTGACGCAGCCTGCGTATTTGGGAATCACTCCGGTGTCGATATATCCGCACTCATTGGCACACCAGGAAACGAACGTCGCACACCATTCCACGCGGCTGTTAAATCCATACCAGCTCCAGTACGGCTCGCCGCCAACATTTCCGACTTGGGAGAGTGCCACGGAGACGATAGCCCCATCCTCGGTGTAAATACCGTAAAGGACAGCACTCCACATACTGCGGTTCGCCTCCGAAAGCAATTCGGCAAGCTGCTCCCGTTGGTCATCGTCAAAACCATACTGCTCCGCCATCTCATCGGCGGTCTTATGGCTGACAGTGATATACAGGTAGGTTTGGGTGACGGTGGTTTCCGTCTCCACGATATTTCCATGGCCGTCATCGGTTTCGGTGATAACCGTTTCGGTCTTGGTTTCGGTACGGGAGCTTATTTCGTTCATCTGCCAGAAAATATCTTTGAGAATGGCTTTTTTGCTGTCGTCAATCGTGGCGACTTCCTGTGCGTTATCCGGGTCAGTTGTCGTTTTGACGGCATAGACGGAAAGCACTTCGGGCCAGACGGCACGGGATCCGGACATTTCCAGTACATCATAGGAAAGATTTGCTTTTGTGGTATCGATCTGTTGCTGATAATCATTGTTGATCTCCTGTACTACATTCTGTATGGTATAGCCCGATCCGCTATCTTCGCCGGAAAAGAAGATTCCAAAGCAGGAACCAACAAGCAGCCCAATCAGACAGATAATGATAATCACCAATACAGCGATCCAACCTCCGGCTGCGATGGCCGCGATCAACGCCTATCTTGAATTTCCGTTTTTTCATAGGGCGTTCCTCCTTTACGCTTTCATTATATGTAGAAGGAACGCTGCACCGCAAATGTGCGAGTTCATCCACTTAAAACGTAACAGCGGCAACTCAGAAGGACAAGATAAACTGGATTCAGTTTGGTCAAATCCTGACAAATCAGGACATCCCCTTCAAAAGAAAAACCGTTCACAAAGGCCGTCATGGAATCGAAAAAATGAAGGGGAAAATGCCCTCTAAAACACCCCGATTTCGGCTCGCAGTTGCCCCATTTTTTAATCATAACGGGGTCAAAAAGGGCCTGTTGCCCCATTATTAATCAAGAAAAACCGGGTCAGGCGAGGTCAAATCCTTCCAAAATCGGACAAAGGCGGGCAGACTTTTTTGAAAGGAAAAAGCCCGGAAAACCGCATGGTTCCGGGCTTTTTGAGCATTTTTGAATTGGTTTGTCGGGCCTGTTATCTCTTGGAGAACTGAGGCGCACGGCGGGCAGCCTTGAGGCCGTATTTTTTGCGCTCCTTCATGCGCGGGTCGCGCGTGAGGAAGCCGGCCTTTTTCAGCTCGGGGCGCAGGTTCTCGTCATACACCAGCAGCGCACGGGAGAGCCCGTGGCGGATGGCGCCGGCCTGGCCGGACACGCCGCCGCCGGAAACGCGCACCACAATGTCGAACTTGCCTTCCACGCCGGCCACCACCAGGGGCTGGCGCACAATCAGCTTCAGCGTCTCCAGGCCGAAGTAATCGTCAATGTCGCGGTCGTTGATGATGATCTTGCCGGTGCCGCTGTACACACGAACACGGGCAACAGAGTTTTTTCTGCGGCCGGTGCCGTAGAAATAAGGTTTCGTCTCGTACATTCTAATTGCCTCCTGTTACAGTGTATAAGCTTCCGGCTTCTGGGCCACGTTGCTGTGCTCGGCACCCTTGTAAACGCGCAGGCGCTTCAGGGCGGCGGCACCCAGCGTGTTGGCGGGCAGCATGCCGCGGACGGCTTCCTTCATGGCGAAATCCGAGCGCTCGGCCATCAGCGTGCGGTACTGGGTGGCTTTCATGCCGCCAATCCAGCCGCTGTGGTGATAATAATACTTCTTTTCCATCTTCGAGCCCGTCAGCACGGCTTTGTCCGTGTTGATGATTACGACGTGGTCGCCGCAATCGACGTTCGGGGTGAAGGTGACCTTGTTTTTGCCGCGCAGCAAAACAGCGGCCGTGGCGGCGACGCGGCCGAGGGGCTTGCCCGCGGCGTCGATCACATACCACTTGCGCTCAACTTTGCCGGCTTTCGCAAGCGTTGTGCTCATGGTGTATCCTCCTAAACTTTCCTTTGAAAATGAAAAACAAAACAGGGCCCGTCTTCCGGGCGCGTATATCAGTATAAACAAAACTGCGCCGCCCGTCAAGCAGTTTTTTCGATTTTTTTATTTAGCACAATACAATCTCTCGAAATCTCTTGTTTTCTCGCTCAAACTCTCTCTGGCTCGCTTTCTATTTTTGCTTTTTTCGCAAAGCTTTTTGCACCCTGCGGTGCGAAATATGCTATAATAAAACCGGCCTGCGGCGGCCTGTGCTGCGGCGGGCATTGTTGTGCAAAACGGCGGCGCTGCGGCGCCGCCCAAAGCATGGAGGGGAACGTATGCTGCTGGAAAAGCATTGCTGGGCCGAGGTAAGCCTGGACGCACTGCGGGAAAACTTCCGGCTGGTGCAGGCCGCGGCGGGCAGCACGCCCGTGATGGCTGTGGTAAAGGCCAATGCCTACGGCCATGGCGACGCGGCCGTGGCCCGTCTGCTGGAGGCCGAGGGGGCTGCGGCCTTTGCCGTCTCAGACCTTGCCGAGGCCCTTTGCCTGCGCCGCGCCCAGGTTGCGCGGCCCATTCTGATTCTTGGTTGGACAGACCCTGCCTGCACCGCTGCCCTGGCCGTAAACACCATCACCCAGGCCGCCGTCTCGCTGCAGCATGCCAAGGCTTTAAGCTATGCGGCCCTGCACGTGGGCGTCACGCTGAATGTGCACCTCAAGGTGGACACCGGCATGGGCCGCGTGGGCTTTGCCGCGCGCGACGATATGGAGCGGGCCGTGGCCGAGCTGGAAGAGGCCTGCCACCTGCCCAACCTTTCGCCCACGGGCATCTTTACACACTTTGCCGTGGCAGACAGTGACAGCGAGGCCGATGAGGCCTACACGGCCGCACAGCACGAATGCTTTTTCGAGGTGGTGCAGCGCCTGGCCGCGCGTGGCTGCCGCTTTGCCTGCGTGCACTGCTGCAATTCTGCGGGCACATTCCTGCACCCGGAATATCACCACGATATGGTGCGCGCCGGCATTATTTTATATGGCCAGCAGCCCTCGGCGCAAACGCAGCTGCCGGGCCTGCGCGGCGTCATGCAGCTGAAGGCGCGCGTGGCGCTGGTGAAAGAGCTGAAGCCGGGCGATGATGTCAGCTACGGCCGCACCTTCCGCGCCGGGCAGCCCATGCGCGTGGCCACTTTGACGGCCGGCTATGCGGACGGCTACCCGCGCCTGCTTTCCAACCAGGGGGTTGTGTCCATCCACGGCAAACCGGCGCCTGTGCTGGGCCGCGTGTGTATGGACCAGATGGTGGTGGATGTGACGGATATTCCCGAAGCGCGCATGGGCGATGAGGCTGTGCTGCTGGGGGGCGAGGGCGGCGACAGCTTTTTTGACGCCGCGCAGAAAACCGGCACCATCAACTACGAGCTGGTGTGCGGCGTGGCGCGCCGCGTGCCGCGCCTTTATGTGCAGGGGGGAACGGCCGTTTCCGCCGTGGATTATCTGAAGGAGGAATAAACTGTGAAACAGGTTTTGGTTGTGGTGGATTATCAGAACGATTTTGTCACGGGCGCCCTGGCGAACCCGGCCGCGCAAGCGCTGGAACAGGGCATTGCGCAAAAGGTGCAGCAGACGCTTTCCGCGGGCGGCAGCGTGCTGTTCACGCGCGACACGCACGGGGAAGATTACCTCTCTACGCGGGAGGGCCGCTTTCTGCCTGTGCCGCACTGCGTGCGCGGCACACAGGGCTGGCAGCTTTACGGCGCGCTGCACGCCTATGAACAAAGTGCCCCGCAGGCAGGGGTGGCCTTTCTGGATAAGCCCACCTTCGGGGCCGAGGGCCTGCCTGCGGCCGTAAAGGCGCTGTGCGGCGGCGAGCCGGACGTGGTGGAGGTGTGCGGCGTGGTTACCGACATCTGCGTTGTGTCCAACTGCATTGTGCTGCATACGGCGTTTTTGAACGCCCAGGTGCGCGTGTGCGCAGGGCTGTGCGCCGCCGCAACGCCCGAAGGCCACCGCCGCGCACTGGACGTGCTGGCCGGCATGGGGTACGAGGTGGTGTAAGGGGTTGTATCCATAAGGGCTGCGTCTGAAATTGCTATTTGTATAAGATATATAAAATAATACAAAAAGAGGACCTCTGCCAAGAGGCCCTCTTTTTTTGAGGCGCGAAAAAGTGAAAAGGGAATTTGCTTTACAGCTTTGCGCCGGCAGCGTCAGGGCCGGTGCCGTGCGCCCTGTGTGCCCAAAGGCAAACAGGCGGGGCGCGCAGGGGTGCGGCCGTGCCCGCTTACAGCGCATGAAAAACCCACAGCCCTTTGATCTGGTATTCCAGCGTCTCCCAGCTCCAAAGCTGGTTGCTGCGCTGTGTGCTGTTGGGGTCGTGCACGCGGATTTTTCCATCCTCTACCCCCACCAGGACGATGAAATGCCCGGTGGTGGTGAAATCGCCCGGCCGCATGCTGCATATCACCGGGGCGCCGCTTGCCAGCGCATCCATAACAGCGCTTTCCGAAAGGGGAAGCTCTTCGCCCTGCACCCCAAACTGGCGGCAGCCCTCTGTCATCAGCGCCCAGCTGGTGCCCTGGCCGGGCATATAATAGCCGTTCTCCTGCGCATATTGCGCCACAGCATACGGGGTGATGCTTGCGTCGCCCGTAAGGCCCGCTGCCACCATGGCAAGGGCCGTGGGCGCGCAGCCGCTGATGGCCAGAAAGCTGTCGCCATATGGGCCGTAACCCCAGCGCTCGTCCCACTGAAGCAGCAGCGGAAACTGCCCCTGCTGCACGCTGCCGATGCTGTCGGCATATACATTGCCCTGCTTTTCCGGAAAGCCCAGCACAAAATCCAGCAGGCTGATGTCGCGCGCCAGCATCTCCAGCAGCGCCTGCGGGTAAGCGTCGGGGTTCTGCAAAATGGTGTAGATGCGGCTGTCCTGTGCGGCCATGGCGCTCAGTTGGCCCAGCGTGTCCCCTTCGGCTACGTTCACCACCAGGCTTTGCGTGGTGCGGGCAGGCAGGTCGCTTGCCAGAAAAGCGGGCAGCACCTGGGTGCCCGCCAGCACCAGGCAGACAAGAAAGCAGGCCAGCGCCACACAAAGCAGCCTGTGCTGGCGCCTGCGTGCCCGCCGTGCCGCACGGGTGCGGTGCGGCCGGGCATGGGAAGGGGAGGAAAGCGGTTGTCTTGTCATTTGCCTTGTTCTGCCTTTCTGTGCGCCCCGCGGGCGGGGCAGCGTTTGGGGGCCGCGGGCCAGCTGCTGCAAAAGAAAAAGCACTGGCACAGGGGCGGCGCCCACTGTGCCAATGCTACCAAAAAACTGCGCGGCAGTTTTGCGTTTTTGGTGATAAAAAGCTTGCGATTTTCTTACGCTTCCCACTCTGCGGCGGAAGGGGGCGGCAGGCCGCGCAATGCCCATGCGGCAAAGGCCTGCGCCTGCCCGGCCGGGGCGCAGAAGGGGGCACCTTGCAAATAGCCCTGCAATGCCGCACGCACCACAGGGTGCCACTGCGGTGGCAAATGCGCCAGCGCCCACTCGCCGCCCTGCTGTTTCGAAAGCACAAGCCCCTGCCGCCAAAAGGCAAGCGCGCGGCAAAGGTTTAGCACCACATACACAGGCTTTTGCCCGGCGTCCTGCACAGCTGTGCCCACATCGTGCAGAATGGCGGCTTTGTATGCGCCGGGGGGCACGGCGCAGAACATGGTGCGGGCATTTTCCCCCCACAGGGTGATGCCCGCCGCCCGCGTGACGGCGAAATGTGCGGCAAGGTCTTTGTCTGCACCATGCATGCGCGCACAGGCCGCGGGCAGGTCTTTTTCAAATGACGCGCGGTGCATGTTTGAAAAGTGCAGCTCGTACGGCACAGGCCACACAAACTGGCGGCAGCAGCGCGCCAGCACCACGCTCATCTCGAAGCCGGCGGGCGGTGCAGCGCCGCTTTGCGCCAGCAGGGCGCGCACCAGCGCTTCCTTTTGCAAAGCAGACGGCGGCGCCTTTACGGCCACCAGCAGGTCAATATCGCTTGTCTGCCAGCGAAAACAGCCGAACGCGGCAGAGCCGTGCAGGTAGATGCCCGCAAGGCTGCTGCCCAGAATGCGGCGGTATTCCCGCACAATGGCCTTTAACAGCCCGTGCAGCGCCTGGCATGGCTGCGGCATACCGGCCCCTCCTTTTTACAGCGTAAGGATGTCGTTGTTGATATTTTGGTAGAACAGGCGTTTCACCTGTTCAAATTCATGGGTTTGGGCCATGGCCCACATCAGCTTTACGCTGGCGGCCTCCACCGTCATGTCGTAGGCCTGCAGCACATTGTAGCGGTTCACCGCCTCAAAGCCCACCTCGTACACCTCGGCGTCGCTGCCCTCCAGCATCACCTGCGTGGCCAGCACCACCACTTTGCCGTTGTTTGTCAGGGCGGCAAGCTCTGCCATGAAATTGCGGCTTCCGTGGAAGGGAATGCCGCCCACGCCATAGCTTTCAATGAGGATGGCGTCATACTCTTTTCCCAAATAGCGCAGCGTATCTGGCCGCATGCCGGGAATCAGCTTCAGCACGCACACGCACGGGCACAGCGCATCGTAAAACTGCACGCCGGGCTGCGGGGCGCACGGCGCCTCTACATACTGCAAAATGCGCCGCTCGTCAATAAAGGCGGCCACAGGGTAGTTGATGCTCTCGAAGGCGTTGTAGCTTTTCGAGCGCACCTTGCGTGCCCGTGTGCCCAGAATGGCCTTGCCGTCAAACACCAGGTACACCCCGCGCACGCCCTCGTGCAGGGCAAAGCGCACGCTGTCGCGCAAATTGCGCCGCGCGTCTGTAATGGCATCGCTCAAAGGGCGCTGTGCGCCCGTCAGCACAATGGGCTTGGCGGAATACTGAATGAGGTAAGAGAGCGCCGCCGCCGTATAGGCCATGGTGTCGGTGCCGTGGGTGATGACGAAACCGTCGTATTGCGCATAGGCGGCGCGGATGGCGCGCGCAATCTCCAGCCAGTGTTCGGGCTGGAAGTTGGTGCTGTCGATGTGGAACAGGCTTTTCACGTCCACCTTGCAGGGCAGGGCAAGCTCGTCCAGCAGGCGCCGCAGCGGCTCGTTGGTGGGGGCGGGGGCAAGGCCGTGCGCGGTTTCCACGCTGGCAATGGTGCCCCCGGTGGTAAGAAGCAAAATGCGCTTCATGGAAGGTCTCCTTTCAATGTTATGGCCCGCAGGGCGGGGGGCTAGGCCGGGGGAACCTGTGCCAGCGCGCGGAACGCAATGTCCTTTGCCGCGCTGCCGGAGGGCTGGCTCCCGGCACAAGCCCCGTTTAAGAAAAAGGCAAAATAAAGGGTTTGGCTGCCGCCCTGGGCAAACCCGGTGAACCATGCCTCGCCCTCGGGCCCTGCACCGGTTTTTCCATAGATTGCCCAGCCATCCGTTTCGCCCGCCAGCATCATGCCCTTTACAATGGCAACCTCCTGCCCGCTGTATCTGCTGCCGCCACCGAATATCCGGGCCAGGGCCTGCACCTGCTCTATGGGGGATATCTTCAGAGAGGCCCCCAGCCAGAACCCGTTCAGGTCCGGCAAAGGGTTGATGCCGCTGCCCGCCCATTCGGAGACATCGCAGTTGCCGTAGGAAAGGGCCTCCAGCTCCTGCGCCACCTGCTCTTGGCCAAGCGCATCGATAACCTGGCGGAAATACCAGACGCAGGAAGACTGAAACGCCTCCTGCAGAGAGAGGTCTGCATTCCATGCCGGAACAGGATACTGCGCGCCGGAATAACGCATGTGGGAATTTTCATCTTCCAAAATGCCGTTGTGAAGCCCCATGCAGGCAGAGATGATTTTGAAGGTGGAATAGGGCGAAAAGCGCGTTTCGCACAGCTGCGGCTGATAGAGGCTGTATTGGCCGGAGGCCGGGTTGTACAAAACAGCGCAGCCGGAAAACTCCCCAAACAGATGGCCAATTTCCCACTGGGCCGGGGAAGGCTGGGGCTGTGCAGAGGAGGACGGCCCGGCCGGTGCCTGCTGCGGCGCGCCGGAAACGGGCGCCGGGGCACTGCTGGCCGTGCGCGCGCTGCACCCGGCCAGAAGGCCGGCACACAGGCACAGGCAGAGAAAAAGCGCCAAAAGGGCCCGGAAGAAGTGTGTTTGCCGCATAGAAACGCTCCTGTTAAAAACATGGAAATGGCATTGCCGCTTTCTATTTTACCACATAGCGCGCAGGTTTTCCTTATTTTCCGGCTTCTTTTTACCGGGCGGGGCGGCGGGCTGTATGGCCCGTTCCGGCCCCTGCGCCCTGCCGCCGGGCGCAGGGGCCGCTTCTGGCGGAAAGGGGCTGGGCTGCTTTTCAGCAAGGGTGCCTGCCGGGCGGCGGCTAGGCACAAAGGGAAAAGCCCGCGAGGCTACGGACTCGCGGGCTTTGCTTTCTGTATCACGGGCCGGGGCCATCGGCCCTGGCAGGCCGCGGCTACAGCTCAATGAGAAGCTGGTCTTTTTCCTCCAGCAGATATTTGACGGTGTCATTCAGGTAGGTTCGCTCGGGCAGGCAAATCAGCACCGTGCCCACCTCGTTGTGCACGGGGTACGGCGCGCCGTGCCAGGCACCCGCACGGAATACCACCAGCGTGCCCTTGGGAATGACAAAGGCCTGCAGCTTATCCAGCTCTACCACGTCGTTCGAGGCAGGGCCCGCATACATCACCATATCGTCGTCCATGGGCATCATCACTTCGCAGGCGTTGGTGTGGTACTCAACGTCCGCCACCACCATGGGGCGCTTGTTCACCTTCAGCGAGCCGAAGGCAATGGGCGCATGGTCCGCCATGGGGGCCAGCACCATATCGCGGTGGAACGCGGGCAGCGTTTCACTCATGGCATATTCGCCCGAAGGGTCTGCGATGTTGGCAATGTAGCCGTAGGGGCGGAACGCCTCATGCGTCACCGGCACAGCCTGTATGGTTTTCACAGCACATTCCTCCTTGTTTTGGGCCGCCCGTGCGGCTTATTTTTCGTAGGTGTAGTTGTCCACTTCTACCTTGTCCACTTCCTGATAAGGCGCCAGGGTAGAAACCATTTTCACTTTTGCGCTGGAGTTGTTGATGCAATAGTGCACCTCGCCCGGCTCAATGTGAATCAGGTCGCCGGCTTTCAGGTGGTTCACCTTGCCGTCCACCACAATGTCAATCTCGCCGTCCAGAATGAAGAAGTTTTCCTCCATCACGTTGTGATAATGGGCCTTAAAATCTTCCCCGGGGCCGAATTGCACCAGGGCAAAATTCATGCGCGGGCCTTTCATCAGATATTTGGGGCCGCTGTCACCAAAGCGGTATTCCTTTTCATTCTCATTCACAATGAACATTGAAACTTTCCTCCCGGTTTTTGAAATTGATGTATGCAAAGATCTTCCCCGGGCGGCGGGCGGCGGCGCATTGCCGCCGGCTGCTGCCCGGGGCCCGCGCCCTGTTACAGGCCGGGGGCGATCCACATATTTTTCGTCAGCTTTTCGTCGCACAGGGCAAGCTGTGCGGCGTACACCTTGCGCCATGTGCCGTACATCTCTTCGTATACGGCATGGTTTTCCATATTGGGGGCATAGGTTTTATCCCACTGCACCAGCTCGCGCGCGGCGGCAGAGATATCCTGATAGATGCCCACGCCGTACCCGGCCAGAATGGCCGCGCCCAGGGCCGTGGCCTCTTTCACCACAGGCACCTTCACGGGCAGGCCCAGCACGTCGGCCACAATCTGGCACCAAAGCGGGCTCTTGGCGGCGCCGCCTGCAAACACAATCTCCTGCGGCATGTTGCCGGTGGCCTCTTTCACCAGTTCCAAATGGCCCTTGGTAACCATGGCGGTGTTCTCCAGAATGGCGCGGTAGAAGGTATAGCGGCTGAACTTTTCAGGGTCCAGCTCGAAGTTTGTGAAGGTGGGGGAGGCGTGCTTCCACGAGATGAAGTTCATCACGTCCGAGAAGGTGCACATCATGCCATAGCACCCGGCGGGCACCTTGGCGGCCTCTTTGTCCATCAGATAGTACGGGTCTTTGCCGGTGGCCTCGGCCTGCTGTTTTTCCAGCTGGCAGAACCCATCGCGGAACCAGCGCATCACAAGGCCCGGCTTGAAGGCCAGCGCCTCATACTGCCACACGCCCGGCACGGCGTGGCAGTTCACGCGCACGCGGCAGCCGGGGTCGGTTTTGCCGTTTGCGGTGTTGAACTCATACTGCCAGAAGCTGCCGCCAAACACGGCCGCCTGGTTGGGGGCCACAACGCCAACGCCCACACAGCCCAGCTGTGCGTCGCCGCCGCCCACCACAACGGGTGTGCCCTCGGCAAGGCCGGTTTCGGCCGCGCCCTGCGCGCTCACATGGGCAATTACCTCGCCGCACTCGCGCACAGGCGGGAAGATATCGGTGCGCAGGCCGCACTTTTCGGCAATGGCGGGGTCCCACGCGCGCTTTTGCAAATCAAAAATGCCCGTGGTGGAGCCGTTCGAAGGCTCTACTTCCAGCACGCCTGTCATTTTATAAATCAGCCAGTCGTTGAACATGCCCACGGTGGCCACTTTTTCGTACACCTCGGGCATTTTGTTCTTCACCCACAAAATGCGGGGCAGTGCGCCCAGCGCATACGTCTGGCCAGATTCCAGGTACACTTCCTTTTCCAGGCCGGGGTCCATGCGAATCAGCTCGCCCACCTCGTCGTTGCTGCGCGCGTCCACATTGGCGCAGGCCCAAATCTCGTGGCCGTCCTTATCGTACAGCACAATGCCCTCGCGCATGCAGGTGGTGGAAACGGCGGCGATCTCCTTCGGGTCAATGCCCGTTTCGGCCAGCACCCCCTTGATGCAGCCAGAGGCAAGCTGCCAGTTGTAGGCCCAGTCAAAATCCATGCTGCCGGGCCAGCGGGGGTCCTCCTTGTGTTCCCACTCGCGCTGCACACAGCCAAGCTGGTTGCCCTTTGTGTCAAACAAAACGGCGCGCACGCTGCCTGTGCCGGCGTCTACGGCCATCAAGTACTGTTTCGCCATTCCAATTTCCTCCTAAACTACACCTTTCCCGGGCGCCGCAAAGGCGCGGGGGAAAGGGAAAATGCCGGTTCAGCTGCCCTGCTTGCCCAAAAGTTGCAGGGCGGTTGCCTCGTCTGTGATCAGCACATCGAGGTATTTCCCGCGCAGCACCGCGCGGATGGCATCCACCTTGTGGCTGCCTGCGGCCACGCCAATGACGTTCTCCAGCTCTTTCAGCGTGGCCAGCGGGGTAGAGATCAGGCGGTCTTCAATGTCCGTCTCCACAGGGTTGCCGTCCTTATCCAGAAAATGGCTCAGCACGTCGCCCACGGCGCCCTGCATCTCCAAATAGAGAAAGTCGTTTTTCGTCAGAATGTTCGAACGAAGGATGGTGGCATCGTCCTGCATGCCGCCAATGCCCACCACCGTCATGCTGGAAAGCTTCACCATGCGGCTGATCTCCATCACCGATTCCTCGTTGCGCATGGCGGTTACCATCTCTTTGGTAGAGGCCAGCAGCGGCGCCGGAATGAGATACAGCTTGATGTTGAAGATGTTCGAGCGCGTGTTGGGCAGATAATAATTCACCCCGCCCGTCAGCGACACGCACGAGATCGGCCGCTCGGTCATGGTGGCCAGGTTGTTCAGCACGCGGCTGGGCGTGTCGCCATAGCCCATGTTGATAAAGCAGTTGTCTGTCAGGCGCCCGCTGATGTACATGGCCGCGGCCTTGGCGATGGTTTCGTTCAAATCGCCGTCCGGCACGCTGGGCACCACAAACACGTCTTTCAGCCCATAGGCGGCCGCCAGCTCGCGCTCTACCTGCATGCGCGAGGCGCTGTCCTCACGAATCTTGAACTGGATGATGCCCGTCTGGCGTGCCTTTTCCAGCAGCTTGATCACGCGGATGCGCGAAATGCCCAGCAGCTCGGATATTTTCTGCTGCGTCATGTTTTCGAGGTAATAGTACCACGCTGTCTTTATCATCAAAGCTTCTTCGTAATCCAAGGTGACAGTCTCCTTCCTGCAGGGCGCGGCCGCATGGGGCGCGGGCCTTTTGCCATTGTCAATACGGTAACATAAATACTATATATTTTACTATATATTTTTTTATCTCGCCCTGCAAGAAAATCAGCAAATCAGGCTGGGAAAACCGGAACAAATGTTTTAACTTAAATCATATGTTTCGGTATTTTTAGTATAACAACGAAATCTGAAGCTGTCAACAAAATATCAGATTGTAACTTTTTTTAGGCGAAACGCATTAAAATAAAGCAGAAAAATCAGGCATAACGTACAAACAACTAGCGTTTTTATGCGGTTTTAGGGCCCAAACAGGGGAAAATACGGCCCGGCGCGCGCCGGGAAAAGGCCGCGGCGCTGCGCGGGGCAGTTGACAAAAGATGCGGAATCTTTTAGAATAATATGCGTAACAAAAAAACGCTTATAAAACTTTTGTAAACTTTCTTTGGAAGGGAGAACGGAAGATGGCGCAACAAGGCGCACAGCCCGGCGGCACACCGCTGCTTTCGGTGAAGGGCATTTGCAAATCGTTCAGCCTGAACGCCGTGCTGAAGGGCATTGATTTGTCCGTGGGCGCGGGGGAAGTGCTGGCCCTCATCGGCGGCAACGGCGCGGGCAAAAGCACGCTGATGAAGATCATCATGGGCATCTACCAGCAGGACGAGGGCGACATTTATATAAAAGGGGAAAAGCTGAACCTTTCGCGCCCCTCTGTGGCCCTGGCAGCCGGCATCTACATGGTGCCGCAAGAGCCCATGCTGTTCCCGAACATGTCGGTGGAGGAGAATATTCTCATCGGCTTTTCCGAAAAGCCGGCCGAGCTTCGCCGGCGCCTGGTGCAGCAGATGGACGAGATTGGCTGGCATCTGGATTTGCACCGCAAGGCCTCCAGCCTCTCGATTGCCGAGCAGCAGCTGGTGGAAATTCTGCGCGGGCTTTTGCGCAACGCGCAGGTGCTGATTTTGGACGAACCCACCAGCGCCCTTACCTTTAAAGAAGTAGAAAGCCTGTTCAAATGCGTGAACGACCTGCGCGAAAAGGGCATTGGCATCATTTACATCACGCACCGCCTGGCCGAGGTGTTCGAGCTGGCCACGCATGTGGCCATTCTGCGCGACGGCGTGGTGACGCTGCAGGGCCCTGTGGCAGATTTTACCCGCGAGATGCTGGTAAAAGGCCTTCTGCCCCCGAACATGGACGAGGTAGAGCAGAAGGAAGGCTGCGTTGTCACCATCGACTACAAAAACCTCAAGCCGGTGTTTGAGCTGCGGGATTTTTCCGGCTATGGTTTTTCGAACATCAACCTGAAGGTATACCCCGGCGAGATTCTGGGCGTTGCCGGCGTGGTGGGTGCGGGCCGCACCGAGCTGGCCACCACCATTTTCGGGCGCGATAAAGTGCTGGGCGGCAAGGCCATTCTGGACGGGCAGGATATCACCGGCCTTTCCACGCAAAAAGTGCTGGCCGCTGGCGTGAACTATGTGCCGGAAGACCGTCACCTGCACGGCCTGTTCAAAATCAGCGATGTGGCGGCAAACACCACCTCGGCCATTTTGGGCCGCAAAGAGATGGGCCGCTTTTTCCTGAACGGCAAGCGCGAGCGCGAAGTAACGCAGAAATATGTGGACGACTTCCGCACCAAGGTTACCGGGCAGGACCAGCTGGTGGGCAGCCTTTCGGGCGGCAACCAGCAGAAGGTTGTCATTGGCCGTGCGCTTTCCACAAAGCCGAAGCTCGTCATTCTGGACGAGCCGACGCGCGGCATTGACGCGGCGGCGCGCGGCGATGTGTACAGCATCATTTCGCACCTGCGCGATGAGGGCGTGGCTGTGCTGCTGATTTCGTCCGACATGGAGGAAATTGTAGAGCTTTCCGACCGCGCGGTAACCGTGTATCAGGGCCGCATCAATGCGGAGTTCCAGAAATGCGATATCAACCAGGATAATCTGATGGCCGCCGCCTTTGGCGTGACGGATGGAAAGAAGGTGGAGGCATGAGCACATTGAAAAAAGCTTTGAAAGCACGCGAACTCAGCAGCTTTTTGTTTCTGATTGTGCTGTTCATCATCGTAAGCCTCATCAACCCCACCTTTGCAAGTTCCGACAACATTTCGGCATGCTTCAACTCTGCCGTGGTGTATATCCTGATTGCCGTGGGCATGGCCTTTGCCATCATCGTGGGCGAAATCGACGTCTCTGTGGGCTCTAACCTGGGCTTTGTGGCCACAGTGGTGGGCAGCCTTCTGCGCGATGGCTGCAACTGGCTGGTGGCATTTGCCGTGGGCATCCTCATCGGCGCCCTGGTTGGCCTCATCAACGGCTGGGGCGTGGCCGTCATGGGTGTGCCCTCGCTCATCTTCACGCTGGGCGTGAACGGCGTGCTGCGCGGTGCCATGTATGTGTATGCAGACGGCGCCTGGGTGGAAAACCTGCCCAAGGAATTCAAAGATTTCTCTTCCGTCACCCTGGTGGGCGACCTCACCGTGTATTTCTGCGCCTGCCTTGTGCTGGTTGTGGTGGTGCACCTGCTTTTGTCCCGCACGCGCCGCGGCCGCTATTTTACGGCAGTGGGCGATAACGCGGGCGGCGCCACGCTGGTGGGCATTTCGGCCGTGCGCACAAAGGTGCTGGCCTACGTCATCTGCGGCGTTATGGCTGCCCTGGCGGGCATCCTGTTCTGCAGCCGCATCGGTTTTGTCACCTCGCTGAGCGGCAACGGCTATGAAATGAAGGCCGTGGCGGCCTGCGTGCTGGGCGGCATCAGCCTGTCCGGCGGCGTGGGCAGCGTGGTGGGCGCCGCCATCGGCGCTGTAATCATGAGCTCCATCAGCTACCTGCTGGTGTTCATGGGCTTCTCTTCCAACTACGACAACACCATCACGGGCGTCATCCTCATCACCATCGTGGTGGCCGACGCGCTGATGCAGCGCCGTGCGGCGGTTCGCAACCGTCACGAGCGCCTGGCGGCCCGCACTGCGGGCACCGTGGAAGGGGGCGATGCCAAATGAAGAAACCGTCTAAATTGGCAAGCTCACTGAAAAGCTGGAACACCTTTCTGGTGGTAGTGCTCATTCTGGAATTTGTGGTGTTTGGCATTGCAAACTCGAAATTCCTGCGCATTCAGCTGCTTCTCACAAGTATCAACGACTTTATCTCCATCTGCCTGATCAGCCTGTTTGTCACCTTTGTCATGATCACCGGCGGCATCGACATCCAGGCGGGTTCCATTGTGGGCCTCACCTCCATTGTCATTGGCGTGTTCTGGCAGGATTTTGGCCTCAACATCTGGGGGGCCGTGCTGCTGGCCGTGGCCATTGCGGCTTTGTGCGGCGCGCTCAGCGGCTTCTTTGTGGCCTACTGCGGCGTGCAGGCCATGGTGGTTACCTTGGGCGGCCAATTCCTCTATGCAGGCCTGGCGCTTTTGGTGTCTACCCTCAGCTCTACCGAGAGCTATCAGGGCATCAGCGGTTTCCCCGACAGCTTCAAGGCCATCACAAGCTTTAAGCTGTTCGGCGTCATCCCGTCGCAGGTATTGATCTTCCTGGCCATGACGGTGATTGCCTGGCTGCTTTTGCACAAATCGAAATACGGCCGCAAGGTGTTCCTGGTGGGCGTGAACCCCCAGGCGGCAGAGTACTCTGGCATCAACACGCGCCGTGTGATTCTGTCCACTTATGTGCTCAGCGCTGTCAGCGCCTCTGTGGCCGGCATTGTGCTCACCTCGTACCTGGGCACCGCGAAAAGTGACCTTGGCAGCACGCTTACCATGAACATCATCACCGCGTGCGTGCTGGGCGGCACACTTTCCACAGGCGGCAAGGGCAGCGCCATTGGCACCGCCTTGGCCTCGCTCATCATTGGCCTGATGCGCTTTGGCATGCCGCTGTGCTTCAAAGTGAACACGCAGTATCTCGATATCCCCATCGGCATTCTGCTGATTGTGGTGGTGGTGGGCCGCGCCGCGGCAAGCCACCCGAAAACGGCTGCACTGCTGGCCCGCCTGAAAAAGAAAAAGGCGCAGCCTGCGGCAAAAGCGGCAAAATAACATGTTCCCCAGAGGGGGGATAAGCCCCCCTCTCAATATAAAACAGGAGGTCATATCATGAAAAAAGCACTTGCAATCGTGCTGGCCCTGGCGATGGCTCTTACGCTGGTAGCCTGCGGCGGCACACCCACTTCTTCCTCTGCGCCCGCCAGTGCAAGCACGCCCGCTTCCGGCTCTGCTTCTGCGGCCGGTTCCGACGTGAAATCTGTGGAGGGCATGACGGTCACGTTCATCCCGAAGGTGACGGGCAACGCGTTCTTCGAGGTTGCCAACAACGGCGCCCAGGCCTATGCTGAGGACTGGGGCATCACTGTGGACTACCAGGGCAGCGCCACCGCCGCCGTGGCCGACCAGGTGCAGGTTATCAACACGGCCGTTGCCTCCGGCACGGACGCCATCTGCATCTCCACCGTTGACGCCGCTGGCGTTTCCGACGCGCTGAAGGCTGCTGCTGATGCCGGCGTCATCGTTACCACATGGGACTCTGACGCTCTGCCGGAAGACCGCGACCTGATGGTTTCTCAGGGCACGCCCGACGTGCTGGGCCAGATGCTGGTGGACATGGCTGTTGCCGGCCTTGAGGCCCGCGGCGTGGACCCCGAGAACGACGAGGTTACCTACTGCTGGCACTATTCTCAGGCCACTGTGACGGACCAGAACTCCTGGCAGGTTGCCGGCGAGGCCATCATTGCTGAGAAATATCCCAACTGGACGAACGTTGCCCCTGACAACTACTACTCCAACCAGGATGCCGAGCAGGCTATCACCGTTGGCGAGGCTGTGCTGAGCGCGCACCCCGACATCGACCTGATCATCTGCAACGACTCCACCGCTCTGCCCAGCCAGCTGCAGGCTGCCGAGAACCAGGGCTACAACCAGGATAACATCACCATCACTGGCTTTGCCACGCCGAACTCCATCAAGGAGTACTGCTCCAACGGCACCATCTACAACTGGGGCCTGTGGGATTGCGCTGTGCAGGGCGGCATGGGCTGCTACCTGGCTGCCTACCTGGCTGCTGGCAACGAAGTGACCGTGGGCGACACCATCTCCATCCCGGGCATCGGTGATGTGGAAGTGGTGGCCAACGACAGCATCGCAGAAGGCGTTGAGACCGGCGACGTGAACAACGGCGTTGTGCTGCTGCCCGAGCGTGTTGTGTTCACTGCGGAGAACATGGACCAGTACGATTTCTAATCACTCCTTTTTTGGCCCGCACAGCGGGCCGCGCAAGGTATGGCTGGGCGCGCCCCGGCCATACTTTGTGCCTAAGCGGATGGCACAGCGCTGCCGTCCGCTTAGGCGCAAAGTATGGGAAAGTGCTTTGCGCGCATTCGTTTTCAGCAAAAACCGCTAGCAAGCATCACACAAGGAGGATATTGACCAATGGCTGATAAAGAAGGCTTGAAAGTAGCGAAGGACTATCACACCGACGTTCCGTTCGCAAACCAGGGAAGCTTTTATGTAAAAGGCGCCAATAACCTGGACTGGGGCATGAAAAAGCACCTGTCCAACATCTTTAACCCCAAAAGCGGCAACACCGTGATGTTCGCATTCGACCACGGTTATTTCATGGGCTCCACCGCCGGGCTGGAGCGTCTGGATATCACCATCCCCAAGCTGCTGCCCAACGTGGACGTGCTGATGGGCACCCGCGGTGCGCTGCGCACCTGCGTGCCGCCCGAGTGCAAGAAGGGCATTGCGCTGCGCGTGTCCTCTGGCTCTTCCATGATCAACGACGACCTCTCGCACGAAGTGGTGGCTGTGGACATTGAAGATTCCATCCGCATGAATGCGGACTGCATGGCTGTGCAGACGTTCATCGGCGCAGACGGCCAGCTGTCCAGCATCGACAACCTGTCCCGCTGCATCAACGCCGGCCTGCGCTACAGCGTGCCTGTAATGGGCGTGGTGGCCGTTGGCAAGGATATGGAGCGCACAGACCGCTTCTTCAAGCTTGCCACCCGCATTGTGGCCGAGATGGGCGCCAACATCATCAAGACGTACTACTGCGATAATTTTGAAGAGATTGTGGCGGCCTGCCCGGTGCCCATTGTGGTGGCCGGCGGCAAGAAGCTGCCCGAGGACGAGGCCCTCACGCTGGCCTACCGTTCCATTCAGGGCGGCGCACGCGGCTTGGATATGGGCCGCAACATCTTCCAGAGCAACCACCCTGTGGAGATGAGCGCCGCCATTGCCAAGATTGTGCATGAAGGCTTCACCGACAAGGAAGCATACGAGTTCTACCAGAATGAGATCCACAAATAAGCGGTTCTCAGCATAAACAGCAGGCCGCTGCGCGGCACATAGCCCGAGGTTTCCCTTTCCTTTCAGCTTCGGGGGTGTGGTGCGGCGGCCTGCTTTTCTGCATTTGCAGCTGTGCTTTTGGGGGGATATCATGTTGTTTTTACAAATTGTGCAGATGGTGCTGCCCGTGCTGGTGGCCATGGCCATTGGCTTTTTCTGCCGGCGCAGCGGCCTTCTGAACGCGCAGGGGCATGCGGCCCTGAAAACCGTCATTGGCAACATTACGCTGCCCGTGGTGCTGTTCAACGCCTTTCTTACGGCGGAATATAACGCCGGCCTTGTGCTGGGCTTTGCGGTGGTGTTCACTGCCTGCTGCATTGCCTGCGCGGCGGGTTATGCGCTGCGGCCGCTGGTGGCGCCGCACGGGCGCTTTCTGCCGTTTTTGATGTCCAGCTTTGAGGTGGGCATGCTGGGCTATGCGCTGTACGGCCTGCTGGCGGGCGAAAATGGCAGCCTCTCTACCCTGGCCATGTTCGATATAGGCCAAACGCTGTTTGCCTACACCGTGTGGCTGGCCCTGCTGAAGGTGGCGGGCGGCGAGCGGGCAGACGCAAAAAGCCTTTTGAAAAACATGTTCACAAACCCGGCGTTCTGCGGCATGGCCCTGGGCATTGTGCTGGGGGCGCTGGGCGTGGGCAAATGGGTGTTGGCCTCGCCTGTCTCCGGCATTGTCACCGAGCTTATCAGCTTCCTTTCGGCGCCCACGGCCTGCCTGATTCTGATTGTGGTGGGCTACGAGTTCTCGCTGAAGGCCAGCCTGCTGCGCCCGGTGCTCATCACGGTGGCGCTGCGCCTTGCGGTGATGGCCGCCCTGTGCGCGGTGTCGGCGCTGGTGGTGTTCCGCTTTTTGCCGTTCGACAAGCTCACCATGGCGGCGCTGCTGGTGCTGTTCAGCCTGCCTGCGCCGTTCATCATCCCGCTGTTTGCAGATGTGGGCGATGACGCCGAATACGTCTCTACCAGTTATTCTGCCCAAACGCTGGCCACCATGCTGTGTTTTGTGGCCATTGCCGTGTATACCATGGCGTGAAGGCGTACCCCTTTTATAAGGGCAAAAGTCAGTCTCCCGGCTTTGCCGGGGGCCTCTTTTCCGATAGGGCTGACAGGCATAACCACCGGCTAAGCCGGTGGCTTGAGCTGGCCCTATAAGGGCCTATTACCGGCAAGCGTCTCAAGACGTGCTGAATTTTATTTCGCCCGCATCCCCTGCCCCACAGCCCGTAAACGGGCAACCGCTGTCCTAACGGTGGCCTTTTATCCCTGCTAACTTGCTGTTAGCAGTTCGCTCCGCTTATGGCAGCATGCGCCCGCCGCCGTTCAGCGCGCGTGTACAAAGCGGCCCCGTGTTCCACCGGAACACGGGGCCGCTTTATAATAACTTTTCAGAAATATTTTTCCGCCACAGCCTGCATGGCGTCCCACTGGGCTTCCATGTCGGCCACCAGCTTGAACTGGGTGCGGCAGCGGTCCAGGTTCTGGCCCGGGCGGTGTGTTTTGAAGTAATGGTCACCCTCCAGGTAATCGGTGAGAAAGCGGATGCCGCACTCCAGCGTCATCAGCTTGGCGCCCCAGGGCAGGCACTGCTTTTCCAGGGGCGTCAGCGCGCTGCCGGCTGTCTCCAAAAAGCCTTTGGCATAAATCTCGTACAGCGAGATGTCGAAGTTCACCTTCGAAAGGTCCGGCTCATCCTCGGCGCTGTGGTTGGCGCCAAAGCGGATGGAATCGCCAAAATCGTTCAGCGCCAGGCCGGGCATCA